>Ga0315277_10000535_pt1 | contig 60428 bp, 58 predicted proteins | sample YL17G05_15_MG_FD_203695 | JGI IMG/M metagenome (GOLD analysis project Ga0315277, IMG submission 203695) | Sediment microbial communities from Yellowstone Lake, YNP, Wyoming, USA - YL17G05_15 | ecosystem: Environmental > Aquatic > Freshwater > Lake > Sediment | place: USA: Wyoming | collected...
ATTGTCATTTTGTTCTCCTGCCGAATATTATAGCACTTCCCCTTCTTAGTTTCACGGTTCATATGATATAATTGGAATCTGAAATGAAAAAAGAACTGATGCAAATCTTAGCCTGTCCCGTATGTAAAGGGGATTTGGAGCTTAAGGTGGATGAAGGGAAAGGGGAAGAAATAGTCACGGGTTCCCTTCATTGCTCTAAGTGCAACTATTTCTACCCCATTGTAGATACGATTCCTAATTTGTTGCCGCCGGAACAGAAACCTTAACTCAAGGGCTGTACGCCACGCCTGCTGTAGGCGATTCCCAGACTTCTACAATCACCAACTTTGCTGGAGACTTAGGAAAGCGGGCTTGCAGCGCATCATATATAGTGGCAGCAATATTCTCGCTGGAGGGGCCAATCTTATTGAGAGGAGACACGTCGTTCAGACAGGTATGGTCGAATCGGTCCAGGACTTCCCTGAGATGCTGCTTTAGCTGGGCGAAATCGTAAGCCAGGCCAGTCTCATCGAGCCCGGCTGCTTCAAAACGGGCTACTACCTTGAAGCGGTGGCCATGTAGCTTTTCACACTTACCATGATAGTTCGGGAGATAATGGGCAGCATCAAAGTGCTCTTCCACAAATAGCTGATACATTAGTGCCTCCTATGGATATAGTGTCCTGAGCAATTGTACATAAACCCTGAGGATTGAGCCGTCGGGACAGAGTTCTAAACGGGGACCGTCCTAAGCACCAAATTCTAAACCGTTTAGTTCCTTTGGATGTTGGGCGTTTGATAGTGGCGTTTAGGAGTTAGTATTTGTCTCTAGTCCTTCCTATTTCTGCTTTTCCTTGTTCTGTTTGGGCTTCTTAACATTCTTTCTTCCCTTACTTCCCATTACTAGCCTCCTTTTCCTGGTATTCTTTGCCATCTGCGGGCATTTGTGTCATTTCATATAATACCATTTTTGCACCCCCTTTTGTCCTTTGACATCGTTTGCTAATCGGGCAATGCTTTTGCCCAGCTTGGGATGAACTAAGTCCGGGGCGATTTCCGCTAATGGTATAAGAACGAAAGCCCGGTCTTGCAAGCGAGGGTGCGGGATAGTTAAGTTCGGAGTTTCCATAATCTTGTCCTCATAGAACAGGATATCTATGTCTATAGGGCGAGGAGAATTTATTTGCCCGCTGGGAACCCTGCCCATTCTGGTTTCAATGTCCTTAGCGAGATGGAGAAGCTCGTCAGGAGGCAAATTGGTGGCGATGCGGCAGACTAGGTTGAGGAACAATGGCTGATCCCTGTCCCGATTCAAAATCGGGACAGGCTCGGTTTCATAAATGGATGAGGTCTTCTCAAGGTTCACCTTCTGAGAAAGCAGTGTTAAAGCCTGGCGGAGGTTTTGTTCCCGTTCTCCCAGGTTTGAACCGAGACAAAGATAGGCAACAGGCAATTTGCTTACACGCCTCTCACGATGGCATCGCTCATCTTGCACACGCGTGCCATCTGCCTGACATCATGTACTCGAACCATATCAACGCCCTTGGCGATGCCGATGGCTATGGTGGCCGCCGTTCCTTCCAGCCGATGGTTGCCTGGTGGAACGAATGTTACTTTGTTCGACCTTTGTTCAGGAGTCAGATCAAGCACCCAGCCTATAAAAGACTTGCGTGAGCTGCCTAGAAGGATAGGCCTGCCCAACACCTGAAGTTCTTCCAGGCGTTGCAAAAGCTCCAGATTTTGCTCCTGTGTCTTGCCGAAACCTATACCAGGGTCAATGATGACATTCTCCCGGGGCACTCCGGCGCTTAAGGCTTGCTTGATGGCTCTTTTCAAATCGGAAATAACCGCAGGCATGATGTCAGGGCATGGAGAGTCACGCTGATTGCTCATCAAAGCAATTGGTATACCTTTCTGAGCTGCCAACTCGGCCAGCCCGGGCTCCTTCTGCAGCCCCCAGATGTCATTTATCATGTTAGCTCCGGCATTTAAAGCCTGACGGGCTACTTCCAGTTTATAAGTATCGACACTTAGCGGCACCGATATTTCGCTGGCTAATTTTTCCACAACAGGAATTACCCGCCGTAATTCTTCGTCGGTGGAAATCGAGGTTGAGCCAGGCCGTGTGGATTCCCCGCCGATGTCAATTATGTCTGCTCCTTCGGAGGCTAATCGTTTTGCCCTGGCTACAGCTTCTTCAGCATCTGCCAGTCCGTCGCCAGAGAATGAATCGGGGGAAACGTTTATCACGCCCATGATATAAGTGCGCTGGCCCCACTGGAAGAGGCTCCTGCCGCATCGGGTGGAACCCAGATTACCTGGCGTGTAATCAGGCATGTTATTGATTATAGCAGAAGGGACGATTAAAATAGCTAGGCAACAAAGGTTTGATATTTGGGCCTGGAATTTTAGATTTGTTTAGAATTTAGGAATTAGCGTTTAGGATTTATTGAGATGCAGCACAGAGTAACTTTTATCCCCAGCGACGCGGCATAGGTCCTGAAGTGGCTGAGGCGGCACGGCGGGTGCTGGAAGCTACTGGGGTCAAGTTCCAGTGGGATCCTGTTGTTATAGGTAGTCAGGCTCAAGATGAGTTTGGCACACCTCTCCCTGACCAGACCCTCCAGTCCATAAAGAAAAACAAGGTTGCCCTTAAGGGACCGGTGACCACGCCCATAAGTGCAGGCTTCCGGAGCGTTAATGTCGCTTTGAGGCAAGCCTTGGACCTTTATGCTTGTCTCCGTCCTTATGAGGTGTACCCCGGTATAAAAACGCCGTTCCAGGGCGTGGATATAGTGGTGGTCAGGGAGAATACCGAAGGCCTCTATATCGGTATCGAATTTGCCAAAGGTGATTCAGAAACCAAGAAATTGCTGGACCTTGTGCTCGATGCCACTGGGAAAAAGCTAAAACAAGACTCTGCTGTAAGCCTGAAGGTCATATCTCAAACGGCGAGCCGGCGAATTGTCAAATTTGCCTTTGAATATGCCCGACAGAACGGCAGAAAAAAGGTGACTGCGGTTCACAAGGCTAACATACTCAAATTCTCCGATGGGCTTTTCCTGGATACTGCCCGTGAAGTTGCCAGAGAGTATAGCGACATAGAATTTAATGATATGCTTGTGGACGCAACCTGCATGGAGCTGGTCAGAAAGCCCCGGCTATTTGATGTCCTCGTGCTGCCCAATTTGTACGGCGACATAATTTCCGACCTTTGTGCCGGGCTGGTTGGCGGCATGGGCGTAGCTCCGGGAGCCAACATCGGTGATAAGATAGCGGTCTTTGAACCCTCCCACGGCAGTGCTCCTAAATATGCCGGGCAAAATAAGGCGAATCCCATGGCCATGATGCTCTCGGGGGTAATGATGCTGCGTCATCTGGGAGAAAAAGATAGCGCCGATAGGTTGGGAAGCGCTATAGCTGAGGTTATAGCTGAAGGCAAGAATGTCACCTATGATTTGAAGCTCGACCGCTCCACAGCGGTAGGCACCAGCCAGGTCACCGACGCTGTGATAACGAAGCTAAAGCGTTAATCTGAACCAGGCGATTATTTTGACTTACCTGGGCATTACAAGCTACCATATCAGCATGAGCACAAAAAAGGTGCCTAAGCTAGCTCTTTTCCCGTTGACTGCCAAGGTAAACAAGCAAGGGCACCTCATTATCGGCGGCTGCGATGTCGTTGACCTGGCTGAGGAATTCGGCACGCCGCTCTATCTCTTTGATGAACTCACCCTCCGCCATCAGTGCCGTGAATTCAAAGAAGAGTTCGGTAAATATCATCCTGATACCCTAGTCATTTATGCCTCTAAAGCCGTTCTGAACAGAGCTTTAGCTCTCATATTTAAGGAAGAGGGCCTGGGACTGGATGTTGTCTCGGGGGGGGAATTGAGCATCGCCCATTCCGTAGATTTTCCTCTGGACGAAGTCTATTTCCACGGCAACAACAAGACGCCGGAAGAATTAAATCTGGCCCTGGATTTAGGAGTGGGCAGAATTGTGGTGGACAACTTTTATGAACTTGGACTACTTAACAGGCTGGCTGGCGAGAAGGGGATTAACCAGGATATCTTGCTTCGCCTCACTCCGGGGGTTGACCCCCACACTCACCAATATACTACTACCGGGACGATAGAGAGCAAATTTGGCTTTCCCATAGATACCGGGCAGGCCGAGGAGGCGGTAAATCAGGCTTTGTCAGCCTCCAACCTTAACCTTTCGGGATTCCACTTTCATCTCGGCTCCCCGGTGTCTGAAGTTCAGCCTTACGAACTGGCTATGGAGCTTGTGCTTGGCTTTGCCCAAGGGGTGAGCCAAAAATTCGGCTTTAGCCTTAGCGAATTTGACATCGGTGGTGGTTTTGGCGTTCTATACACTTTGGACTCTAGAGTGCCCACAATAGCCGAGTATGCTAAGTCTGTAATTGGCAAGTTGAACAGTCTTATTTTGGGACTGGGCTTGAGTCGCCCCCGGCTCATTATCGAACCCGGAAGGGCAATTGTCGGCCAGGCCGGAGTGGCATTATACAAGGTCGGGGCGATAAAAGAGATACCGGGCATAAAGAAATATGTCTGTGTCGATGGCGGCATAAGCGACAATATCCGCCCGGCTCTTTACGGAGCTAAATATGAAGCTTTGGTGGCTAACAAAGCTTTGAAGGCGGAAAGAGATGTGGTTACCATTGCTGGCAAGCTCTGCGAGGCTGGTGATATTTTGGTAAAGGATATCAATTTGGCTTCAGTGCATTCTGGGGACATCATAGCCATTCCAGTTTGCGGTGCCTATTCCATCCCCATGGCGAGCAACTATAATGCCATGCCCAGGCCAGCCATAGTCATGGTAAAGGAAGGCCGAGCGCGTCTTATTCGCCGTCAGGAGACTTATCAGGGTATGATGAACCTGGACTTGATTTAACATGTGGCAAGTTATCGGACAAGATAGAATTTTATCTTTACTGGATTACAGCCTTAAAACCAATACTGTAGCCCACGCCTATCTTCTGGCAGGGCCGCGGCATGTGGGCAAAGGGACTTTAGCCATCAATTTGGCTCAAGCCCTAAATTGCGATGGCCCCGAACTGCCTTGCGGTCAGTGCCGCTCCTGCCAGCGGATTCTGGAGGGAAAGCACGCCGATGTCACCCCGATTGGCCTTGACTCTAGAACGGAGATTGGCATTGATGATATTCGAGGACTGCAGCGCTTAGCCAACCTGCCACCGTATGAAGGTAAATGCAAGGTGTTTATCATTGATGATGCTGAATATTTGTCTACTGAGGCGGCTAACTCCTTGCTCAAGATATTGGAAGAGCCACCGCCAAAGGTAGTTTGGCTTTTATTAGCTGCTGAGGAAGCACACCTCTTACCGACAATTATTTCACGTTGTCAGCGTCTGGAATTGAAGCCTGTGCCGTCAGAGCGAATACAAGAGGTACTCGTCAAGTCCTATAGCGTTGATGCTAATAAAGCGAAGCTTTTGACTCAGTTGTGCCATGGTCGCCTGGGCTGGGCAGTGTCCGCTTTGGCAAAGGATGACATATTAGAGCAGCGCTCCCAAAGGATAGACAAACTGGTCTCTTTATTAACTCCGACAGGTCGGAGCTTAGAGCAGAGGTTTGCCTATGCCCAGGAGCTAGCCAGCCAGTTCAGCCAGAACCGGAGAGCTGGGGCAGAAATATCAGAGCTTTGGTTCGACTGGTGGCGTGATTTGATGCTCATTAAGGGTGGTTGCAGGGAGGGCATCATTAATGTAGATTATGGTGTAGCCTTGGAAGAACAAGCCGGAGGATTAAGTCTGAGCGAGATTAAAGAGTTTCTGGCTAATCTTTGCTTGCTACAGGAGGAGATTTCTAAGAATGTTAATCCCCGTTTGGCATTAGAATGGCTGATGCTCAATTTACCCAGGATGGAAAATCCTAAGCACTAAATACTAAAAGAAATGCCAAGGGAAAAAGCAAAAATGCAAAATGCCAGTGCGAAATTTGAATATCAGTTTAACAAGGCCTTTTTGCATTTTGTCCCAATAGAATCGGGATTAATTTTTCGTCTTTGATTTTTGATATTTGTGATGGTTTGTTTAGAGTTTGGAAATTAGAATTTAGGATCTGTAATGTATTGCGATGGCTAACATAATTGGGGTTAAATTCCGCTCTAGAGGAAAATTGGTCTACTGTGATGCTGGTGAGATATCCCTGCAAGTAAACGACTATGTAGTGGTGGATACCAATCGCGGGCTAGATGTGGCTAAAGTCATTACTCTGGAAGCCCCGACCCAGCCAGGCGAACGATTAATGAAGGTGGTGCGCCAGGCGGAGGCGAAGGATTTAGAGGAAGCTCGGCGAGACCTGGAAACAGAAGCCTTGACAAAGTGCCATGAAATGGCAGCCCAACTCGGTTTAAAGATGAAGCTGCTGGCGGCTCGCTATGATCCCCAGGATGAGCATATGACCATATTCTTCAGCGCTGAAGAGAGAGTGGACTTCCGAGACCTGGTTCGGAAATTGAGCAATGCTCTGGAAAGAAGGGTGGAGTTAAGGCAAGTGGGGGCAAGGGATGAGGCTAAACTGTTGGGTTGCATGGGCAAGTGCGGCTATCCTTTGTGTTGCCAGAGGTTCCTCACCAGCTTTGCTTCAGTATCTATTAAAATGGCCAAGGAACAAAACTTGGCCTTGAATCCCATGAAGATATCGGGCGCTTGTGGAAGGCTCCTTTGCTGCCTGGCATATGAAAACAAGGAATATGCAGCTGTGAAAGAGCAGATGCCCAAGCCGAAACAAGAAATATCAACTCGCTGGGGTAAAGCCACGGTAATCAGCATTAACGTCCTGAAGGAAACGGTAACAGTACAATTGGATGATGGGGCGATGAAAGAGATAGCTCTGGCTGAGTTAACTCGTCCGGAAGACAAGTCGTAGTTTTCTTAGGAACCTGCTTAAACCTGGAGCGAATCGAGGTTAAGTTAATTCAAAGAAGGTAGATATTTCCGCCATTCACCATGATTATTGAGAAGGTGATAGGGAACATAGAATCCATCATTACGAGGGGGATGCGGCTGGTGCAGCAATCTCATCCTTGCTTCATCCGGCGTACGTCCGCCTTTGTGCCTGTTGCAAGGGATACAGGCGCTGACTACGTTGTCCCAGGCGTGCATTCCACCCCGTCGCCGTGGAATAACGTGGTCTAAGGTAAGCTCCTTACTTTGACGGCCACAATACTGGCAGGTGTATTGGTCACGAGTAAATACCTCGGATCGGCTCAGTTTTTTCTGATGGCGGGGCCGACTAACCAAATAGACGAGCCGGATTACTGAAGGTATCTGAAATACACGGTTAGCAGAGTGAAGCTCACCCCTGTTATTTTCCAGCACTTCGGCTTTGCCCCGAAACACCAGCACTATAGCCCGACGCGTGCGACATAAGTTAAGGGGCTCATAACTCTGATTAAGCACCAACACAGGTGAATCCATCATATTACAACTCGTTTACCAGCCTTTCAGCTATTTTAGCAAGCCTTTTTGGCCAGTGCAATAATTCACCGCAGCAGTACTTTCCAGAGTGTATGTGCGACTCCACACTAGAATTCAGGGTTGAAGGCGGAGCAGCACAGGAGGGACAGGGGTGCCGAATTGTCTGCCATAATAAAGAGGGAGCAGGGTTAAGAAACCCGATATTATGCTAAGATTTCAAGTGATGCCATATATCATTCACCCTATGAAGTATGAGGATATTCCCCAGGTAGCCCAAATTGATAGAGAGGCTTTCCCTGGCGAGTGGGTGTTTCGCTCTCAATCGGCATATAAGCAGGATCTCAACAATCCATCCATCCGATATGTGGTGGCTTGTAAGGAGAGACATGTGCCAGAATCCGAGGGACAAGCGATGCCGGAAGTGCCCTGGTTCAAACGGCTCTTCGGTTACGGGCGCCGTCTTAACACACCGGAGAATATAGTAGGCTTTTCTGGCTTCTGGATGATGATGAAGGAGGCACATATAATTGCCATTGGTGTCAGAAATGGTTATCGTCAACTTGGCATAGGGGAAGGTTTGCTCATCGCAACCATTGAACTAGCGCAGATAGTGGATGCTAACGTAGTCACTTTGGAAGTGCGTGCTTCTAACAAAGTAGCTCAGGAACTTTATAAGAAGTATGGCTTCCAGGTGGTGGGGAGGCGCCTGAAGTATTATTCCAGCGATGGAGAAGACGCTATAATCATGACCACGGATAATATTACCTCTATGCCATTTCAAGCATCTTTTCAGCAGTTGAAAAAAGGCCATGCCCAGAGGCACCGCGAGGTTTTTGCACAGGTGCACTAGCTATATTTATTCAGGATGGCCTTGAAAGAATCTATAACAAACCCTAGCTGCTGCCTATCAGCAGCAAACGTGGAGAGTTTGAAAGACCTGGCTAGGCCTGGCTGTGGTCCCCAGATACCCCTTTCCTTTAATTCTTTATAGAGGAAATATCCCTTCTCTCGAACCCGCTTAGAGATTTCATAGAGCACAGGAGCATCGAAGTGCATCAAGTCATGCCTATGCGGTTTTTCGCCTAATTGTATAAGGCCTAGTTTCTCAAGTTCAGCGGAAAACCACTGTGCTTTGGATATCTGTTCATCCCAATGCTGCACTCTTTCCTTCACCGAGGGAAAGGAAGCCATGAGTGTTATGAGAGGAACCCCCCTTATACTACAGCCGAGGAGTTCAATCTCCTTCTTGCCATATTTGCCGGATTTTCTCAACACTGTCCCTTCCCATTTCTTCTTCATTCCCAATACCCCAGCAGGTCCGGTAGAGGCCATGCTTTTGTGCCCGCTGCCAATAATGAAATCAGCGCCTAGCTCTTCCATATTTATAGGCATTCTGCCCACAGCGTATGCCCCGTTAAGGATGTAGGGAATGTCGTATTCTTGGGCGATTTCTCCTAACCTTCTGGCATCAGGCAGATTGCCATAATTACCGTCGGGATAAGTTAATAGAATTAGCTTAGGGGCGTGTTTTTCTATAAGTGGTGCGTATTCATTAACGGCGACTCTAAATTCCGGATGTCCGGAGTTAGGTACCTCAATTACATTCAGCCCCACCCTTTCAGCAGCGACGACCGTTGTATAATGCTTGTTGGCATCAACAAGAATGGAATCCCCCGGCTTGGCCAGAGAATGCATGACCATGAATTTAGCTTCTCGAGCTCCGTGGGTTATGGTGGCAACCTCACAGCCTAAGAATTGAGGTAGAAGCTCCTGGACGAAGTCTCGGATGGGGGGATTGGTTACACTACATAAACTGCCCTGGCAAAAGTCACACACAGAGTATCCATCCCCAAATTCCGTTAGGGCCTCCTTGGCGGCCTCGGTAAGCATGCCACCTGTCTGTAAAGGCATTAGGTTAATAAGCCCCTTATGTTCCCTGCGCAACCCGCTGAGCTTCTGCAGTGACTTACTACTTTTCTGTTCCATTTTTCACCCTGACAATGACAGGTACACGCGCTCTCACAGTTTCTTGACTTCTATGGCCACAAATACGGCGCCACCGACCTTTATCTTCTTCCGCTGTCCTTCAATATGCTGTCGGACAGCTTCGGGAATCTGTAGATTAAGGTCGGAGAGATGTTTTATTCCTTTTACCTGATAAGTTAGGTCATCGGTGCTGTTTTCTATTGCCGCCGCGACACCCATGGCTATAGCACGCATATAGTTGATGCCGGTGTGTAGTCCGGAAGGCGTAACATCACTATAAATAGTGCCATTGGCAACGCAGATTTCGTTGAAACCGGCGGGACCGATTAATCTCTTACCGGCCTCTGTTTCGACGACCTTCACCTCAATAGACTTGTCTTTCCAGGCCAAAAATTCACAGGGGGCAATCTCATCCTTATGCTTTCGAGCGGTTTCCTCAATGGCCTGGGCTATCTTCCTCCCCCGGTCCGCCTGGGGGCTGGCTATATAGGTGATAGATTTAGCTATCTCCTCGTCAGAATACTCAACTACAGTGAATTGCGGATATGCTAGCTTCCTGACATCGTCTATTTCATGAATAAGCATTCCCAGCCGCTCAATACCAAATCCGGCGTTGAACACAGGATATTCAATGTCGAAATTGGCCAGGGCCACCGGCGAATACATTCCAATGTCCGCTATCTCGAGCCAGGTGCCTTTATGTTTAACAAAAAGCTCCTGCTCTTGCCCGGGGGCATAATACTTGGATGTTGCTATTTTGGTCTCAAATTTGATTTCGGAAAAGCCATATTGCTGCATGATATTCTTGGTAATCGTCCTTCCCGCATCTAGAGACATTCCAGGGTCCATAACCACGATGGATGCAGAGTGGTGGACTCGCAAATGCCGGGCATCTTCTCTCTGCTCGTTGCGATATCTGGGGCCCACGGAGAACAAAGCGACCGGGAAGCTGGCCTTGTCCTGTAATGCTGCTAAGGTATGAAACCAGGTAGCCGTCATGTGGCTTCTCAGAGTCTTGTTGGAGGGTACTGGCTGCAGTTCTCTTATCTCGGGGAAAACCTTGTCCATAAGCTCCGTAGCCTGGTAATCAGTGATGCCCAGTCCAGCAATGAGCTCTTCGATCAGATTATCGGCCTCGATTTCCCCCTTTTTGTAATTTCTAAAAGTGGTCTGCAATTTTTCAATATCAATTTCTTTAGCTATCTCTTTTACCTGGGCTATTCTTTTCTCACTTAGCCCTATGTCAGGGCGAGGCAATTCCGCTAAGTAGAAAGCCCTGTCGAGAATAACTCGAGCTTCCGGCCCATACTCCTTGACTACATCGCTGTCGGGCAGCAGGGTGAGATTTTCGACCTCGTCAAAACCCAGGTTTAGCAGAATCTGGCGAGATTTCTGGATTAACTCACGAACAAGATGGGGTTTGCCTTTATTCGGCAGAGAGATTTCAGTGCCGGTGGGGATAAGCTTCGACGTAGCTATCCAGGCATCGGTAAAATTGCTTTTTGCCTTAGACTTTATTCCCCCTGTATCGAAGGCTGCCATGGTGCAGAGTATACCTCAAAGAAGCCGTTCTATTCTACGCTCAGCAGCTGAGTGTAGAGGGATGGACTTTAGTCCTTCAGAATTTTCTCAGTTAGGAAATCCTTCACTACGTCTAAGACTTGCTCCTTTGGGGAGGTGGCTCTCCACATTCCGTCTGGAAAGTTGAAGAGCAACCACTTCTTATGAACTCCCTTGCTTATGATCAGAACGAAATCACCTGTCTTGGTATCCTGGGAGATCTCTATGATCCCTTTGTTCTTCAGTCCCCGCATTCCTATCCTGTCTCTAACCTTTATTTCCTCGATTTTCATTTTTGATACCTCCTTATAGCTCTGCGTGGAGTGCAGGTCGTTCGGTCGGCAGCGCTTTCAGTCCCCGAACCATTGCCCGGAGAGTAGCTAGCTTTCTATTGCTTTTTGTCCTTCTCTCCCGGGGTATCTCCTACCCTCTCCACCTCGATAGTGCATTCTGTGACCAGCGCGGCAATTGCTCCCAGCGCAGCCAGTACTGGAGCTGCCAGGGCCGTTACCGTAGCCACACCAACGCCTACTGTCAGTGGGATATCTATCAGGGGACGCCCCTTATGTATTAAACGGACTCTTCTGATATTTCCTTGATGTATTAGCTCCTTGATCTTCTCGACCACTTGACTTCCATCTACAGTGAACTTCTCGGTTGCCATTGTCCTTAACCTCCTTTCACTCTTAATCTTTGCATCCCTGTCTTCAGCCTTTGGCGTTGAGGCACCGCAGCAAGTGTTGCTTCAGCATGTTTAGCGCGGCTTCAGCAGCATCTCGCTTGTTTTCCTCTCGATTTCCCGGGAAGGCATATTTCCGACTCAATCCCTCATCTCTGGCTGCCAGACCCAGGTAAAACAGCCCCACCGGTTTTTCGGGAGTAGCCCCTGAGGGACCAGCGATTCCGGTATCGGAGACGCATATGTCCACATTCAGGAGCTTCTTGCCGCCTCGAGCCATTTCCAGAGCTGTTTGTTCGCTCACGGCGCCATAATTTTCAAGGGTTGCCTTTTTTACCCCGGGCAAGGCAATCTTTACTTCGTTGCTGTAAGCCACTACAGACCCCTTGAAGTAATCCGAGCTACCGGGTACATTAGTTATCCTATCAGCTATCCTGCCGCCGGTAGCTGACTCAACAGCGCCGATGGTCAACAACTCTCCGGTTTTGGCCTGGTATTCGCTTACTAGCCGGGCAATTTCTGCTTCCAGTTCTGCCATTATTCGTCAATTTTAGCAGGTTTCCTTGCTATAATTCACTGGTGGGTGAATTGAGCGACACAATCACCTTTCTGGGCACTGCCGGTGCCAGGTTCATGGTGGCTCGCCAACTTCTTGCTTCAGGAGGCGCCTGGCTTAACCTGGGCAACACTCAAATACTCCTTGACCCCGGTCCTGGCTCTCTGGTTCAGGTTGCCAGGAGGAAACTCGATGCCGGGAAACTGGACGCTATTGTTCTATCCCACAGGCACTTAGACCATAGCGGGGATATTAACATTATGATTGAAGCTATGACCGACGGGGGGACAAAGAAGCGCGGCACGGTCTTTGCCCCCGCCGATGCCCTAAATCAAGACCCTGTTATCTTGTCTTATTTGCGGTCCTATCCCCAGAGCATACAGGTCTTAACTGAAGGCGGGTCTTACACAATAAACGACGTTTCTTTTAAGACCCCGGTCAGGCATAAGCATACCGTAGAGATATACGGCTTTATCTTCCAAACGCCGCGGCATACTTTCTCCTGGATTATTGACACCAGATACTTTGAAGATTTAGCTAATCACTATGAAGGTGATCTGCTGGTTATCAATGTGGTTCGATTGAACCCCGGGGGCTCCTATAGACCATCTATCTCTCCCTGAAGCCAAGAGCATAATTGAGGGACTAAGGCCCAGGGTAGCCATACTTACTCATTTTGGCATGACCATGTGGCGGGCTAAACCCTGGGAGCTAGCTAAGAAATTGACCGAGGAGACCGGGATCTCAGTCATTGCCGCCAGAGATGGCCTGAAGTTCGACCTGGCACAGTTAGAGAAAGGATAGGATACAAGCTCTACCGTAGTAAATTCTAACTCACCATCGTCCTTCTGAATAACATAATCCCGGCAGCAAATAGGACGGCTGCCCAGCCAACAAGCCAGTAAAGATCGGGCATGACAGCTGAGAGAGAGGAGCCGTTGATAACAGCCCGGGAGGCGTCTATGGCATGGATGAAGGGAAGGGCTCCAGCAACATTTCTAACAGTCGAAGGCATACCCTCTACTGAGAACCAGACCCCGGAGATCATGGCCATGGGAACAATGAAGACCCAGCATATAGGCGCTTGGGATTCGCTTTTGAGCAAGGTCCCCACTATCATTGCTATTCCGATAGAGCAAAGCCCGATAAGAAAGAAGATAAGAAAAGCATATCCCAGATTGCCAACTATGGTTAGCCCCATTGCCATCCCGACACCGAGGTAAATCAGAGTGGAAATGATGAGCACCGGGATAAAGGGCAGAGAATAACCCAGAATGAAGTCCCAGGGCTTTGCCGGGGTGGTAAGCATTCGAGCTAGAAAGCCCTTCTCCCTATCGCCGGCAATCATACTTGCCCCTGTGGCAATTAAAATCATGAGCCCGAAGACAGCTATCCCAGGAGCAAAGAAATTGACCGGCTCGTTCTTTATTTTGCTCTCCGTTCCCTTTAGCTCAACAACTAAAGGGGGAGCCACTCCCAGAAATTCAGAGCCGACAGCCTCTATTATAGGTTTTACCTGTAGACCTATCATCGGGTCTGCTGCCTTGTAGACTAACTCCAAGTTGGTAGTTTGTTTGGCTTGCTTTGCCTCCTCAAATCCTGAGGGGATCAATAAATAAAATGATATTCTGTTGTCCTCCAGATCCTTTTGAGCCTGAGATTCTTCACTGTATATCCATTCATTCAGCTTGATAGCATTTATAGTTCCCAGATATTGTATAAAGGCAGAGGAGCTTTGGGAGTGGTCTTCGTCTACTATGCTCGTAAAGATAGGGCTGGCCTCCCCACCGGCGAAGGCAGAGCAAAATACCAGCATAAAAGCAAGGGGCATTCCCAGGAGGAAACCTAAAACCACGCGATTCCTATAAATCTCCTTCAGATTCCTTTTGCCGATTTCCCAAAACTTCATTTCCTTCGCCTCCCTTCTAGTCTCTGAGCTTCTTTCCCGTTATCTGGATAAAGACGGCCTCGAGGGTTGGCTGCTCCAAGACAGCGGAATAGACGGTAACTCCTCGAGAGTGGAGATAATCTACGATCTCCTTGAAGTCTAAGTTCTTGTGCGAAATCTTAAGCTCCCCGTTGACCTCCTCCACCCTGGAATATTTGTTTCGTAAATCCTCCATCACTTCGGCGGTGAGGTTCTCTGCAGAGACAACCATGCTGCGCATCTCAAAGGTAGTTGTCTTTAGCTCTTGAGACGTGCCCAAAGCTACAACCTTTCCCTCGTTAATAATTCCTACTCGGTCGGAGAGGGAATCCGCCTCCTCCATATAATGGGTGGTGAGAAGAATGGTCTTCTTGCCTTTGAGCTGGGCTATATATTCCCAGATGGTTCTTCTTGCCTGGGGGTCAAGGCCTAAGGTAGGCTCATCTAGAAATAAAAGTTCAGGGTCGTGCACCAAAGACATGGCTATACTAAGCCTGCGCTTCATCCCCCCGGAAAACTTCCGCACTTGGTCTTTAGACCTTTCCATAAGCCCCATCGTCTCCAGCAGTTCCTTCGAACGTCGGTTTACTTCGTTAGAACTCAGGCCATGGATCTTGCCAATCAGAGCCAGGTTCTCCCAGCAGTTAAGGTGCTCTGAGAGGACAGTGTCTTGAGGTGATACTCCGATGAGTTTCTTGACCTTGAATGGCTGCTTAGCAATATCATAGCCCAATATGGAAGCAGTCCCGCTGGTTGGCTTTAAGAGGCAACATAACATCCTGATGGTGGTGGTCTTCCCTGCCCCGTTAGGGCCGAGAAGGGAGAAAAGCTCGCCCTCCTTTATCTCCAAATCAACGCCGTTTACCGCTACCAAGCCATCAAACTTCTTGACGAGCTTAAATGTTTGTATTGCATTCATTTCTTCACCCCCCGCTCTTCATACATAATAATACACTTATCTGGGCCGGAAGCCTTTGAGTAAATTCAATGAAGGCTCTAACCTCAACTCCCAGATGAAAGATGTATCGACCACGTCCGGATTATTGCATTCCCAACATCCCTTTGTGATGCTTGCCGCCTCACGACGGTCCCAGTTTTTCATTATCTCATCGAACGGGGAGGTCCTCACACTTCCATAAGGTCTGTCATAGTTGAAGCAGTTTGTTACGTTGCCCTCCGGAGTCACGGTCACAAAGGCAAAAGGGGCATGGCAAACATAAAGCGTCATATTCAGCAGGTATCTCTGCAGATAGGTTCGAGAATTGTTTATGGGATAGCCCTTCTTTTTTAGGTCAAGCAACTCTCTGGCTGCTTGCTGCTCTGACTCTCGCGATGCCAGAGTCTCCTTGTTTGTCTCCCCGGTTTCTCTCGAAATCCCTTCCTTTGCCGGGCAGACCCAGAGCGATACGCCGAGAGAACGGGCAAGTTCCGCCATTTGCCTCATCATGTTCTCGTTTCCTCGATGGAGGAGACAATTGATGACAATTCTCTTGGGCGAGTTCATCCTCTTCAGGACCTCTATGCCCTCAACGGCCCTGGCGAAAAGACCTGGCATGCCCCTGAATGAATCGTGTCCCGTGCTCTCCGGATAATCCAGTGAGACTATAATACAGTGGACTTCTTTGCTGATTTCATGCGCTCTGTCGGGCAGAAGGAATCCATTAGTGATCACAGTCGTATTCATTCCGTTTTCGCGGGAAGAACGACAGAGCTGGCCAAGATCTTGACGCAAGAGAGGCTCCCCACCCCATATCGCATTTGCTACAAATCCTGCATCCTTCGCGCCGCGATAGAGCCGTTCGATCACGCCTGTTTCAAGCTCGTCTGCTTCATTATCACGCCAAATACACGTCGGGCACTGGCAATTGCAGCGTCCTGTGACCAGATGGGAGAGAAAAAACGGGCCCTGCCTGCCAAAGCGACTTGCCAGCAGGGTTCTGATGAAGCGGGCGATATCACTCCAGCCCCAGCGTGCTTCCGAATCTCGTTGTTTTTCTAGCATGGCACGGATCGCCCCTCTCACATTGCGCCAAATCAACCCAGAAGGCCTGTGACTTTCTGGGGACCTGGTATGTATAGAAATCAGATTTATAGATTCCCACGAAAATCGCAAGATTTTCGTGCGTGGATTTAGTTAAAATGAAAGCTTCCTGGCAACGACATATTTTCCCGGAAGGTTTCCCCTTAAGTATCGTCTGCGCTGGAGCGTTTCACTTCCGTGTTCGGGATGGGAACGGGTGGTTCCACTCCGCTAAAGTCACCAAGAAGCTCTCTAATAAAGTATAGCCTATTCCAGAAAGAATATGCAAGTTTGCAGGGTGTCTGGCGAAACGGTTTGCTGCATTCCTGTGGTATAATGGCTCCAAAATCTGATAGAGAGGGAGTTTACTCTTATGGACTGGGGGATAGAGAACCGTTTGGCGCAATTAATTCAAGCGGATGGCCGCTGTCTGTTCCTGCCTGTGGACCACGGGTATTTCCTGGGTCCTGTCAAGAAATTAGAGAACCCGCGTAAGACTCTCGAACCCCTTCTCCCTTACACCGATGCGATTTTCATTACCCGGGGTGTTTTAAGATCATCGGTGGACCCTGACAAGGCGAAACCAATTATCCTCAGAGTCTCCGGAGGCGCCAGCGTAGAGGGGAAAGACCTGGCTCACGAGGGGATAACTACCTCTATGGAGGAAGCCATCCGACTCAATGCCTGTGCCGTGGGCATCTCCGTCTTCGTGGGGACTGATTATGAGCATGATTCCCTGCTGAATCTGGCCAGGCTTGTTGATGAAGGAGAAAGGTATGGCATCCCTGTAATGGCAGTCACCGCTGTGGGTAGAGAACTGGAAAAGCGTGATGAACGTTATCTTTCTCTGTCATGCCGTATTGCTGCTGAGCTGGGAGCTCGAGTGGTAAAGACCTATTACTGTGAAAATTTCGACAGGGTTACAAGAAGCTGTCCCGTTCCCGTAGTCATTGCCGGTGGTCCCAAGGTACCTACAGGATACGAAGTACTTCAATTTGTTTATGACGGTATCAAGAAAGGCGCCATAGGGGTGAATCTGGGGAGAAACATCTGGCAAGATGAGCATCCCGTGGCCATGATCAAAGCCATCCGCGCCATTATCCATGAGAATGCCACTCCTGAGCAAGCCCAGGAATTATACGATAACGTAAAGGGCGGGAAGGCATAGCCACTGTGTCCGTAGGTAAGAGTGCTCCGGAATCAAGAAAATCCTAAATCCTAAGCACCAAATACTAAATAAATTCTAATTTACAAATTTCAGAACATTTGGTCTGAGGGGAATCTGTCATGCGCGTAGCTATGTATTATAGTAACCGGGATGTGCGGCTGGAGGAGATGCCTGTGCCGCAGATTGGCCCCGGCGAGGTACTGATGCGAGTGGAAGCCAGCGGCATCTGTGGCACCGATTTGCTGGAATGGTATCGCCTCCATAAAGCACCTCTGGTCTTAGGTCATGAAGTTGCCGGCGTGGTTGCAGCTGTCGGGAAGGGGGTGAAACATTATGAAGTGGGTGACCGGATCTGTGCCGCCCATCATGTCCCCTGTAACGCGTGCCATTATTGTCTTAGTGGACACCACACCGTTTGCGATACCTTGCGTCGGACGAACTTCGACCCCGGCGGCTTTGCTGAGTTTGTGCGGCTGCCGCGCATCAATATCGAACAGGGCATATTTCCCTTACCTGATGAAGTATCTTTTGAGGAGGCGACGTTTGTTGAGCCGCTGGCTTGCGTCCTGCGCGGGCAGAGATTGGCTCGCCTACGGCCGGGGCAAAGTGTGCTCGTTATCGGCAGCGGCGTGGCCGGGCTGCTCCATATACAACTGGCCCGGGCTTCAGGCGCCGGTTACATTATGGCAACGGACGTTGTTGATTATCGCTTAGAGGCAGCGCGAAAATTCGGAGCCGATATTGCCATTCAGGCTAAGGAACATACCCCAGCCTATTTACGTAGAGTAGCCGATGGTCGACTGGCTGACCTTGTCGTGATATGCAGCGGGGCGACCTTGGCAGTAGCTCAGGCGTTGGATTTGGTGGAGAGGGGAGGTACTATTCTCTTATTTGCCCCCACGGAGCCGGGCGTCAGCGTTCCCTTATCAGTGAACGACCTGTTCTGGCGTAATGAGATAACGCTTACCAGCTCTTATGGTGGCAGCCCTGCGGATTATGCCGCAGCGCTGGAACTGATACAGGCTGGCAAAATACGCGTGCGGGAGATGATTACCCACCGGCTGGGGCTGGCGGAAACAGGCCTGGGATTCCAGCGTGTCGCCCAGGCTCAAGACTCTCTAAAAGTGATCATCGAGCCGCAGAGGTAAATAGCGGCAGCCTTCCGTCTACGCGAGAATGTCAGGTAACAATATGGCTGTTTGTGTCATTCCGTTCATCTACCCCATATATTACGTCGCGGCGTTCTAGGTTTGTACGCAGGGCATTAGACGGACTAAGCTTCTATCGTTGAAACCAGCTCCAGCACAAGGATAGTCTTTAATTCACTCCATATTGACCCCAAAAAGATTATATGCTAGAATAGTTAGCGAAATGCTAAATATTAGTGTTGCATATATATTATGTGTTGTGCAAAGTGAGGATAACGATGAAAGATGAAAATCAGCGCACCGAGCAAATTGAGCGTATCCTTGAGCTGAGTGATGGTATCTTCAAGCTGCTGTTACCTACTGTACCTAGGGAAATACTTGACCTTGACCTCACGACACCACAGATGAAAGTAGTTCTTCTACTATTTCTCAACGGTCCGACGCACATGAGTGCACTGGCTTCCGGACTTGGCGTATCTCTAGCCACTACAACAGGTGTGGTTGACCGCTTGGTGGAACGAAGTATGATCACGCGAGAGGAACTCAAGGAAGACCGCCGGCTAGTATTTTGCCGGTTATCAGAGCAGGGGCATGCTTTCGTGAATCGGATGTGGACATCAGCCCGATCTCGGGTGAGAGAGCTGCTCGAAGCTGTACCAGCTTCAAAGTTAGTGTTGATCGAAGAAGCATTGCAGTCACTCGTACCCACTGATGCAGCAGACAAGATTCGCTGACTAATCAGGAGGTGGCAAAATTGACAGGTAGTGTTGTCAGAACAGGAGCATCGAGGGGAATCGGTAGAGCTTGTGCTCTGGAACTTGATAAACGAGGGTCTCGTGTTTTTGCTGGTGTGCGCACCATAGCTGACGGAGAGACTCTGAAACAAAAGGCCAGTAGTTCACTCACGCCGCTTCTTATTGACATCACTAAGCAGCAATCCATTCAGTCTGCGTGTGATGTCGTTTACAGTGCTACCACTGAGACAGGGCTAAATGGCTTGGTCAACAATGCATGTATTGCTTTGGCCGGACCACTTGAGTTCATGCCTATAGATGAACTGCCGCGCCAGTTTGAAGTCAATGTAATCGGCCAAATTGCCGTAACTCAGAGCTTTCTCCCATTACTTAGGAAGGGAACCGGTCGTATAGTCAATATCGGTTCAATGGAGGGGCTAATGGCAATGCCCTTTGTTGGCCCTTACTGTTCATCCAAGTTTGCTATGGAAGCGCTAACTGATTCCTTGCGCATGGAGCTTAAAGCTTGGGCAATATCAGTCTCTATGATCGAGCCCAGCATTGTCAGGACTCAGGTATTGGAGAATTCCATGAAGGCGGCCGAAGATATCGTTCAAGCGATGCCGGAACATGCCTATGGTCTTTACGCTCCTTCAATCCGTGCCGCCCGTGAGGTGGCTGCCGAAATCGTCAAATCAGCAATGCCACCTGACGAGGTTATCAAGGCCATTATTCATGCACTTACTGCCAAAAAAGCAAAGACTAGGTATATCGTTGGACGCCAAGCCAAGCTAGCGGCTATAGCTGGCAGGTTGCTGCCAGACAGACTGCGCGACTTATATTTGTGTCGAGAGATGGGATTGGTAACGCTAAATATGAAGGAGGCTGAGAAATGAGAGATAGTATGTCTGTGGTTACTGGGGCAACTGGTCATATTGGGAATGTTCTAATTCGGCAACTAATTGCGCGTGGGAAAATGGTACGTGCTCTTGTCATGCCAAATGACGACTGCCGTCCTTTGACTGGTCTCGAACTTGAGATTATCCGTGGTGATGTCACCGATCTGAAAGATCTCGAATCGGCGTTTGCCGGAGCAGATACCGTCTTTCACTTGGCCGGTATCGTAACCATTATGCCCGGCATGAAAAACCTCCTGGACCGGATAAATGTAAAGGGCACACGCAACGTGGCCGAAGCCTGTCGCACATCTGGTGTCCGCCGTCTTGTTTATACTAGTTCTGTCCATGCTATTGCGGAGCCGCCACATGGCACGGTCATCGATGAATCACAACCATTCGATCCTGACCGGGTTCTCGGTGATTATGCGTGGAGCAAGGCACGTGCCACTATTCTTCTCCTTGAAGAGACACGTAAAAACGGCCTTGATGCTGTTATATGCTGTCCAACAGGAGTTACTGGTCCCTGGGACTATGGTATATCCAATATTGGCCAAATGATTCTCGATTTCGCCAGCGGGTATCTGAAGTCGTACGTGCGCGGAGCTTATGATTTTGTGGATGTGCGTGATGTTGCTATTGGCCTCATCCTTGCCGCTGAGAAAGGCCAAATGGGGCGGCATTATGTTTTTTCCGGAACCCAAGTACAGGTTCCTGAATTGATGAAAGAATTAGAGCGCAACATTGGCTACCCTGCTCCAACCTATGAGATACCAGCTGGAATAGCTCGTGCAGCAGGTGTGCTTGCGAGTGCTTATTACCGTTTGGTGCGAAGGAAGCCAGTGTTTACGGCTTATTCGATTGATGTGCTTCATAGCAACTCGCAGGTGAGCTCAGCAAGGGCGCGCCAGGAACTTGGATTCATAACCAGGCCATGGCAGGAATCTATCCGTGACCAAGTCGAGTGGTTCAGGGCTGAGGGGATGCTGCCAAGACGTCGTTAGGCTGTTTAGAGCAGAAAGCAAAGCTCAAGTCAGACTCTTGCGCACATTAACGTTATCTCTTTCCAATATACCTCTAACTATTAAGTTGGCAACCCGTTAGCAAAAAACAAAAATCCCCCAAATCTCCTTACGGATTTGGGGGATTTTAGCTCAGAAACTGGTGTCAGCGTTAGATCACTTATTCCAATGGCGGATCAGGTCCGGAGCCCTGACGACTAAAGCCAATATGTGTAAAATGACCGCTACATTCATCCAAGGTAAACCTCCTTTTGTATTGCCTTCAATCGTTAGGCTCTTACAAAAAAGGCAGCTCGACCCTGAAATCTATCCTGCCTGGTTAGTTCCTTGGTGGCGGGGGTCGCATTTGAACCAACGACCTCTGGGTTATGAGCCCGATCAGCTTCAACAGCTGATGCCCCCATTAAGCAAATTGACGAACTGTGTGATGTGCCGAATTATCATTGAACAAAACTGACTTTGGTGCACTAACCAGAATCTAGGCGGTCTTTCGCGGTGGCTAATGTGTTTTAGCTGCGGGTTGAAACAGGGAACATGTTTCGTTCTACCGGGATTATTGCGAACCCTGCGGATCTGCTCTATGCCAGCCAGCATAAGTTAAAGTGAACTGCCCTCATCGTATGGTCTTTCGTTTTTTACCACCGTGACGTTCGGCTTGGGGAGTGGGGAGCAAACCGTACTGGACCAGCCGTCCCCTTAAATTGACATGGCTCTTGTCATCATCTATCACCATTTCCCGTATGTCCTCTCCGGGATTGAGATAGTTCAAGGTCTCGTAGCTTAGCGTCTCAAGCAGCCTGGCAAGGGTCTGTCTGTCCTCGTTTGATAGTGAGGACATGATTTTCTGGATAAACCTGCCAGCCTGCCCTAGTTGCCGGTGCAAGCATGTTCTCCCCCTTGCTGGTGATAGTCAGACGTACTACCCTGCGGTCTCTCCTGCTTCTTTCCCTTGTGACCAGACCAGCTTTCATCATGCGGTCGATCATCATACTGACGCTGTTCGGGCTACGTCCTATCCACCGGGCTAGGTCAGTTGGCCTTACAGGCTCATCAAGGTATTTTATAGCCACAAGCATTGAGTACTGCTCCATAGTAAGCCCCTTTTCACCATATACTTGGTCCTCACAGCGCCTAAACAGGGCGCAGTCTCGGTGTATCAGGAACCACAATCTCAAAACTAGATTTCCGGATTCTAAATCTACCGTCATATTTAGGCCCTCCTTACTATTTCATGGGAACTTTACTGTTTTGTGCCGCTTCCATCATAACAACTAAATCAGGCGGCTAACGGCATGTATTAAGCCAAATGCACCAGGCACTCCATAGCAGGCCTAATGCACAGGTGTTCTCGGTTGTACGTGGTTCGGTGGCAAGATGCTTGGTGACTCCTTGCCGGGTAGTATGGTCATAGTGCAAGAGAATCAAACACCCCGATATTTGCTCAGTGGTAGGCAAAGCTAACTCAAGAGGAATTACGCCTCTAATCTCTGTGGTATCATGGCTGGGATAGGCTCTTATATCTAAAGCGTCGAATGCTAGCCGTTTTATTTCAGGCGTGCTGTGTAAAAGATTCTCAAGTACCCGATTATACAATTAGTAACAAATACTCAAAAGGTGCAATCCGTAGTGCGGCTTAGCAAATGGTATGATTGTTGGGGGCAAGTCAATTTCACCCGTGTGGCTGGATGACGCAGAGATTCCTGGTTTATTGGATACTATTGCCCATCCTGATGCAAGGAAGATGTCTGCTGAGGAATATGTAAGGCTACGATAGAGAAAATTAAGGGATCGTAGTGAGACGAGGTTGTCCTCCAAAGCTGTACAATAGTCGTATGTTAAACAAAGAGTCGGAAGCCTACCAAAACAATGAAAGACAAGTCGCGACTATATATGTTGACGAGTCTGGCAATAAGTTTGATGAAGTCATGCTTCATGAATCACCTTTCTTCATTTATGCTTGGTTGTTATTAACGACAGAACAAGAGAATGAAATCAATCTACGTGTATCCCAAATACTTCACAAAGAGGGTTTTCCTAAACATGGCGAGCTCCGTGCGAAAAATATGTGGGGTTCGGTTCGTGGATTACGAAGATTCAACCAGGTAATGAGGACCATTCAGGATTCGGGTGCGAGAGTCTATGTTACATTTACCGAAAAGAGATTCGAGATTTGTGTCTTAATCTGTGAAACCTACCTTGACTACCTGGACAATGATGCCGCTGAGTTCGACAAGAATTTTAAATTCAAGAGACGCCTCATGAACGTTGTCTACCAATCAGTCACGGATGGCTTTTTGAATGAATTCCGCGAAGCCTGCATAGAAGATGATGTTGACCTACTTAGAAAGACTGGCGTCCAGCTTGCCAACATGTTAGCTTTGCACCCAGACCCCGACGTCTCAAAGAGTGCCAGAATGTTTGCAGAGGGTGCAAAAGCACCATTCAGATTTGGTCAGAGATTTCCGGACGGTCCCAAAAATGTTCACTTAATTAGCAGCCATGTGTCCTTATTTTCTATATCACTCATTTTCTTTGAGTTTGAGTTGGAATCACTCGGACTCAAAGCGAGAATAACTAGGGACCAAGATTCGGTACATGGAGAGGTGTTGGATTACGTCTATAAATTCTTAACCAACGAGGTCAAACCAAAAAATCTGGCTGGCTGCCAAGAGAGCGCATCGAAGAACTCCATGGGGATTCAACTGGCGGATCTGTTGGCTGGTGCAACTGAAAGAGTACTAAGAGCCAAATCTCATAAGAGGAGGCTAGCGCAAACTAACGAGTCTATTTGGGCAACCTTACGTTTGAGCTTAGTTCATGGAAAATGGACCTACCAGCTTACGTCGGATTCCTGTGAAGCCGCTCTTGAGAGCCTATGGGATTACAAGTCGCTTTCAAATACGCTCGAACGGAGCAATTGGCCCTCAGAACCCTCTCAGATGTAGTTGTGGTGAAGTTATCGCTAGCGGTAAGATCCGCGACTATTATAATCATGTTATCAATGTTCATCCCACTGGAACAGTCCCAAGTCTGAAATGCCAAATGTGCGGGAAGCTGATTCCGATGTGGTTGGGTGTCTGTCACGAAGTCATTGAACATCGAATTGAACCACCATTTCGCGGAGATTTTTATAGTGACATGCATAGGGACTATGAAGTTCTCCAAGCTGTGCTAAAGGCGAAAGTTAGGATAGTCGAAATCCCAGATTAAACAATTCGCTACATTGTGTAATTGGTTACCAACTATGTGCTACCTTCCTGACTTTTGTAGTTGCCCCCATTTTAGCAAAGCTAATGAATAGGGGTGGGGACAATCCCCGCCCCTCTACTCACTGCAAATGGTCACCAAGCCGCCGGCAGTGGCGGACATGCCGAGACCTCATGGAGGATTTATGGACTCGTAATACAGCTCCTCAGTAGGGTTGCCGAACGTAAGCCATACTCCACCGTTGCGCTGACAGCGCCAAAATGGTCCTCCGGGGTCACATTATCCCCTATGTACGTCGACGCACTCTTCAAGTATCATGTAAAGTGGGCAAGCGACCGTCACTTCACAAAATTAGCGGTGACCGTTACGTTTTGAGCTGGCATGGTGAAGGTAGTCGTCGCGGCGCTGGCATTACCGAATGTGCCCGCTGGCGCAGTCCAGTTAGCAAACTGGTAGCCTCCGGTGGTGTTGGCTACTGCTTTTATGTTGACTACTTTGTTTGCTGCGTAAGGTGAGGTACCAGTCAAATCAGTTGCGTTTCCTCCCACCCCAGGGTTTGCCACCATGGTGAGGCTGTAGACCTTCACAAAATTAGCGGTGACCGTTACGTTTTGAGCTGGCATGGTGAAGGTAGTCGTCGCGGCGCTGGCATTACCGAATGTGCCCGCTGGCGCAGTCCAGTTAGCAAACTGGTAGCCTCCGGTGGTGTTGGCTACTGCTTTTATGTTGACTACAGTGTCTGCTGTGTAAGGTGAGGCACCAGTCAAATCAGTTGCCGCTCCCCCTTGCACAGGGTTTGCCGCCATGGTGAGACTGTACGTAGCGCCACCACAGCTTACTGTCCCCACAATTAAGACTACCGCAATCAAAAAGATGCCAATTATTGCTCTGTAAGGATGCTTCCTCGGCTTAAATATCATCTTCATATATCACGTCCTTTCTGCTTGCCCAATAAATTGGGCAACTACATTTTTAGAAACAATAGTCTGGTTTCCCAAGAATATCAGCTCATATCACATCACCTCCTCGCTATCAAACCTCCGTCACCAAGCATCGCCCCAAATCAACACAGGCTCTTATCCTCCGCGATTCAAGGGGTAAGCATAGCAGGAACTGGCTAAATCCTCTGATGAACACCTGACCACCCAGATTGGTATTAATCGTACAGTCATATTTGTTATTAAGTCTATTCTACTATTATCTAAGGGATTGTCAATAGTTTTTTGTGCGGTGCTCAAAGTATGCAATGATTCCTGCCAGCTTTTTCTTACTCATCCCATCCTCTTTTCATAATATAATACAGAAGGCCGAAAAAGGTTGCACTATCTCGCTCGTCTAATCTCTCTTGGATTTCAGGACACCATATCAATTAGGCCCACTACAAATTAATAGTAGGTCCCCAGAATACCGTGGCAAAATGAACAATTCGATGAAAAGTGTCGCAAAATACGATAAACTAACAATGTCAAAGGATGGACAATTGCCCGCGTTGAAAAGGAATAGGAGTATACGATGAAGCAAGATCTATTCGCCAATGTCAGTCCAGAGCGCAAACGAGGGAGCCAGACTCGGGATTCAGTCACTGGAGAAGTCTATCCGTCTCGAGACAAGGCATACCAAGCGTTGGCTTCCAGTTTTGGACTGGACCCGAAGGACCAATACGGCTGGTATACATTGTGCCGCATGTTCCCAGGGCGCTTCGTAGATGTGAAGACCGGCAAGCCAATAGACTCTCATTGAAGTCCCATCTGAGAGTTGGTCTCGGTTGCACCTTCTGGCTGATTGTTAGACCTAATCAGGGACCCTGAATCACCGAGTGTTGAACGGGGTGGATACGAACAAGTGGCGGTCGATTAGGCCATTTCTGTATTGGTTTCTCCCACTATTCCAGCCAATGGGTTCTTCACATCATTTGACAAGTCTTGGTACAATCTAATGTAACGGCAAGAGGACTGTATGCTTACTGTCAGCGGCGTCTCCAAGTCATATGACGATCATGAGCTCTTCAGCGGGGTTAGCTTCACCGTTGGCATGAGCGATCGCATTGCGGTCATCGGGAGAAATGGTACGGGGAAGACCACTCTCTTCGAAATCATAACCGGCAACATCATCCCGGATTCCGGAAGCGTGTCTGTGCGACGGGGCACCGCTATCGGTTATCTTCGCCAGGATGTCCAGCCATCATCGGAGCAGAGTCTGCTGGAATATGTGTCCGGGTCGTCCGATCCGGTCACGGACCTTGCGGATAAGATCGCGCTGGTGCAAGGAGACCTGGCAGAGGAACAGGACGAAGAGACCGTGAATGGCCTGTTGAGGAAGCTCGGTGAGCTGCAGTCACTCTATGAGGCGAGGGGTGGCTATGACTCCGAACACGAGGCCAAGATCATCCTCACCGGCATGGGTTTTGCCACGTCTGATTTTGAGCGTCCGCTATCTGAATTCAGCGGCGGCTGGCGGACCCGTATTGAACTGACCAGGCTCCTCTTCCTTAGTCCCGATGTCCTGCTGCTGGACGAACCTACAAACTATCTCGATCTGGAGACGCAGCGCTGGTTTGAGACCTACCTGAAGCGCTATCGCGGTGCCGTCTTGGTGACGTCACATGACCGGGCTTTTCTCAACAATGTTGCCAGCAAGGTCATAGCTATTGAGGATGAGGCTGTCATCTTCCACCATGGAGACTACGACAGCTACGTTCTTGCCCGCGAGAAGGATATCGAGACTCGCAAGGCAGCCGCCCGGCGACAGGAGGTGGAAATCAAGCGGCAAATGCGTTTCATCGAGCGCTTTCGTGCCAAGAACACCAAGGCTTCCCAGGTGCAGAGCCGTATCAAGCAGCTAGACAAGATTGAGCGGATTACGGTTCCCCGGGTAATGAAGAAGATACACTTCAACTTCAGGGATCCCCCGCGCAGCGGTCGTGTCGTAATCGAACTAACGCACGTTGCCAAGTCTTACGGCCAGCATGGCGTATACCGGGACCTTAACATAATGCTTGAGCGCGGAGACCGGGCTGCCATAGTAGGCGTGAATGGGGCCGGTAAGACAACGCTTCTGCGCATACTGGCCGGTGTTTTGCCCTTTGAAAGAGGCGAGCGCGTACTAGGACTCAATGTCACCACGGCATACTTTGCCCAGTACTATGTAGAATCTCTCAACCCCTACAACGGCATCATCGAGGAGTTGCGCAGCGTGGCACCGGACGAGCCGGAACAGCGCTTGCGTGGTCTGGCCGGGGCATTCCTCTTCAGCGGTGACGATGTAACCAAGAAGATATCGGTGCTCTCGGGTGGGGAAAAGACGCGCATTGCTATTGCCAGGATGCTGGTAAGGCCGGCCAATCTCCTTCTTATGGATGAACCGACCAATCACCTGGACATTGCGTCCCGCGAGATTCTGACCGATGCCCTGGACGCCTACAAAGGGACCTTATGTTTCATCACTCATGACCGTACTCTTATCCGGGAGATCGCCAACAAAATAATTCAGGTGCGGGATGGCCAGGTAATGGTTTTCTCGGGTAGTTACGATGACTATCTATGGTGGAACAGGTCGCCGGATGGTCAAGCGGATGCTACGGAAACACAGCCCCGTATAGGGCAGTTACATCAGCCGTCAGCGGCCGTGGGAAAACGCCAGCGTAAAGCACTCGAGGGCCAGCTGCGGAACGAGCACTACCGGGCTATATCGCCGGTGAGGGAACGCATCACAGAAATAGAGCAGGAGATGGCAGCGAACACAGGGCGAATTGAAGAAATCGAAGCTATGATGGCCGACCCCTCCCACTACAAGGACTCCCGGAATGTAATTGCTGTGAATCGCGAGTATGTGACGTTGAAGGAAAAGGTGGCGACGTTAACGGCAGAATGGGAGGGCCTGGTGAGCGAGGCTGAGCGGATAGAGGCGGACTACTGCAAGAGACGGGAAGAGCTGGCGGGAGGGAGTTAGAGGGAGGGGGCAATTCACCCTCACCTGGCCTCTCCCTTCAAGGGAGAGGGAGTTTGTTAAGATTTCTTGCTGGATATTATAGTCTGGCGGTTGCCTTCTAAGCGGCGAGCCGCGGGTTCCATGGCCCTCCAGGGGCACCACGATGCCAAGTAGAGCAAAGCTTCTGGGATGACACTGCTTACCTGACCCTGGAAGCGGCCGGGGCTGTGATAGTACCTGGCCGGCGACCCTGCACATTCCGACGGGATGCCAAGTGAGTATCGCCGCTACGTTTTACCGGTCTCTTGCTTCCTGTGCCATACCGTCGTGGCTGTCGCGAAGTGGGTGCTCTGGCCGGGGCAGGTTTGGCGTAATCAAAGCCCTGAAGTGTCAGACGCTCCAGCGGCGCGTGGAGAAGCCGCTCAAGGGCGACTATCTTATCAGCATCGTCACTGGTCACAAAGGTAAACGCATCTCCGTTTTTGTTAACTCTTCCGGTACGGCCGATTCGGTGGATATAGGCATCTGTATCTTCCGGCATATCGTAATTGATGACGTGGGAAATGCTCAGGACATCTATACCGCGGGCGGCGATATCGGTCGCCACCAGAATCTTGACCGAACCGTTACGGAAAGCTTCGAGCGCGGCTTGACGGCGGTTCTGGGGAAGATCGCCCTGCAGACAGGTCACTTGATAGCCGGCTCTTAGCAGCTGCTGTGCCACGCGTTCGGCTCTGTGTTTGGTCCGGGTAAAGACAAGCACCGACTCCATCTGGGTTATATTTAAAATTTGCTTCAGTAGATTCGTCTTCAGGTGCTGTTGTACCGGGTACAGAGCGTGTGACACCGTCTTTGCCGGTAACTGCAGGTCAACCTGCACCGTGACCGGGTCATGCAGGATTTCACGCGCCAGGCGCCGGACATCGTCAGGCATGGTAGCCGAGAAAAGCAATGTCTGGTGTTTGTGCAGGATGCAGCTTAGTATGCTGCGCACATCGGGTAGAAAGCCCATATCGAACATGCGGTCGGCCTCGTCAATGACGAGGACTTCCAAATCCGCCAGAGTGATAGTCCCTTTCCAGAGGTGGTCAAGTAAACGGCCGGGGCAGGCCGCGACAATCTCAGCGCCGCTGCGCAGCCCACTGGTCTGCCGTTCCATGCTTACCCCGCCGTACACAGAAATACTCTGCAATCCTGTTCTGCTCCCCAGGTTGTTGATAACCTCGCAGGTCTGCTCGGCCAGCTCGCGTGTCGGGGAGATTATCAGAGCCCGGACGCGTCCTCGAGGGCCCGTTCGCAGACGTTCCAAAATCGGCAGCACGAAAGCGGCCGTCTTGCCTGTGCCGGTCTGCGCCAGCCCGATGACATCACGCCCCTGCATTACCAGCGGGATAACCTGCGATTGGATTGGTGTGGGTACAGAGTAACCGAGCGCACGCACACCGGCCATGATGCTCGGATGCAAATTAAAAGTTTCGAAATTCATAAGACTCCTTGGTGAAATGCGAGTCAAAAGCCCGGACGATTGGGCAGATGGCTCAAATCATTTCATGTTTTCCTTCTCCTCTTCTATTATTCAATATATTATTATTATCAGTACGGGAAATTGCCGTCCCATCTTTATTTGAAAGGGCCAGGGCCGCGACAGCATTGACAACGCGGTTCTTCAGTTTTTTCTCCATGATGTTAGTGATTGCGGCTTGACCTTTGGACTGTGATGGGATTTGAACGAATTCATATACCTGGGATTGACCACTACCACTATACCTTCTGGTATTCTCTACTCAGCATTGCTTTGCTGGCGTAGCTGGACCAGCTACCGGACGGGCCATGATGCTGTTGTCTCCTGGACTTTCGGCACTGACGACAACGGCTGGGCTCGTTGGTCAAGCCTTTGGAGGCAAAGAACTTCTGTTCCCCGGCGGTAAAAGTGAAGGTAGTCCCACAATCGGGACACTGAATAGACTTATCCTGAAAACTCATTGGATGACCTCCTTTTTCAAAATCTTTAGCTGGAGCTTGGGTCATCCAATACTTGATATGAATCTGGCAGAATTCTAGAAGCTTGTAATAACCTAAACTGAAACTACTAAACATACAGTATACAGCAAAACAAAGCGGGCTGCAAATAGGTGCTCTCATCATGGCATTGGTGACACATTGTCTGCCTGCTTTGTCGTTGCGAGGAGTCGCAGGGGACGTGGCAATCTAATTGTCGGAAACCCAAGTGCCAAAATCCAAATGACAAACCACCACAAGTAGTCAGGAGTGAGTAGACGGTAGTCAGTAGGAGCACCTCGACTAATAAACGAAGTCCAGACGGGCATTGATTCGTTTCGCAAAAAGGGTTGTTCTTCCTGGAGTTCAGCACAGTGGGGAGGGGCGTGGGCGAAGCCCGGGTGATTCGTTTTGTAAAAATCACCTTTTTCCCCGGAGTTCAACAGCTCTATTTCATACGTAAGGCGGTTACCTCCGGAAGGTTCAGTTGTTAAAGTACGTACGATTCGTTTCGTCGGTTTGCCCTTTATATTTGCGAGCCGTGGAGGCCGGCGGAGTGGCGCAGGGAGGCTATTTCCAGAAGACTCTCGACAACAGTTTTCAGGTAGTTGCGATCGGTTGCGTCCAACTCGTAATCTGCAGAATACCATTTTACAAGTAAGCCGGAGGCCTCTCTGATTACGCGGCGGTTATCAGGGTCGTGTTGAAGGGAAGACTGTAACTTGACGCGAATGAGCGCTATTTCAGGGTCAACGCCTTCCAGATTGGTAATGTTCCGCAGCTGGGATGTTTCGGTAGGGCTAAGGGTGCCGGAATAGAAGCCGTGTTTACGGGCATTGCGATTGCCTTTCTGGGCACCGCGCCTCCTTTTAATCTGTGTTTGGTTTGCAGTCAAGCTTTGAGAAACCTCACCTGCGGGATTTGAGTCATCAGGGTAGCACACGGGTTTCAAGCAGAGATTAGCAGGAATTCTTTATTCGAACAAGGGGAAAATGTCACTTCTTCGCCGAGTGGAGATTGGAGACTGGAGATTGGGACAGCAACGAAGTTCGAATGCCAAAGTCCAAATGCCAAACAAAACTCAAATGCCAAAGTCCGAATGTCAAGGTTCAAGGACATACGGCAGGGCTGGAGATAGAGTTCGTTGAGTTTGTTGAGTTCATAGGGTTTGTGACGAGATGATAGACAGGAGCGGACTAGAGACGAGGGGGATACAGTAAGGGTATTGGAGACTCGTAGAGATTCATGGAGATACATTGGAGATACACTCGAAATCCAAATGCCAAAACTCAAATGGCAAACGAAGCCCAAATGCCTAAATGTCAAAGGGTCAGGGGCCGGGGATAGAGTTGGTAGAGTTCATAGAGACTAGGGACAGCTAGAGACACGATAGAGATTGGGGGATTCGCAGGGATTCACGGAGGTACAGTGGGGACACTAGTGACTAGTAACTAGTAACTAGTAACTAGTAACTAGGGACTAGTGGTTAGTGACAGGTGACTGGTGATCAGCGACTAGCGACTAGTGACTGGTGACTGGTGACTGGTGACTGGTGACCAGCGGCTACGGTCGACTGACTACTGTACTGACTGCTTACTCTGTTCCCTGGCTCCCGACTCCTGATTAGTCGTTTCCTGACGTGATTGTCGAACTAGAGAGGCAGCTGGTGTCTGCGTTCTGGTTGTGCGGTGACACCGGGTGACAATGGGGTTACTTGTAGGACTCAAGCTCTCACATTCAGGTGTTTATCCCTATGTTCTTCTGCCTTTGTTCTTTGAAATCCCGTATGTTTTCCTGGGACTTTCCATTAGAATCAAGTGACTCTTCCGAATACTTGATTCAACATTCCTTGTATCAACTAGGCTTGACTCAAAAGAAGTTTGTATACTCTCGCAGATCTCATACGCCTTGCTAAGACGTTCCATTAGGACCTGGCAGTTATTCCGAGGACCTCATTCAACATTCTTTCAGAATAAGACGTCGAAGCAAGACTCCATATCACCGTTCAACATCTATTCTGATAGCTCAGATTGCAGTGTCTTCTTTGAATAAAGTATAATGCATATGACTATAGTCAATACTGTAAAGATGTTCAAAGCAAGTCAAATGAACCCTTGCGTCCCTGATAAACTTCCAATAACTTCAATAGATTGGGAACCATTGATCCCCATGATTGGCAGGGCAAATCGTACTCTGTCCTACTATAATGGCATTCTATTCGGAATATCTAATCCTAACGTATTACTTTCACCGTTGACAACTCAAGAAGCGGTGTTATCCTCAAAAATAGAAGGTACCCAAGCAACCTTCGGAGAGGTATTAAGATTTGAAGCAGGCGAAGCCGCAGAGAGTGAATCCCGAAGGTACGATATAGAAGAAATACAAAACTACCGCAAAGCAATGAAATTCGCCGAGAATGAATTGCTTACACGTCCATTCACGCTCAATTTATTGAAACGACTGCACTATATATTGCTTGATGGCGTTAGAGGAAGAGATAAGGCTAGAGGCCAATTCCGAACTACGCAGAACTGGATTGGTCCAACTAACAGAATTGAAGATGCTTACTTTGTGCCACCAGCCCCAGGATCCATCCCCGAGTATTTGGACAATTGGGAGAAATATTGGCACTTAGACAGACCGGACCCTCTTGTCCAATTAGCAATAATACATGCACAGTTTGAAATCATTCATCCATTCCTAGATGGTAATGGCCGTCTTGGCAGGATGATTATCCCATTGTTTCTCTACGAGAAGAGACTGTTGTCTCACCCTGAGTTTTATATCTCCGCCTATTTAGAAGAAAACAGAACTGAATACACAAACCTACTAAGAGCTCTTTGTATTGAATCTGATGCCTGGAATAAATGGATTCAGTTTTTCTTGCTTGCTATTGACCACCAAGCTGAGACAAATGCAAGCAAAGCGCAACAAATCATCCAACTATACGAGAGACTCAAAGCACATACCATTGAGATTACTCATTCCCAATTTGCTGTACCACTTCTCGACTACATGTTTAAGCAACCTGTTTTCCCAAGTAACAGTCTCAACGAGCTATCCGGAATGCCGACAAGGACCGCTATTCTTACTATTTTGAATAAACTGAAAGATGATGGAATGCTTAAGCTCGTCCGTGAAGGTGCCGGTCGTCGACCTCAAGTATTGGCATTGGCGGAGCTAATTAGTCTTTGTGAGGGCAAAGATGTGTTCTAATAAACGTACTCATCAAAGATCAAATATTCGAGTATTCATTCGCGGCTGCCGTCGGTTGACGGGTAGCGACGGACCAGGGGCCAGGGAGTAGGGACTGGAGATTGGAGGCTGTCTGCCGTCGGTTGATGGGTAGCTACGGACTAGTGACTAGTGATTAGTGACTAGTGACTAGTAACTGGTGACTGGTGACCAACGGCTACGGTCCACTGACTAGTGACTGGTGACTGGTGACCACGGACTACTGACTACTGCCTCTTGACTACTGAGGAGGGTGCCGGGATGTCATAGCTGCGGGCTATGGGCAATTGTCCCTTCCTGACATTTGGCAATTGCTTTGCCGCTTCAATTCACCTTTCCCACCGGTGCCAGGTAGATGACAAACTCATCCTTGCCGTCGACTCTCAACAACTGATCCATCAGTTCCTGGTCATAAGCAGCGACGGCGCATGTTCCGGCGCCTATCGCTTCGCAGGCGAGGTATAGATTCTGGCACACGTGCCCGGCATCGATGAGAATGACCCTGTGAGCAGCCAGACCATAGCGCCATTCCATCCTGTAAGGTATTGCTGCCCAGATGAAAACCGTGGCAGCGCCTGATATCCAGTTCTGCCCCAAGGTTGCCCGACCAATCTTCTTTGCTGCACCTTCGACCCTGTATTCGACCACAAGCTGGTGTTCAAGTGGTAGATATCGATACAGACCTTCATCCAGGCCATCCACGTTAAGAACACACAGGTAAGTCTCGAGGGCATGGCGATTTCCAGCCGACGGAACGGTCCTACGAACAGGACCAACGCCTGATTGTTTTCGCACCCCTTGAGTTGACCACAGGAGGAAGGACAATTCCTCCAGCGTCAGCGGGGTCTTACTGAATTTCCGGCGGCTCTGGCGGTTCGTCATGGCGGATAGCACATCCGCCCTGGGCAATGCCCGGAACTTATTCGGGCGAATCAGGTCAATTCTCTCTGCATCTGCTGAACACCCCTTCTGGATGGGGGGCGGAGGGAGTCCGGCGCTCTGATCGGTCGTTGAGAAATCGATCGTCTTTCGCAGGTTATCCTTTAGAAAACATCTGTTTTGCTCTACTGACTGTTGTTGCATGACGCACCTCTTCGCCTGAACATTCCGACGAATACGAAACAGTTGGGGGTTCCTTATGCTAGCACTCCGACATCCGCATTAGCAAACAAGCGAATTGAGTTCATGGAGGCTGGAGACAGCTAGAGACACGATAGAGACTTTTAGAGACAGGGTGGAATACGTTAGAGAGATTGGGGGTTGGGACTGCCGACCGTGTACTACCGCAGGAAGCCGGAAGAGCTGGCGGGATAACAGCCGGGAGCTGACTCCTGACTGCTGATTTTACAGGTGCTTATCGAGCCGCAGAGGTAGATAGCGGCCGCCTTCTTAGGTAGCAGATTGTGCGTTCGAGTCACTGCGGGGCGCCATATCTTGAAGTCAAAAGCTCTATACCGAGCTGTGGCATAGAGCCCACTTATTAAATGACACTGAAACTAACTTCTAGTTGATTTAGCTTATCTGCGTCTTAGGCCGCCAAACCCTCTACCTTTGTTTCTTGCCGTGTTGTATTCATGGGTCAGAGTATGTTTATCTATTTCTGCAGCTAACCGCAATGGGTCGTCAGAGTCTAGAACATCACTCATACTTGGCATTTCTGACCCTTTACTCCTATTACTGTGCGGACTGATTTCTCTCTTATTCCAGGAATCTTCGGGTCCTCCTTCCGAAGTCGGCCAAATATGGTCAGTATCTGTGTTTTTTAGAGTCATAACCATTACCTCCTTGATCCCAATACATATATTAGTATACCACAAAAGATTATTGAGGCTGTTTGAACGCAGAAAAACACGGTTTGGCAATATGAGTTAAAAGACTGAATAGGGACGTGTTTGCTGTGAGTCAACGGTATGGCCATTTACCGGATCTCAGTAGACGATGTCTCTGATTACTGTGCTGTTGAACCCAGAAGCGCTGTGTTGACCTCGAAGGAACGTTCTTCTGGGCGAGCGTGTGGCAAGTCGGGCAGAGAACTATCAAATTCCAGACAGTGTTTTTGCCACCTTCTTCCCTAGGTTTTATATGGTGGACTTCGTGGACATTTCGTTCTAAACAACCTGGTTTTTCGCACCTGTTCCCTATATAGTAAATGAATAAATCTCGTTCAGTTTGTGTTAAGGCTCGTGTGGATTGAGATGTAGAGGCGGGTGTTGGTTCATGGATCGCGCGTCCAATAGCGTTCTTCAGTGCGTTGAAAAGCCGCGCACGAAGACCTCGGAATCGGTATAAGAGGGAAGCTAATAGAGCTAGTACAAGCCCCAGTATTACCCAACCCAATACGGCATGCTCTTTCCACCAATTGGCTATCAATGCGTATGCCACAAGTGCGACGACTATGAGACCAATCCAGAATTCTTGTCTAATTCCCCGTTGAGGCTGCGGCATCTGAGTTCCCCGTTTATCCGGATTTCACCCAGGGTGGCGAATTCTTCTGAATTGAGAGGGTGGTTGTCACGTGTAGGCTGGAGGCGGTTCAGTCCAGCCCGTCCCGTGGCAAGTGTTGCACCGCACCCACTCTGGGAAGAATTCGCCCACGTTCTTTCTTCCGGTACCGCCACAAATTGGACACTTTCTATAGTTGCTCGGGACACGGACCTTGCCATGGCCTTTGCATACAGGGCATGTTTTGTAGGTTTTCACAAAATCGCCAACCCCTACCTGTCCGGTACCTTCGCAAAACCCGCAATTTCTGTCAACCAACTTGGGCATCTCTAACCTCCTATATTGTACGTATTAGAATTTGGGTAGGAGCAGTAGGGGAATTAGAAGGATTAGGCAGGTTATCTTCAGCATCTCATTATCATTATATGCCCTTTCTGCGTGAAATAGAAGACGTGCCAGAGCCAGAAATGGTTTTTGGGCGACGTGCGTTGCTAGCGATGAGACGGATGAACTCATAAATGAAGGATTGGTCGAGATGGTCCAAAAGAAATTATTGAGGCTGGTTTACTGCAAAAAGCGCGGTTTTCTCGTATGAGTTAGCAAAATGCTGTCGCGCGACTAAGACAAACTATTCTAGATACTTTGCTAATTCGTGGAGATAACTATGATAGCGTCTTATTCTCTCACGGTGTGTAGAGTAATCTGTTACGTGATGAGCGTCATCCGCGGTCTCGAATGTTTGGTCAATGTGGTCTAGTGAGTCGGCAGAAAGATTGCACTCTACTAAGCACTTTCGAACGTTGCGCTGATTCAGTTTATTTGGGTCCTTGAGAACTGCCTTCTTTTGGAAGTAAATCGCACTGACTAAGTCAGTCACAGCAAGCCTTACCTCTTCCTCAGCTTGTTGTAGTCTTACTGTATCGGCTGTTTCATCCTTGAGTATGCCGTCGATTGCGTCAAGGCGCTGTATCCAACTGCACCAAGGTTTCTGTACTATGTTGGGTCCGGTTTTGCTGTAAGATACTATTTCGTAATAGAACCCATTAAAAGAACGACAGCCGCTACGAACCCGCTCAAGCCAATTCTTGTTATGGGTAAGGAGAATAACTTGCTTCCCCTTCTTAACTAGCTCGCGCATGATTTCTATGAATTGGGCAGCATGTTCCTCGTCCCAAGATTGTATAGGGTCGTCAATAAAAAGAAAATCAAACGGGCAGCCGGGTTTTAAATTCGTGGCAACACTCAGACAAAGTCCCAAAGCGTTAAGCTTCGATTCACTTAAGGACGATACGGCGCTGACTAGGTCTTTACCGTATGAAGAAGCTTTAATCTGTACACGACGTGACTTTATCGTACCTTTCTTGGTTCTGTCCATGTCAAAACCGGAGAAATGGACATCTGGGTCACCAGTGGTACGAATTTGCCTGTACCAATCCATCACGTCCACAGTCATTTCATTGGAAACTGCATCAAGCATCTTATTTCCCACATACTGTTCAACGGTCTTGCGTAAGTCTTTCAATCCGGCGAGGATGGAGTCCATTTCGAAAGCTTTCTTTATGTTCTTCTGATTCTCATTCAAATCGATTAGGAGGCTAATGTCTGCTGTCCCTGCTAACAAATCTAGCTCATGTTTCAGTATCTGGTTTGCATCGGACATAGGTGACTCCTGGCCGGAAATAGAAGCGAAAGAAGGTGATACTGTGGTTGAATACCTTAGAAGTTCTTTGCCAAGATGAGTAATTAAAGCTGCATCCTCCTTCGATTGTTGTACTGAAAGTTTGACATCATGTAATGCTTTGGTGGCGATACCATAGGATTCGTCTAATCGGTTCTTAACTGCCTGTAACAGAGTGATTGATTCCCGTACAGAATCGAAGTGGACCTTGTGCTTGGGCAAGAGTATTTTAGCTAGTTGGTCAAGATTATTATTCAGTGACAAAAACGTCATTAATCGCGAGATATGACGCTGCTGGCAGCTTTCCAATCGACGTTCGAGGTTGTAAAGCATGCTCGTTATGTACTCTCGCTGGTTTACAAGGACACTTGAGCGCTCAGTCTCGGTCGTGGCTTCCTGGTGTTTTTTCTTGATATGTTCGATAATTGAATCAGTTAGCTTCTGTCCGCAAAATGGACATTGGTCTGGCTGCTTCGTTAGGAATTCTACGCCCATATTATAGAACTCAGAGTATCGAATAATACTTTCACGGATTTCAAACGCAGCTAGTTCACGATATTGACTAATCAGGTCTTCAGAAACAAACTTAGCGAAGTATTCCAAATCTGCCGAGTTGGAGGTCTTATCTTCAGCACTGTAAGGAACTAGCGTTATAGTTCCTGAAAAGACCTTCTTTACAGACTCGTCGCGAATTCTAAGAAGATTGGGGAGCACAGATTCATCTGGTGTGCCTTCAGGTGCGAAATTTCTACATTCATTGAATACTGCAGTAGTGAAAGATGGAAAAGACTCCTTGCCCTTTTTGAAGAGAGAATAGGGGTTACTCAAGGCAGGGCGCTCAGCTAGACTACATTCTAAAGCAGTGACCTTAGAACGGAATGTTACTACTTCGGTTGAAATAGACGATGTAGGTTTAGTGCAGATTGAGACAAAATCTTCCTGTAATGTCCCAAGCTCGTCAAGGCCCAGAAGCAGAGCGAAGCCCTTGAAACGTTGTTCCGGCCCGACGAGAAGTAGATATTTCAAGGCATGTTGCATTATGAATGGCCTAGATGTAGTAGCCAATTGAGCGTCAATTGGCCAGTGTTCGACGGGATTGCCATTAACACGTCTACTGTATGCCTCTTCACCGACTAACTCAGCTTCAAATTCGGCCTGGCCAGCTCCGGATGAAAAGTTCATCTTAACAACTGTACTGGATTCAAGATTAAGATGACAATTGCGATAAGAACCTTTATATTCTTCCTTAAATTCTCCTCTATCTACCTTGGATGTACTCCCATAAAGTAACCACTCAGCTGCTTCGGTTATGCTTGTTTTCCCGTAGCTATTAGGCGCATATATGAGAGTGAGAAGAGGATGGAAGTCAATTACTTTTTCTTCATTGAAACCACGAAACCCTTGTATGGAAATACTATTAATCTTCACTTTTGAGCACCTCGAGGAGAAGTCTGTCAAGTTCGAGTTCTACAGAGTTCTTTGGCTCGTCTCCCGTATATGCGGCGAGTAGTCTTTTATGAACGGGGTCTTTGACTAATGCCTTGAGTTCTTCTAAATATAGTTCAAGTCTCGAACGTTCAGTCATATTTCATACTCACGTAGTTCAGTTAGGTAGATTCTAAGTCCGTCAGGAATTACTAGTCAAGTAATGCGCCGTTGGCACTAATGCTACTACAGAGATGGGTCCGAATTGAGGGTTTTGAAGCTAAAATATAGATAGACAGGAAACAGCAGTTTAGCTTCAAAATTAGTAGAAAACACGCGTGTTGTATGACTTCTAAACAACTGCTTCAGTTCACTCCGCTACCCAGGTTAAGACCTTCCTCATTACCTCAGGGCGGTTATCTCTGGTTACCATGAGCGTTTCAATTGCAGGATGGCGTTTGATTTCGCCGGCAGGGGTCAGGGGGCTGGGGGTTTAGTGGTTAGTTGGTTGATGGTTGATAGTTAGATGGAGACTAGGAGAGATCGTTAGAGATACGGTGGAGATACATTCGAAATCCAAATGATAAAGCTCAAATGACAAACAAAATCCCAAATCCAAATGACAAAAGCGACAGCAGATAGCAGTCGGTGGTCAGAATTCATAACTCCCCTAACCCCTCTTATCTTAAGAGGGGGAGCTGACAATGACAAATTACAAAGCCCAAAGGCCAAATGAATGTCAAAACCCAAATGACAAACGAAAGACAAATGTCAAAGACACGGGCAAGTAAAGAGAATCACCCTATATTGACGACGGCTGGCGGTCGCACCATTCCCGGGCATTCTGAAAGAGCCTCAGCCAGGGAGAAGCCCACAGGTGATGATCCCCGACATCAGACTGCCATTTTCTGGTTTTCCATTCTTCGGGTATCCACGGCCACTGCCAGAGCAAAAACGACCTTTCCGGATGCGGCATCATAGCCAAATGCCGGCCATCCGGCGAACAAAAAGCCATTATGCCAAGAGGCGAACCGTTGGGATTGAAGCGGTATTTTCCGGTCGGCGTCCATTCGTCGTCGACATAGGCGACGGGCGTTAGCCCCTGTTGCTGCGCATTAAGCAGAATCTCAGGGTTGGGACAGTGAAGGCACCCCTCGCCATGGTCGGTCCATATTCCGAGAACCGACCCTGCCATGCCTTTCAGCATGATCGAAGGGCTTTCGGAAATCTTCACCATTCCCCAATGAGACTCAAATCTCCCCGAAGTATTCCGGATGAATCGAGGCTGCTCATTTTCAGGAATTCCCTGCCAGGGCAGGATGCCGAGAAATGCCATGAGCTGACAACCGTTGCAGATAGCCAGCGAGAAGGTGTCCTGCCGGTTGAAGAAGTGATGGAACATTTCATGGAGCTTGGGGTTGAACCTGATGATACCGGCCCAACCTTTGGCCGAATCCAGAACATCGGCATAGGCGAACCCGCCAACAAAAACAACTCCGCGAAATTTGTCGAGAGTAATTCTCTCTTCCGCCAGGTCGGTCATAGCAATATCCCAGGGTTCGAACCCGGCCCAAAAGAATGCGGAGGCCATTTCCCGGTCACCATTGCTGCCTTCTTCACGGATAATGGCCACTCTGGGCTTATCCGTCCGGCGAAGTATTTCCGGTGGCGTGGCCCCGGGTTCGAAAGTCAGCCGGTATCTTAGACCGGAACGGTTGTGATACCGCACCTGCTCTTTAGCAACTACAGGATTCATCTGCTCTTCTTCCAGACGGTCACTGGTCGCTTCCCACCAGGAAAGGAGCTCTGCGGTACCAGCGTTCAATGCGATTCTGCCGCCGTGACGGATAATTACCTGTTTTTCTCTCTCAGTATTTCCCAGTATCACGAAAGGAACACCGTATTCGAAGAGAATGCCCTGAACCAGTTTTTCGTCGGCGGCAAGACATTCTATGACCAGTCCCAGCTCTTCGCAGAAAAGCTGCGGTATAACTGCTTCCTTATCAGTCAATTGAATCGAGATACCGCAATTGCCGGCTATTGCCATCTCCGCCAGGGTGGTAATTAGACCGCCATCGCTTCTATCATGACAGGCAAGAACCAGACCATCATCCAGCATTCGCTGGACGGCGTTGAACGCGCCTATCAGAAGCGAGGGGTTATCTACATCCGGCGAATCATCGCCAATCTGGCCGAAAGCCTGAGCCAAAGCTGAACCGCCAAGACGATTTCTACCTTCAGCCAGATCAATAAAGACCAGTTTGCTTTCGCCGGGCCTTTTGATATCGGGAGTTGCCTTTTTGGAAATGTCGGGCACGGTCGCATAGCCGGAGATTACCACTTCTCCGGGTGATTTCACCGTTTCATCGCCAACTTTTGCGGCCATCGAGATACTATCTTTGCCGCCGTCAGCCGCAATCCCAAGTCTGACCATCAATTCCGCCATTGCTATGGCGGCGTCGTAAATCCTGGCCCCTTCGCCGGGCAGCTTGGCCGCCCACATCCAGTTTACCGAGCATTTGATGTGGCTAAGAGAGCTGATTCGGGCTGAAACCATGTTCGTCAGCATCTCGCCGACGGACATCCGGGCACCGGCTTTTTCATCGATGAGCATCTTTATGGGCTGTTCGCCGATGGCAATGGCTGCGCCGGTCAGTCCGAAATGGCTTTGGGCAACTACCGCCACATCGGAAACCGGCAGCTGGAGAGGACCGCAACACTGCTGCTGAGCAATCAACCCGGTTACGGCCCTATCAACCTTGCGCACCAGGAACCCCTTCGAGCCGACAGAGGGCAAGCGGAGGACAAGTCTGGTTGCTTCTGCGACGGATAACTCTTGAGGCAGCCTCAGGGGTTTCAGTTTCCGGGGAACCCTCTCGATAATATATGATTTCTGGGGCAGCTCACCCAGGACCCTATCAAGAGGAAGGTCGACCGGCGTAGAGTTATCCTGTTCGTCAAAGACTACGATGCGTCCGTCTTCCGTGATCTCTCCCAGCACTTCACAGTTGACTTTCTCCCTGCGGCAGATGGCCGAGAACTCATCAATTCTGGCGGGGTGAATCAGGAAGGCACAGCGCTCCTGATATTCAGCGCACCAGATTTCGACAACAGACAGCGACAGGTCGCCAAGCCTGATACGCCGGATCCCGATTTTGCCGCCGGCAGGGTCTGTGATTTCGGTCAGAACATTGCCGGGCCCCCCGGCACCCTGGTCGTGAGCAACCAGAATCGGGTTTCCGTCGGCCATTTCCACGCAGGCCCTGATTACCCGGTTAAGCTTGTTCTCCATTTCGGCGTCTCCACGCTGGACGGCATTGAAGTCAAGCTCGGCAATATTTTCTCCCTGCAACATGCTGGAGGCCGAACCACCGCCCATGCCGATTCGATAGGCAGGCCCCCCGACCTGGACAATAAGCATTCCCCTTTTGGGTTGTGCCTTTTTTGTGTGCCGGGCATCGACTTGACCGACGCCGCCGGTAAACATAATCGGCTTGACCCAGCCCCTGCGCTCGTTATCCGGCAATATCTGCTCGAAGGTCCTGACAAAACCTTGAATTATCGGTTCCCCGAACTTATTACCGTAATCCGAAGCCCCGTTGCTGGCTTCAATGAGGATTTCCAGCGGTGAAGCCAGCTCGAAGGGATAGGCAAGTCCGACCGGTTCACCGGGGATGGGGTGGCCAGGAATGTTCAATGCCGCCGTACAGTAGCCGGCAGTACCGGCGATTACCAGGGAACCTCTTCCGGTGGCATGGCCGTCACGAATCCTGCCGCCGGTGCCGGTCGTTGCTCCCTGGAACGGCTGGACACCGCTGGGATAGTTATGGGTCTCAGCAGTGAAGAGCAGATGATAGTCGAATTGCCTTGAAACAAATGGCGAGCACGTGCCGGGCTGCCGGGGCGTTATCGTCTGAATTCTGTAACCCCGGATGGCGCTGGAGTTATCACTGAAAGCAATGACGCTATTCGACGGGTTTCTAAACAGAGTTGATTTGACAAGCTGGAGCAGACTATCAGGGACCTGCCGGCCGTCAATTATCAGTTTGCCTTTGAAGAACCAGTGACGCGAATGCTCGCTGTTATTGTTGCCGAGCATGAATAGTTCCACATTGGTAGGATTCCGGCGCAGGACCTGTGTAAATAGATTCAGGTAGAATTCAAGATCCCATTCATCCATGCCAAGTCCGTGCTGCCGGTTGAACTTTGCCAGCTCGGCAATTCCCCCGGCCATCAACGGAACGTCGTAGACTTTCTCCGGCACAGCTTTTGTGGCGAATGATTTTAGAGGTGCGCGATAAGGGTATTCGGTCATCCGGTCATGATTCCCGGCGATGAAATCATCCCTGTCAATCTCCAGCGGCAATAGATACCGTCTCGACCGTTCCACCCGGGCGACCTTTTCGAGTCCACATGAGTGGCAAATGGCTACGGCATTAGTGGAATACGCTGTCTCGAAGTCCAGACGAGGGCCGACCTCGATCACGTTCCTGACCGGTTTCAGGAAAGACTTCTCCCCGAAGTGCTCCAGCTCAAATGTCTCTGCAAGCAACCACTGCAATATTCTCAATTCCCCGGCGGTGAGCGGAGCCGAGGTCTCAATATTGAAGCAGTATTCGAAGTCCGGCTTTATCGATCGGTAGAAATGTCTCACCTGTTGCATTATGCTGTCTCCCGTACAACCATTATACTAGCTCGAGTGCGTCATAATGTCTTCCAGTTCCTTACTGCTGTAGCCATTTATTATAGAGTGCGGTCTCGATTCTTCAAGGTTCTTCTTTGCCTCTATCAAATGAGCACAAAGGCCTCTTTCAATGACAATTTGATCTGCTTCCCGGCAAGAAATAAGAGGGTGTCCCGGTCCCTCCCATCCTACTCGATGAGCTATTTCATGAGCAATCGCTCCCGTTATTGCCTTCAAGCCTGACCCTCTCATCGAATCATCTATGCTTAACAGGATCCCGCCCTTGTATTGGTTATCCGTGAACGGATAAGTATGATGAACCTCTGCAATAGAGCCTTCCACATGTCTAAACTCCGATGTCAGGTAACAAGAGGAGAACTCAGGGAAATATTGGCTGATTACACATCTAGCCATTTCCTGTAGGTCAACGATTTCTTGTGGCGGCATCTCTTATGTCAGCTACTCGTATTCGTCTATCCTGTATCCGTATTCCGGCATTTTCCTATCGTCTACATATACTGTGTTGCCATCTATTTGCACACGTCCACGCGCTATCAAATCGTGCACAGCAAACGGATAGATCTTCCAGTCACCTGCTGCCTTGAGCGCCTCCTGCAGGTTTCTACATATAAGCTCCATCATGTCAAGCAATTCCAGCCCTGCTTGCGCCGCAAAGTCTTCATAGTTGTCTATGCCACGGACTGTTATGAAACTAGTTACTTTGTGTAAGCCCTCTGATAACTCCTCCCTATTTGCCGATGTTGATTTGTTTATTGTCTGTACGATATTGATGGGCTTCGATTGCACCAACACAGGTCCTGTGTCCTGGCCTTTGTCAACAAAGAACAGGCTTGACCTTATCACCTCATCTCCAGCTATTATAGCCTTGGCCGACGGCACCCAGTGCAGACCATTGTAGCCCTTTGTGGTATCTCCGGGATGCACATTAAGAATTCTCGGATGATATTTGTCTACAATGAAGTCGCTAAGCCACTGGTCATAACCGGCGAGACATATCAGATCAGGTTCTCGGCCAATTCTGTCCTCCATCAATGCGCACAGTCTTTGTTCGTATTCTACCCTTTCCGGACAGTTTCTGGGAATATTCCCCGAACCATATCTTTTTCCGGCATCGTTGAGATAGGGTATGTGACTGAGCTCGATTATCTCATGTTTGTTCGATCTGGCTATGGCGACTCCGCCACAGCCAGGTCTGTTCGTGAACACAATGTAGTGATGATTGGGATTCCTGGCGACTATCTCTCTGTAGTTCGTACCGGAACCGGAGACAAAACAGGCAATTGTCATTCTGGCCCCGCATTTGACGGAGTCGTAGACCAGGTGCTTCACAAAACTATTATACCCTTATCAGAAGACTTTGGGACGGCGTTTGATTTCGTCGGCAAAGGGATGGGGGTTGAGCGTGATAATGCCGAGGGCCTTGTCGCCACTGTTCAGGACTTGCGTGACGACTTGCTGGAACTTCTCCTGGCTTTGGGAGTGGCAAGCCACGGTTGACTCCGCCACTGGTTCATCATATGGTCTTGGCGCCCGGAGTCATTCTTAAGCATTGCCTCTACGTCGGCTCCGGGATAGAGACGCTCAAGTAGCTTGTGGTTCAGCATCCTCAACAGACTGGCAAAGGCACGCCTGTCCTCAGATGATAGTGGCGACATACCCTCCTGCATCACGGCCCAGGCTGCCTTGTTTGCCGGTGTAAGGAGTTTCTCCGCCTTGCTGGTGAGAAACACATTTACTACCCTGCGGTCACTCCTGTCTCTTACCCTTCTGAGCAGACCGGCTTTGACCATGCGGTCAACTATCATAGTGACGCTGTTCGTGCTACGTTCTAGCCAGCGGGCTATATCAGTGATTCTTATAGGCGGGTCGTGGTATTTTGTGGTCGTAAGCACTAGATACTGCTCCATGGTCAGGCCGTATTCACTAAGCGTTTGGTCCAAACAATTCTTGAACCGGGTGTTGGCCTGGTACACCCCGCGCCACAATGTCACACTCAGATCTTCAAGTTTAGAATTTACCATCATGTTTGTCGTCTCCTTTACCTCTGAAATTCACCTCAAGATAATAATAGCACTTGCAAGGGGAAAGCAACAAGCTAGGCGACGAGACGTATTATCTGAGAAGGGGTGCAAGCGACATCGTCATAAACCTGGAGCTTCCGCTCATTGGGAGCCGAGCGCCTGCTCCAGGTCCTCAATCAGGTCGTCAACATTCTCCAGGCCAACTGACAACCTGATAAGGTCATCGGTGATGCCCACCCTGTGCCTGTAGCCACTGGACATCGGGTTGTGGCTCATGGTGGCAGCGTGCTCAGCAAGAGAAGTGACATCGCCCAGAGACCCGGCCAGAGAGAAGACCTTGAGCTTTCTCAGGAAGGCATGAGCAGCCTCAATGCCGCCTTGCGGTTCGAAGGACACCATCCCGCCAAATCCTTTCATCTGTCTCCTGGCTATTTCGTGTCCCTTATGGGACTCGAGCCCAGGATAGAGCACCTTCTTTACTCCGGGATGTCCTTTGAGATAGTTTGCTACGGCAAAGGCGTTCTCCTGATGCTGCTTCATCCTGACCGGGAGAGTCTCAATCCCCCGAAGCACCAGCCAGCAGTCGAAGGGGGCGGCGCAGGGCCCCGTGGCATCGAGTAGAAACTGCATCCTCTGGCTTAGTTCATCAGTGGTGGTCACCACGGCGCCTCCGACAACATCGGCATGCCCGTTGAGATACTTGGTGGTCGAGTGGAGAACAAGGTCAACTCCATATTCAATCGGCCTTAAGAAGTATGGACTGGCAAAGGTATTGTCTGCTACCGTCAGCAGCTCGTGCTTCCTGGCAATATCGACCACCATCTCGACATCGACGATGTTGAGCAGTGGATTGGATGGAGTCTCTAACCATAGCATCCTGGTATTGGGCTTTATTGCCTCCTCTATTTTTCTCCGGTCATCCAGTCGAAGAAAGGTGAACTCCAGGCCGAAGGCAGGCATCACATCCTTGAATAATCTGTAGGTCCCTCCGTAGATGTCGTCCTGCGAGATTACGTGGTCGCGGTTTTGAGAAGGTGCATGACCGTCGTCTCAGCCGCCATACCGCTGGCGAAGGCAAAGCCGGCCTTGCCCCCTTCCAGTTGAGCGATAGTATCCTCCAGCACCTTCCTGGTTGGATTTCCCTCACGAGAGTACTCCCATCCCTTCGTCTTGCCCACGTCCTCGAACTTGAATGTCGATGTCTGGTAGATGGGCACCGAAATGGCGCCGGTGGCCCGATCCGGCCTATCCCCGGCATGAATAGCTATGGTTTCAAATCTCATATTGTCCCTCCTTGTTCCAGATGCGCGGGTGCTCTTTGATAGTCTTCCACAGTAGCCATATTAGGGATTTTCACGGAAGTTATCAACCTTCTATGTCGGGATTGCAGGGCAGGAGATTACCACGCTCCGACAGGTCGGGGTCGCAATGACATGGAAGGTCAGCTTTGGACATAATCCCAGGTCTGCGACTGAGCATGCCTGGCTTTATTGTTCTCGTGAACAACAAAGCATTCTGTCCTGCTTAGTGGATACAGTTCCTCAGCAATTATAGAAGTAGCTTTCTGACCTCTCTTCTGGACTTTACCTTTTACTGTTAGCCAGCCTTCACGAAATAGGACTTGACCGCATTTCTCCTGAACGTCGCTAAATATGGTCACATCTGCTATTCCCGTTCCATCTTCCATTATCACGTAGACTACCCGCTTCCCATTCCTCGTAGGTGGAGTCTCGTAACGTATCACGGATCCCGCTAGCTTGACCCTCCTGCCAGCAGGAATGGAGGGGAGGTCTTTCATTTTGGTGATTCCATTATCGGAGTCATAGAAGTCGAGGGGGTGTGCCGATAGGTTCAGCGATAGCAGTTCTCTCTCAATAAGCAACCTGGACTTTTTATCATCAATAGAGAAATCCACAGAGGTATCTGCTTTGAGTGTAGGATCTTCAAAGAGTGGCACTGCTCCCCTGGTCACCTTATGTTTAAGTTCTGATAGCTTTGGAAGCTGTAATAGCAAGTCATTCTGATTACCCAAAGAATCAAAAGCACCTACTTTAACCAGGTTTTCCAGAATAGGTTGACTGACATCGGTTCTCAGTACAAAGTCTCTTGGAGAAGTGAATTTATGCTCTGCTCTGGCCGATAATATCGATTCCAATGCTTTTTCAGACATTCCCTTTAGCTGTTTGAGGCTGACTCGTATCGCCCCTTTCTCCACTGTATAGCGTTCGGAGGAATTGTTTATATCGGGTGATAAGACTTCGACTCCAAACCTCTTGGCTTCAGCTACAAGGACACTAGATGGATAATAACCCATAGGTTGATTAGATAACACTGCTGCCAGGAATTCAGCAGGGTAATGACTCTTCAACCAGAGCGTTTGATAAGCAGTAATGGCATAAGCACAAGCATGTCCCTTACAGAATCCATAGGCAGCAAAAGCAGCTAGTTGCTCAAATACCTTTTCAGCTATATTCTTGCCGATACCATCCCCAACAGCACGGGAAATGAAGGCGTCTCTCATTTTCTCCATTTCCTCTTCAGTGCGTTCATGAGTCATGGCCCGTCTGAAACCATCCGCCTCAGCGTAACTCATGCCAGCTAAATCATGAGCAACCTTGAGGACTTGCTCTTGATAAAGGATTACTCCTAAAGTCTCACTGAGAGCGTTTTTCAGCTTAGGATGGAGATACTTCACAGGTTCTTGGCCGTGTCTTCGGGGCAGGTAATCTTTATCCATGTTGGACTTGAGCGGACCCGGACGGACCAGGGATATAGACACGATGACGTCTTCAAAGCGGTTGGGCAGAAGCCTGCCTGCCATTTCTCTTTGTGATGGTGATTCAAGCTGAAATGTCCCAATAGTCTTTCCGTCTCTGAGTGTGCTAAAAGCTAAGGGATCGTTTCTTGGTATTTTCTCTATATCAATGTCAATTCCACGGCTCTGCTTAATGTTCTTTAGTGTATCCTCGATGACGGTCAGGGTAGGGAGTGATAACAAATCCAGTTTCACAATCCCCAACCTCTCGATGTCATCTTTATCATACTGGCTGATAATATCTCCTCCGCCGGACCATTCCAGGGGGACTAAATCAGACAGCTTTCCATTGCCGATGAGCAATCCTCCCAGGTGGACGGATAGGTGCTTGGGGAATCCGTCTATAGCAGTGCATAGCTTAAAGAAGTCAGCAAGTTCTTCTTTCTTGTAGACAGTGCTATGCTTTAGCTCAGGAAGCGTGTCAGCATATTCCATAAGCTGGGCAGCAGATAACCAGTGAATACCCTGGCAAGCCTCTTCAATTATCGCCTTTGGTATTTGTAGAGCTTTGCCGATGTCACGGATAGCGCCTCTAGCCATATAGGTATTTATCGTACCCACGCAAGCAACATTGTCAGCGCCATACTTCTGGTAGATGTAGTCTCTCACCTCTTCCCTTCGTCTTCTGTCAACATCTAAATCAATGTCGGGAGGTTCATATCTTAAAGGATGCATGAAGCGTTCGAAGAGCAGGTTATATTCAATGGGATCAACATTGCTAATATCGAGTGTGTAGACAACCAGGCTATCTACGGCACTTCCCCGTGCCTGACATCTTATATCTCTACTTTTCGCCCAGCGTACTATATCCCAGACCACCAGGAAGTAGCTGCAAAATCCCAGTTTATTAACAGTATCAAGCTCGTGCTCAAGGCGGTTCTTTATTGAATCGGATAGCAAGCCATATTTTCTTTCAGCTCCCGCAAAAGCTATCTTTTTAAGATAACCGTAATCAGACTCACCCTCTGGAATATCAAACTTAGGGAAGCGAGGCTTCCCCAGCTCCAACTCCAGATTACACCTTGAAGCAATCTCTTCGGTATTCCTTATAGCTTCAGGCAGGTCTCTGAAGAGTTTCGTCATTTCCTGCTGCGATTTCAAGTATTGCTCTACAGTGCGATAACCCTCCAGTTGAGAAGCCGGTATGATACGGTCGATAGCATTAAGTAGCTCTTTGATCCGGTATTCTTTGATTTCAGCGTAATGGACATTATTGGTAGCTATTAGCGGTAGATTATTTTCCTTAGCAAATGAAGCAAGCCGGTAACTGTCGGAACTCCCTTCTCTGGAAGGATAGCGGATAAGCTCTATGAAAAAGTCTTTATCAAAGACTTCTCTATAAAAGCATGCTGCCTCCTTAGCTTTATCATGCTTACCTTCAGCGACGAGGGTAGGTATTTCACCTTTACTACAACCACTAAGAGCTATCAATCCGCTACTATGATTCCGCAGCATCTCTCTGGTTGCTTCCGGTTTCCTATCCCGATTCGATAAGTGAGCTTCCGTTATTAAGCGACAGAGATTTGAGTATCCATCAGCATTCTTACAAAGTAGCGTTAAATGATACCCGCCAGCCAAATCAACCTCAGTACCTATTATCGGTTTGATCCCTGCAGCTTTGGCTTGGCTATAGAAACGAATGACACCGGTCAACCGATTATGATCCGTTAGAGCCAAGGCAGGCATTCTCAGAGAAACAGCTTTATCCAGTAGTTCATCTAGAGACGAAGCTCCGTCAAGAAAGCTATATTGAGAGTGGACGTGAAGATGAATGAAACCCATGGCCACCGCCTCAATCGAGGACTCTGGAGAGAAACCACTGCCCCCCGAGCTTATAAAGCTCATAAGTTCCAGTGCTTGAGTTCTGTGCATTCACACGGATGAAAAGACGCATCGATTTACCATTCCACCATTCAGAAGGTTCTCTCCACCAACCAACAACATCAAGGACTCTGTAGAGACGCTTCCTCCAAATGAAGGCAGTTATTCTTGAATCATTGCTCTGATAAGCTTTGACTGGTTCACCAATAAGCCTGGACATGGTATTGACTCCAAAATGGGACAGGGAATAGAATTGTAACAGAACATCTGTGCTATTGTCAAGGGAATCGGAGATATGCTGGTATAATGATACTAGAGGAATACAAAAGATGACCGATCAAGCGAAGATATACATAGGGACATCAGGATGGTCCTACCCCAAAGGTGAAGGCACGTGGACCGGATACTTCTACCCTACGGGCAAGATAAATGAGCTTGAATACTACAGCCAATTCTTCAACACAGTGGAGATAAACAGCTCGTTCTATAGGCCACCAAATCCCGGCTATGTTCATAACTGGGTTCGGAGAGTTCCCAAGGATTTCCTGTTCACAGTTAAGCTCTGGCAAAAGTTCACTCACCCGAAGATGTATAAGGAAGCTACGGGAGAGGAAGCTGTAATATCTCAGCAGGATGTCGATATATTCAAGCGGAGTATTGATCCTTTATTGAAAAGCGGTAAACTTGGTGCTTTGCTGGCACAGTTCCCACCTAGCTTCAAGAATGATAGCTTTGGGCAGCAAGTCATAAATGCGCTGAGCAGGTTGTTTGGACCGTACAGGTTAGCTGTTGAGCTCAGACATAGAAGTTGGAGTGATGACCCCAATGCCGCAACGCTACTGAAGGAAAATAATGTTGCCTGGGTTCAGATTGATGAACCGAAGTTTAAATCCTCAATCGCTCAGGAGCTTCCTCTAACCTCTGATATTGCTTACTTCCGCTTTCACGGTAGAAATGCAGAAATGTGGTGGACGGGGGATAGCGAGACCCGCTACAAATACCTGTATTCGGCTGAAGAAATAGAGGAATTGGGGGCCAGGGTAAAGATAGCAGCAGGTCAAACTAAATTGCTCTTTGTTCTATTTAATAACCATTGGCAGGGGTATTCTCCCCGTAATGCTGTTGACATGATGAGGTCTCTGCAATTGCCTTTTAGAGAGATTCCTATGCAAGTGCGAATAGAAGAAGAGGAAACATCTGAATCAGTAGGCCAGGGTCATGTTGAAGACTGATACGCAACAGCTACAGAATAGTAGAATATTATCCAGTACTCTAGCGTAGTGTTTAGTGGCGGAGAGCGGGGGGGGGTGGGGACAAGCCCTAATGGGAAAAATCCTAAACAATATCTAATGACCAGAATCCCAATGTCCAAAACGGTTTGGAGTTTTGAATTTTGATATTGAGATTTGTCCCGACTTTTCCCGACAGTGTCGGGATGAAATCGGCATTTAGGGCTTAGAGATTAGGATTTAGAATTTAATTGCGTGGATTGCCACGCTTCCCCTTCGCTATGCTCAGGGCTTTGGCTCACCGCAATGAGAAAAAAGTTAGGGGGTCGCAATGACAGGGGAGTCAAGGGAGAGGATTCTTACCCTTCCATGAGCCAGTCTAGGACTTTCTTCATTACCTCGGCGCGGTTATCCCTGGTCACCAGGAGCACTTCGACTTCAGGATGGCGTTTGATTTCGTCGGCGAAGGGATGAGGGCTAAGCATAATAGTGCCCAGAACCTTCTTGCTACTGTTTATGGCTTGTGTCACCGCTTCCTTGAACTGGGGCGACAGAAGCTCCATCTTGCCAATCTCATCGATAACTATGAGGTCGGTTTCTTTCAATGCCTGGCGCAGAGCAGAAACGCCAACTCTGTCCAGGCTATCTGTGTCCACCCGGTATTTGCTTATCTGGTGGGGGCTGGAGATGCCGACATGGGCTAATATCGCCTCCTGCCCATCCAGGGTAACAAGCCTGAACCCTTGCCTTATTCCCCCGGTTCGTATCTCCTCAGTATAGAAGCCGCCGCCCTTGACTTTGGTCCTGGCCAGGGCTTCTTTGATAAGAGCAGTTTTACCTGTGCCCGGCTTGCCGGTCAACAGGAAGGCCCTTTTCATTGTTATTTGGCCGGAGCCTGGGCTTTTCTCTTTTCCTTGAACTTCTTTTGGCGCTGCCGATGCTTCAGGGCAGCCACTTTCTTCTTCTTGTACATCTCTTTTGCGCTAAATCTAGGTTGCTGGAATCATTCTATCACATTGAGGGTGTTCAAAAAATAGTAGGCGGGAATAAGGCCCTAGTGGGAAGAATCCTAAACACAAAATACTAAATCCTAAACAATATCTAATGACCAGAATCCCAATGCCCAAGACGGTTTAGGGTTTTGAATTTTGATATTGAGATTTGTCCCGACTTTTCGAGGATGCGCGATGAAATCGGCATTTAGGGGTTAGAGATTAGGATTTGGAATTTGATTGCGTGGATTGCTAGGCTCCCGCCTGCCAAGCTTTGGCGGGCAGGTCGCCCACACAGACAAAAAGAGGGGGCGGGGACAAGCCCCGCCCCGACAAATCCATGTATGAGAGTTGACCCCTTTTAGGCTTCCCTCTCCAGTATGGTGGCAGCGCCCTGACCGCCACCGATGCAGGCGGTGGCCAGGCCGTATTTCCCTTTTTCGACATTGAGTATTCTGGCGCAGGTGCCAACGAGCCTGGTGCCGGTGGCTCCCAGCGGGTGTCCGATGGCAGTGCCGCCACCCTTGACGTTGACTTTCTCGGGGTCGATGCCCAGTTCTTTCATGGTATAGAGCGCCACGATGACGAAGGCCTCGTTTATCTCCCAGAAATCGATGTCCTTCGCTTTGAGGCCGGCATGTTCCAGAGCCTTGCGGCTGGAAGGGACCGGGCCCTTCCCCATCACTGTCGGGTCAACACCAGCCCATCCCATGGATACTATCTTAGCCAGGGGCTTGAGGCCCAACTTCTTGGCCTTCTTCTTGGACATCAGCATCATGGCACTGGCACCGGCGTTGAGCGGAGAGGAGTTGCCTGGCGTTATCTGCCCATCCGGCTTGAAGGAGGGCTTCAATTGGGCAAGAGCCTCCAATGTAGTATCGGCCCTGATGGCCACGTCATAGTCAATTACTTTGTTCGTCCCGTCCGCCTGCGGCGCCTCAACAGGCATTATCTCCCCCTTGAAATACCCTTCTTTGAGGGCCTTGGCCGCCATCTGATGGCTTTTCATTGCCCATTTGTCCATGTCCTCCCGGGTGAAGGTGGTCTGTGATAGTAGTTTCTCTGCAGTCAGCCCCATGTTCATGGTGGTCATGATGTCTAATTCTTTGAATTCCATGAATTTGGGGTTAGGTTGTATCGGTACCTCTCGTCCGCCGCCTCCCAGGGTTGGGATGTGGGTCATGTGTTCGATTCCGCAGGAGATGACGATATCGGAGTATCCCAGCATGATTTCCATGGCCCCCTGGTGTATCGTGGACATTGATGAGGCACATTGTCGGTCAGTCCCCTGAGCCGGGACATTCCACGGCAGCTTGGCCAGAAAGTTGATAGACTTGCCCCCATAGAGCCACTGCTCGAGCACCGGCATGGCCGTCCCTGTAAGCACATCGCCGATTTCCTCGGGGTTTATCTTGGTCTGCTTTATCATTTCCTGGATCAGCCTGGCTGCCAGGTCGTCCATTCTCAGACCGTTGAACACGTCCCTCTCTGGCTCCCGTGGCCTCGCTCTGGAAAAGGGTGTCCTCAGATAGCTGACAATTACTGCTTCTTCCATATGATTAGCCTCCTTTGCTTGTTTTTGATTTGGTTTTTCCGAAATTATGGCCTGCTTATGTTATACCACTCTCCCCCCATCGTCAAGTGGTTGTCCTGGTTCATATGATTAGTGGCACTTTTTTGGTCGTTGAGAGGAGCGTAGCGACGAAGCAGTCTTGTGGAGGGGGTAGCGGGATTGCCACGCTTCGCTCGCAATGACAGAAAGCTTGACACCTTGATGAAATATAGGTAAGATGGGTTTGAATTTTGGGAAGATTGAGGTTTTGGGTTTTATGCTCAGTTACCAACACTATCTGTAACAAAATGGAGGTAAGATAATGACACAGGATCCTAACAAAGCCATCTATGAAGCCAAGCCGTGGTTAAAATGGTATCTGCCGGGTGTGCCAAAAGATATTGCAGTCGAGGAAAAGTCCGTGGTGGACACTTTTAATGAGGTTACGGACAAATGGAAGGACAAGACCGCTGTAGTATTCTATGGCAGAAAGGTAAGCTACAAGGAGCTCAGAGACCAGGTTGATAGGTTTGCTGCGGCGCTACATGATTTAGGCATCAAGAAGGGGGACAAGATTGCCCTCCTGCTGCTTAATTCGCCTCAGTTCATCATAGCTTATTACGGAGCCCTGAAAGCCGGAGCTACCTTAACGGCAATCAGCCCTGTTTACGTCAGCCCCGAAATCAAGTATCAAATTGAAGACAGCGGGGCGAGAATGCTTGTTTGCCTGGATATTCTTTATGGTAATGTGGAAAAAAGCGGGGTCAAGCTGGATGCCGTCATCCTGACCAGTATCAACGAATACCTGCCAGGAATGAAAAAGTTTATGGGCAGCACTGTGCTCCGGGCTGTATATCAGAAAATGGCCGCCCCGCCTGCGGAACTATTCCAAAGAGAAGGATTTTATCAATTCCAGGATTTGCTTAAGAAATATCCCCCGAATCCGCCCGATATTAAGTTCAATATTAGAGAGGACATAGTAACTCTTCCCTATACTGGAGGGACGACCGGGAGGCCCAAAGGTGCCAAGATAACTCATTACAATTTTGCCGCCGCTCGACAGCTCGGCAGTAAATTCTGGGGTGATATCGTACAAGAAGGGAAGGAAGTCGTAATAGCCTATTTGCCTTTCTATCACATCTATGGTCAAGCAGTGGTCATGATGGGAGGATTAACTGAGGGCTACACTTCAATATTAATCACCACTCCTGATCCCGATGACATTTTGGGTGCACTGGAAAATTACCACGGAACTATTTTCTACAGCGTTCCCGCCCTGTATGAATATCTCAAGGACTATGAAAAGACGGACAGAGTGAATTGGAAGAAGATAAAAGTCCTGATCTCCGGTGCGGATGCTCTTCTCGAGGACACTGCCAAGGGCTGGGAAAAACGGACCGGCGCTAGAATCCACGAAGGCTGGGGAATGACCGAGACAACCTCGACCGGTATGGTCAATCCCTACGGCAGGGCGAAAATCGGTTCCTTCGGTGTACCTATGCCGGGTTGTGTGGCGGGCATAATTGAGGCGGAAGGCACCAAGTTTCTTCCCGTTGGGCAAACAGGCGAACTGGTATTCAAAGGTCCCAATGTCTTCCCGGGATACTGGGGGAAACCGGAGGCCACCAAGGAAGTACTTATGGAAATCGACGGTGAAACCTGGCTGCGCACCGGCGACCTGGCCAGAATGGATGAAGAAGGCTATTTCTACTTCTACGATAGGAAGAAGGACATGATTAAATACAAGGGTCTGCAAGTATTTGCCAGGGAGGTAGAGGAAGTAATCGCCTCTCATCCTCAAGTCAGGGAAGCCGGCGTCATCGGTGTCCCCGACCCCGAGGTTGGCGAGAAGGTTAAAGCCATCGTCGTGCTTGAGTCAGAAGCCAGAGGGAAAGTGTCGGAAGAAGACATCATCAAGTATTGCGCTGGAAAACTGGCGGGCTATATGGTACCCAAGATAGTGGAGTTCAGGGGCGAGGTGCCCAAGACAGACATCGGCAAGGTATCGCGCCGTGAACTGAGAGAGGAGGAGCTATAGAATGGCGCCATTTTTCGAAGTAGAAAAACTGACCAAGCGTTTCGGCGGACTGGTTGCCGTCAACAATGTTAGCTTCCAAATAGGCCGGGACGAAATCGTGGGTCTGATTGGCCCCAACGGTTCCGGGAAGACCACCGTTGTTCGCTGCATAATCGGCATATTCAAGCCAGAGGGCGGGAAGGTCCGATTTAAGGGCGAGGACATAACCGGATGGCGTCCCTGGAAAATCGTCCAGAGAGGGCTGGTAGGCACTTTCCAGGTAGTTAAGCCATTCCGCCGCCTCCCTGTCATTGCCAATGTCATGGTCGGTTGCATGTGCCCGCGGGTAACCAAGGGCGGTGAATGGACCAAGACCACCGTGGTGAAGGCGCGGGACGCGCTGGAGTTCGTGGGCATCGCCGACAGGGCTCGTGAGCCAGCCTCCGTCTTGTCTCATGGAGACTTGAAACGGCTGGAGGTAGCCCGGGCCATTGCTACCGAGCCCGAGCTCCTTATCCTCGATGAGCCCTTCGGGGGACTTAATCCTGCCGAAACAGAGCTTGTCGCTAAATCCATGAAAAGATTACACAAGGGAGGTCGGTTTGGCAGGCTTCATAGCGAAGGGCCGGCTATGCTGATAATTGAACACAAGCTAAGTGAGCTCATGAAAATAGTTGACCGGGTGATTGTTCTCAATTATGGGGAAATCATCGCTCAGGGTACACCCCAGGAAGTAGTCAAAAACCCCGTCGTGATTGAAGCCTATACCGGCAAGGAGGTGCTCATTGCTTGAGGTAAAAGATGTAATTGTGCGCTACGATACAGCCACCATCCTGGATGGAACCAGCCTGACGGTGGAAAAGGGCGAACTCGTGGGGCTGGTCGGCCCCAACGGCGCCGGCAAAACCACATTACTCCGGGCTATCGCCGGTTTGATAAACTGGGACAGGGAAGTGCTCAGAGGCACCCGGAAGTCAGAAGTAACCTTTGAGGGCAGCGTTGAATTTGAAGGGGAAAGGATTGACAAGCTATCGGCATTTCAAATTGCCAAGAAAGGTCTCCAGCTTTGCCCGCAGATGGGCCGGCCTTTCGTCGAGATGTCGGTCAAGGAGAATCTCCTGGCCGGAGCCTACCTGTGCAAGAACAGGAAAGAAGTAAATGAGAGCCTGGCCAGAGTTTATGATCTGTTTCCCAGGCTAAAAGAGAGGGAAAAACAGCTAGCCGGGACTTTGTCAGGCGGAGAACGGCAGATGTTGGCTGTTGGCCGCTCACTAATGCGCCGTCCCAAGTTGATGTTAGTTGATGAGCCCTCCAGCGGGTTGGCACCCAAGATAAAAGATGACCTGTTCAAACGCGTGGAGGAGATTTACCGTGAACTGGGGGTCACCATACTCCTAGCTGAACAGGATATCAGCTTTACCTTTGCGCTCTCCAAGAGGAACTATGTCATGTCGAGGGGACACATCATCGCCCAGGGAACAGCCGCGGAATTGCTCAAGGATGAGACTATCAGGAAGACATACCTGGGAATGTAATAACCACCCCCAGACTTAGAAATCGATCCCCGAGGTGCCCAGAAGGGTTCAGTGGCGTAGCGGCGGAGTTCGTCCCTGCCACCACAAAACTCAAATGTCAAAATCCAAATAGCAAGTAAAATCCAAAATCCAAAATCCAAATGACAAAACGGTTTAGAGTTTTGAATTTTGATATTGCGATTTGTTTAGGGCTTAGAGATTAGGATTTAGAATTTAATTGAGTGGATTGTCACGTCCCGACAAGTCGGGACTCGCAATGACAAGTCCCCCTCCAAGTCCCAAGTACCAAATGACAAATTCCAAACAATGTCAAAGCCCCAAATTCAAAGGACTAAACTGTTTTGAATTTGTAGTCTAGAAATTAGAATTTGCCTAGGATTTGGTGCTTGAAATTTAGGATTTGGAGCGGAGCGCCTTTCAGTGTAGAGAGGCACTACAGGCCCGGCATTCTTTACGCCAGAAACCATTAGTTAGCTTACAGCGTGGACACTCTCGCTCAATCTTATCCCGTACCCACACGGCAATCCCTTCCGGCATGAAAAGCAGGATCAACACCACTATAACAGCCAAAATGAGTGTCCCGTACTCAATAACTCTCACCAAAGCAATGTTCAGAAGAGGATAGAGGGTATACACCCCAACAACTCCCCCGTAAATGCTGACGATACCGCCAAATACTACCCATATTATCGCCTGGAAGGACAGCGTCATGGACAGGGCGGAGGCACCGGCAACCCCGAGGACATGGGCATATAAGCAGCCGGCAATCCCGGCGAAAAAACCGCCGATGGCAAAAGCCAGAATCTTGTATCTTATGGTATTTATTCCCGTGGCCCGGGCGGCGATCTCGTCTTCCCGGATAGCATGGAAAATAAGACCCGTCCTGATATATTTGCTCCCCGCATCAGTGAGCTTCCACATAATGAGCACCGACACGGTCATCACTATCAAACATATATAATATACAGCTACCCGTGAGTCGGCAAGCTTAGGAACCCCCCATATGCCGTGCTCACCGCCGGTAATATCTTTGAAAGTGAAGACTATTCCCAGCAGCATGAGAGGAAAGGACATGGTAAGCAGTGTCAGGTAAGGTCCTCTCAGCCTCAGAGCCGGAAGACATGTCACCAATCCAACCGAGGCTGCGATCAAAGCACTGACTGGTATCGTCGCCCATGGCTGCCAGCCGAGATACTTGTTCAGCAGTGCCGTGCCGTAGGCACCAACGCCGAAGAACAGGGCATGCCCAAAATTCAGCTGTCCAGTATAGCCCGATAACAAGTCCCAGCTCACGGCAAAAATAGCAAATATACTGGCGAAGGTAAGAGAGGACGTAACAAGGCGCTTCTCCACAATCAGCGGGCCAATAAACAGTGCCACGAAGAAAATAATGGCGATGAGCCTCCCCGGGACTGGTAGCACACTAAACCGGAAATCCTTGAGCAGCCGTCTCACCAATTTACAACCTCTCCTCTTCGAAGATTATGCCGAACAGCCCCCCCGGTCTCACCACCAACACTATGACCATAACCAACAGAGCAAACGTCACCTTCAAGTAAGCGCCCTGAGGTACCAGAAAGACGATCAGGTTCTCGACCAATGCTATAATGAAAGCGCCGATGATGCTTCCCTTGATACTTCCCAGTCCTCCCAAGACCACAATTACCAGCATCATCACCAGTGGAGCCATCCACATCTCAGGAAGCAGTACCTGTGATGGCGCCACCGCGATACCGGCTAGTGCTGCCAGGGCTGCGGCTATTCCCATGGTTACCATCCCTGTCCTCCCAATGCTTATCCCCATCAGGTTGGCAACCTCAGCATCGTTTGCCGCCGCCCTTATGGCGATACCCAGTTTTGTCTTTGCTAAAAGCAGCGACACGGCGATAAGGGACACCGCCGCTAGACCAAACGTCAATATATACTGATAGGTGACCGGAACCCACGCTATCCTTATGAATCCCTTGATAAGAGCTGGAGTCAAAACAGGGTCGCCGCCAAAACGCAAAAGTATGACCTGTTGGAAAATCATGGCTAGGGCGACGGTAAGCAGCAGGACAGCGGCCGGATGCTCGCGTATCCGGTTAATAAGGAACCGGTGGGTTAGAACACCTAACAGGGCAACAGCAAGTATTGTTAGAGCGATTGATGGAAGAACGCCCATGCCCAGTGTAGGCATGAAATAGAACATGAAGTAGGCTGCCAGCATGTAAAACGCCGTATGAGCCATGTTAATAATACGGGCTACGCCGAAGACAAGAGCAAAGCCTACCGCCAGCATGGCGTACACACCTCCGTGCACCAATGTCATGAGTAAGATTGAGTAGATCATGGCATTCTTGATCCTAGGAAGGAGAGTCCAAAATAAGGCGGGGATAACCCCCGCCACTACACTGCCTGATTCTGACCGTCCGTTCCAATCCGGGCATTTTGGAAGTCTTTCACCTTCCCTGCAATTGCTGGATACTATATATCATGCGTCCCCGCCCTGTCAAGGTTTTTTCCTCCGATTTCCCCAAAATTTTATCGGGACCAGATTCCTGTCATTGCGAGCGAAGCGGGGCAATCTCATTACCCCTCCACGAGATTGTTTCCGCCCGATGAATCGTGCCTCGCAACGACAAAGAAGCGGCTGGTAAAAAAAGGGCGGTGACCCCGGGCTAACCCGGGGTCACCGCCGTGTCTAGCAATGGG
>Ga0315277_10000538_pt1 | contig 60191 bp, 57 predicted proteins | sample YL17G05_15_MG_FD_203695 | JGI IMG/M metagenome (GOLD analysis project Ga0315277, IMG submission 203695) | Sediment microbial communities from Yellowstone Lake, YNP, Wyoming, USA - YL17G05_15 | ecosystem: Environmental > Aquatic > Freshwater > Lake > Sediment | place: USA: Wyoming | collected...
GTTGCAAGCTTCTTAGAGCAGCCTCTGGTTTATCTTAAGTGTTGGGTAGCCTGAACTCTAACTAAAATATCGAAGAGATGAGGTTATCCAATGACTTTCAACGACAGGTCAATCCGGTGTCGCGATTACGTGACTACCTTCACGTTCAGCGCCGATGAACAGGGAGTTTCCCAGGGAGATTTAATGAATTTCGAGACCTTTAATTTTGATCTGAGCATCATGGCCGGTGTGCGGGCGATCGGCTATGCTACACCCACACCTATACAGCTTAAAGCGATCCCGCCAATACTGCAGGGACGTGATGTCATTGGTCTGGCTCAGACCGGGACCGGCAAGACCGCTGCTTTCGCACTGCCGATCTTACAGCGCCTGCTGCATAGTCAGAGGGGGCAGGTCCGTGCTGTCATAATCTCTCCCACGCGTGAATTGACTGAGCAAACATGGGAGAGTTTCAGCGAATTGGGGCAGAAAACCGGGCTGCGGAGCATCGCCATCTATGGTGGGGTGAGTATAGATCGACAAATCCAGAGACTGAGAAATGGGATCGAAATAGCAGTTGCCTGTCCGGGTCGCCTGTTCGACCATATGCTGAGGGGCACAATCGATTTATCACATCTGGAAGTCCTTGTAATAGACGAGGCGGACCGGATGTTAGACATGGGTTTTCTGCCGGATATCCAGAGTATTCTGAGGTGTCTGATAGGGAAGCGACAGACACTCCTCTTCTCGGCTACCATGCCTGACGATATCCGTCATCTGGCACAAGATATCCTGCATGATCCGGTCACAGTGCAAATCGGCCACATAAGGCCGGCAACCACTGTGTCACACGCATTATACCCGGTCAAGCAACACCTCAAGACTGCGCTATTGATAGAACTCTTACGCCGTACCGAGACAAAATCAGTACTTGTCTTTGCACGTACCAAGTATCGCACCGAGCGCGTTGCACAGCAGCTTAAGAGAGCGGGCTTCAGGGCTACCTCACTGCAAGGCGATCTGTCTCAACCCAGGCGTCAGGCAGCGCTTGATGGTTTTCGTTCTGGCGCGTTTAAGATTCTGGTGGCCACCGACATTGCCGCCCGTGGTATCGATGTTTCGCGTATTTCCCACGTCATCAACTATGACATGCCCGAGAGTATAGATGCCTACACCAATCGCATCGGGCGCACAGGACGGGTCAATAGAAACGGTGATGCGCTGACATTCGTGACGGGTGTAGACGCGTCCATGGTAGATGATCTTGAACGTATTCTTAACGTGAAACTGGAGCGCCGTACGCTGCAAGGCTTTGATTATAACGTGTCTGCGCCGGACAGAGGATACGTCCGCTCTGCGCAACCGTTACGAAGACGCACGGCAAGAAATCAACGAACTAGTAACGACTAGCCGAAACGCTTAGCCAGCCGGCAGCCGGTTCTATTATTAATAATATGAGGGCTACCTGGTGATGCCCTTGTTCCAGGATTGCCGGATCTACTTACCTATGCGAAATACCTTGGTCGCACACCTCGGACATACGCCTTGAGTCGCAGGGCGATTGTTCTTCATTTTGATAGCCTTCGGGTTCTTGATCTCAACCTTTTTTCTGCATTTCATGCAATATGCCTGCATTTGGACCTCCTTGCGCGTAAGATTTGCCTCTGAGCATAACATCAAGGTAGTAACTAGTCAATAGCTTTTCTAAACAAAATGTCCTCTTGTTACCGGCTGGCACATTAGGCTGATTTGTTAAGCAAGGGATGACAATGGGAGCCGGTGAAGGGCACTTGCGTCAGTATCCTACCTCGCTTTTACCGCCACATGATAAACTGTCGCCTGAAATGAGAAAGACCAAACCACATTCAAAATGAGTAGATTTGTAGTCCAGAAACACCACGCAACCCGTCTGCACTATGATTTTCGATTGGAAATGGAAGGGGTACTCAAGAGTTGGGCCGTGCCAAAAGGCCCTGCTACCGAGACCGGTATTCGCAGATTGGCCGTTCAGGTAGATGATCATCCAGTGAGTTACATAGATTTTGAAGGTGACATCGCCGAAGGTTTGTACGGCGCCGGCAAGGTCGAAATCTGGGACAGCGGTGAATATGAACTCCGACAAAGGGAGCCTGATCTTTTGACATTCACGCTTCACGGAGATAGACTGCAAGGAGAGTACGCTCTGGTTCACACGGGTGCAGCGAATTGGCTTCTGTTAAAGAGAAAAGAGGTACAGAAAACCTGACCGAGGAAGATGTACCAGCATGTGCATGACTCCTATCTTCGTGATGGGCGGAGGTATACATGGCTGTCAGCTAGCGGTCGCTGCACTTTTCCGGCTTTTGTGTGAGAGAATGGTGTTGACTGTGGCCGCCGATTAGCTTACTATGGATAAGATAGGCAAAGGGAGATGACTAAAGGCTGAAGCCATGGAGACAGAAGAAGAGCTCAATAAGGCCCTCGAGGATATAGCGGCCAAAATAGACAAGGCCGAGAGGGAATTGAAAGCCCTGCGAAGACATCCGACGGAAAGTTCAAGGGGAAAGCCAGGAGCTAGCTTCATCGCAGGGAAGGAACGGATGATTGAGGCGGCGGAAGCTGCAAAGCAATTGGATACACTGAAGCAGCGGGAACATGAGATTCGGGCTAAATTCCACTCGGACAACCACTAGCTTTGCGCATGTCGGGCTAAAGACTTGTGCCGTTACTCAACAATGTAGCGTTGTGAATCTTTAACTCCATAGCATATCCTGGAGATCGCAGGCTATCCACACAGCCTTCTGCGAGAATTCGAAAGACACCACACCGATCAAGCCTGCTACAAATCAGGTATTGTGTCACTAGAATGCCACATAGCCATGCCTCGCACTCAGTTGATATACGCTGCTTTGCCGGCATTTTTGACAGGAGCAGTAACCTCCCGTGTCATTGCGAGCCCTTTCCGTCTTGTCATTGCGAGCGACCTGCCCGTCAGGCCTTGGCAGGCGGGAGCGTGGCAATCTAATCTTATGATCCTCTCCGGCTCGCCTGCTGGAGTCATACGGCGAGCAGGCAGGCAGGTACGGCGAGCAGGTCAAGGGAGGGGACAACGGCTACCATTTTCGGGTAATTAGTGATATAATTGAATAAGAGGGATAACAATAAACGGACATTGGCAACCCTCAAAGGAGGGAATAGATGCGTGTTCTGAAAGTTATTTACGTTATGGCTATAGCGGCTTCGATTATTGCGCTTGTCATCGCGGGCGTCAATGCCTTCTATCCTGATTCTTCATCCTGGCAGTATTCAGAGCTGCACGCCAGGAATGTATTCCTCGTGGTCTTACCTCTGGGGATGGTGTTTGCTGTCGCGGGCACCTTCCTCCAGAGAAAGTCGGGTATCTTCGGGGCCGGCTTGATTCTGGGTGGCATGGGGACGATGGTATATGCAATTGCGCCTTATAGCCTGAACAGCACACTGAGATTTGCCGGCATTGCTGTCGTCCTGCTTGTGCTGATCTTCGTGGGGAATAGGGTCTTCCTCTCCTTAAGAAAAAGCTAACGTGTTTCTCTAGACAGTCCTCCTTCGCTTCGCCCGCCGGGACTATCAAGGAATTCGCCATCTTGAGGTCACAAATTGTGACCTTAAACGAAAGAAGTGGCAACCTCATTGCCTAAATTCCAAACACAACTGTAGTGCGACCCTTCAGGGTCGTGTAGCACGAGGCAGGAGCCTCGCACTACATTTTTGTAACTGTAGTTGCGGGCCGCTGGTAACTCCCTCTAGCTCCCTCTTACCCTAAGAGGGAGAAGGGGTAGTCAGGAGTAGGGGGGAAGAGGATGAGGGAAGCCGGGATGATTCGTTTTGCAAAAATGGCTATTTTTCCTGGAGTTCAACAGCTCTTTTTCATACGTAAGGCGATTACCTCCGGAAGATTCAGTGGTAAAGTACGTACGATTCGTTTTGTCGGTTTGCCCTTTATATTTGCGAGCCTTGAGGACTGGCGGACTGACGCAGGGAGGCAATCTCCAAAAGGTTCTCGACAACAGTTTTCAGGTAGCTGCGGTCGGTTGCGTCCAACTGGTAATCTGCGGAATACCATTTTACGAGTAATCTGGAGGCTTCTCTGATTACGCGGCGGTTATCAGGGTCGTGCTGAAGAGAAGACTGTAGCTTGACGCGAATGAACGCTATTTCAGGGTCAACTCCTTCCAGATTGGTAATGTTCCACATTTGACGTGTTTCGGCAGGGCTAAGGGTACCGGAAAAGAAGCCATGTTTACGGGCATTCCGGTTGCCTTTCTGGCCACCGCGCTTCCTCTTAACCTGTGTTGGGTTTACAGTCAGGTTCTGGGAAGCCTCACCTGCGGGATTTGACTTATCAGGGTAGCGCACGAGTTCTAAGCAGAAATTAGCATGAATTCTTCATTCCAGCAAGGGGAAAATGTCACGTCTTCTCCGAGTGGAGATGACAAACAAATTCCAAATGCCGAAATCCAAATGATAAACAAAGTTTAAATGTCAAAGTTCAAGGGACATGCGGCAGGGCGAGGGACCAGGGGACAGTTGATGGTTGGATTGTTAGATGGTTGATGGTTAAATGGTTAGATAGAGGCTGGAGATTGGAGGTTGCCGGCTGTCTGCCGTCGGTTGACGGGTAGCGACTGACTCCTCACTACTAGTTCGCAGCGTGCTTTCCGAGCCGCAGAAATAGATACTGACTTCCCTCTCTATTGGGGTGAAGTGTTTCCCCGGCGTCAAGCCGGAATCTATGTGTGTGGTCGCCCATATAGACACCGGTTTTATAGTTCTATGACTCCCCAAAATTGAGATGGCAAGCAAATGATAATTCAATGCCCAGAAGGCGAAAGGGCCTTCGTTTCTTCGCTGATGAAGGAGAGGTAATCGCTCACCCCCTTCTTTAGTATGTGGCTGTTTCACCACTTGGTAAAACGGCCATAGATAGTGAAAGCACTTGACATTAGTTTCACTAAATTGTACAATTTCACCATGCGGTGAAATTACCACCTAGGGTGAAATCAAATGAAAGAACAGGAAATCATAATTAGAATTAAAGATGAGCTAGAACGAACTTTTCGTGGCATACCCTTCATAGAGTTGCGTCATTCTGTAATGCAAGCATCTTTGCCAGGTGTTCAGGTTGATCTCCTGTTAGAGCTTAAGATTCGGGACAACCTTCAAAAAGTGATAGTGGAGGTTAAATCTCTGGGAGAACCCAGGATAATAAGGGCTGCTATCCAGCAACTCAGAGAATACTTGGACCGGACGGAGAATGCATACCCTGTCGTAGCGGCACCCTACATCAGTGACGATACGGCCCGGATTTGCAAGCAGAACGGTGTGGGCTACATAGACCTAGCAGGAAATTCCTTCGTCAACTTTGACCAGATATACATAGAAAGAAAGAATTACCCCAATCCGGCAATAGAAAAACGACAGGTTCGCTCTATCTTTAGCCCGAAGTCAAGTCGCATTGTGCGAGTAATGCTAAGTAATCCTGGACGATCATGGCGGCTTCAGGAGCTAGCGAGGGAAGCCAAAGTAAGTCTTGGCTTGGCTTCTAGGTTAAAGGCGCGCCTGCTTGATCTGGAATATGCCTCTGACAAGGAAAATGGCTTGACCCTTAGCCGTCCTGGCGAGGTTCTCAAACAATGGGCAGACAACTACTCCTTCCGAAAGAACAAGGTGAATGACTACTTTAGCTTAGACGACCTTAAGAAGTTAGAACGCAAATTCTCGCAGTATTGCGAAGGAAGAGGTATTCCCTACGCATTGACCCTCTTTTCTGGGGCTGCCCTGGTAGCCCCCTATATGCGTTACACAAGGGGATTCGCCTACGTTGGCAACAGTATTCGAGAAGTTGCGGACTCGTTAGGATTAAAGCAGGTTTCCTCAGGACCTAACTTCAGCATACTGGAGCCCTATGATGAGGGCGTTTTCTATGGCAGTAGGGAAATTGGTAGTATGAGAGTTGTCAGCGACGTACAGCTCTATCTTGACCTTGTCGGATTCAAAGGCCGTGGGGAGGAATCCGCTGAATTCTTGTTTGAGCAGAGAATAAAACCGCAATGGTGAAGCAGAGCGATTATACCCCACCGGAAACCCAGGCCTGTCTATCTGTGCTGGTGGAGGTGATGACGGTCTTAGGCGAATTTCGGGATAACATTGTACTAGTGGGAGGAAATGTCCCGCCTCTCTTGATTAAGTCTGCTGATGTAAAACACCCCGGTACGATGGATATAGATCTTGCTATAGATAACAGACGTATTTCCAACGATACCTACCAGACAATTGTTGAGACCCTGAAAGCTGGAGGTTATTATCAGAAGGAAGGTGAACAGCCTTACATCTTCTACCGGGATTTAGGCACTGAAACAGGGAAGAAGACCACGGTAAAGATTGATCTTTTAGCTGGCGAATACGGCGGTACGGGGGGTGGTCATCGTCATCAGAAGATACAGGATGCTCAAGCTAGAAAGGTCAGAGGGTGTGACCTTGTTTTCAGCAATCCAGTGAAAGTGAAGGTAAAAAGCAAGTTGCCAAACGGTGCAATACATGAAGTAACAGTCAAGGTACCTTCAATCGGTCCTTTCTTGGTGACGAAGGGGATGGCGTTATGGGGCCGCATCAAAGAGAAGGACGCCTTTGATATTTATTACTGCTGCCGCCATTACCCTGGTGGTATAGCAGCCTTGGTGCGAGATATGAAACCTCTTATGAATAATAAACTGGCCAGGGAAGGCTTCGGGAAGATCATGGACCGGTTTAGGCATATTGACGCTCTAGGACCGACGGGAGTCGCGGACTTTCTGGAATTGGAGGACCCCGAAGAGCGCCTGCGGGTGCGAAGAGAAGCATTCGAGCTTGTATACAAACTGATGACAGAACTGGGCATTGAGCCTTTCTCGGAGTAGTGAATGCACGCATCGCAGAAATGGAGCAGGAGGGGAGCGAGCACAGCACGAATCGAAGAAATCGAAGCTATGATGGCCGCCCCCTGCCCCCTGCCCCCTAGCTCCTGACTACTGTCTTCTGAACCCTGACCAGTGACTAGTGATTAGGGACTAGAGATTGGAGATGGTTAGATGGTTGATGGTTAAATGGTTGGATAGGAGGCTAGAGACTAGTAGAGATTGTTAGAGGTACATTGGAGATACATTAAGGATATTAGAGACTCATAGAGATTGGTGGAGATAAGTAGAGATACGTTGGAGAGATTGGAGGCTGCCGGCTGTCTGCCGTCGGTTGAGGGGTAGCGACTGACTGCTGACTACTGTCTACCGGTTTCCTGAACGGGCTTATCGAGCCGCAGAGGCAGATAACGGTCGGCTTTCGAACGGGAGAGAATGCTAGCTAACAATACGGCTTTCTGTTAACTTGCATTGGTTCCCTGCACGCCTTATCTTTGCCTATCTTCCGTACCATGTGGCGCATGACGCCTTCAGCTTGCTTGTTTACCTAGGCGTCCTTTGAGATAATTGCTTTAGGACAATGTGTAGGGTTATAGGTAGGCCATGCTAATTGCACTCCTGGGATTGAACACAGAAGAACTGCGTGCGCTGGTACAGGAAGAGGGCGAACCGGCGTATCGAGGCAACCAGCTAGCAGAGTGGGTCTACCGGCGTGGGGCACGCACGTTCGAAGAGATGACCAATCTGCCCGATACACTCTGCGCGCAAATGAAGAAGAAATATGAGGTCGGTCGCTCCCAGGTAGTCACTGTGCAGCACAGCCGGGATGGAACAGCGAAGCTGTTGGTGGTGATGCGTGATGGTGCGAGAGTGGAAACCGTAGGCTTGCCCTACGCAGACCGTTTCAGTTGTTGTCTGTCTACACAGGTAGGCTGCCCCGTGGGCTGCATCCTTTGCGCCACTGGACTGAGTGGCTATACCCGTAACCTCACGGCGGGAGAGATTGTGGGTCAGGCACTGGCAGTGCAGGAAGAAGCGCAGAATCACTCATCGCAAATTGATAAGCGTAGCTGCCGTATTGACCATATCACCTTCATGGGTATGGGAGAGCCGCTACTTAACTATGCGGCGACTGTGAAGGCGATACAGTTGCTGAACAGGGAATTGGGTATTGCCATGAGGCATCTGACGCTGAGTACCGTCGGCTTTGTTCCCGGTATCCGTAGGTTGGCGCGGGAAAAATTGCAGATCACCCTGGCTGTGTCTCTCCACGCCCCTACAGATGGCCTGCGCCGGCATCTCATCCCTAACATGGTCAAGTGGAGTGTCGCTGCGATTATAGATGCCTGCCACGAGTACGTGGAGCAAACCGGCCGTCGGGTGACATTCGAATATTGCTTGCTTGGTGGAGTCAACGATAGAATCGCAGAAGCGCGTGAATTGACGCGTTTACTACACGGGCTGAACTGCCATGTGAACTTGATTCCCTACAACTCCATCCACGGACTCGGCTTCCACGGCCCGTCGCCGAAAGGCATCCGCGCTTTCCGCGAAGTCCTGAGAGGTGCAGGCATCCAGGTTACGCAGCGGGTTCAACGGGGTCCGGATATTGGTGCCGCCTGCGGGCAGTTGCGGCAGCAGCATAACAGGAGCAGTATTTAACGAGTCATCTCTCTAAAGCATCACTCCCCCTCTTAAGGCCTGTCCTGAGCGAAGCCGAAGTGCCTGCCCTGAGCTTGCCGAAGGGATCAAAGGGGTCAGGGGAGTTACGAACGTAGTGCGAGGCTCAAAACCTGGGAAACCACCTAACCGCCAACTATCAACTATCAACTACCAACTATCAACTATCAACTACCAACTATCAACTAACCCCTAGTTGGGTTAGTGAATGTAGGAGGCCTGTGGTATAATTCTGAAGGGAGAAAATGGCAAAGGCTAAGTACCTTACGGACGAAAGAGGCAAGAAGACAGCAGTTCTCCTGGATATCAGGGAGTATCAGCGATTCTTGCAGCGATTGGAAGAACTAGAAGATGCCCTTAGCTTGGACGAAGCGATCCGGACCGCACAGAGTTTTAGGGACTATGGCGAAATTAGAGCTGAGTTAAAGCAAGAAGGGCGTTTGTGAGATATGTCGTTCTTCTAGAAAGCCGCGCTGAGAAGGATCTTAAAGCTCTTCCTGGACAGATTCTGAAGCGCATCGACATTAAACTACAGGCGTTGTCTCTCAACCCTCGCCCGAGAAGCGCAGTCAAGCTGAGAGCAAAAGAAAGTGAAGGATGGCGTTTCAGAATAGGCGATTATCGAATCCTTTATCAGATTGATGATAAAGAGAACATTGTTCGTGTTTATAGAATTAGACATAGGCGGGAAGCCTACCGCTAGTCTTAGCTGCAATATGTCAAGATACCTTTCGTTGCTGTATTAGCATCTTGTTTGCAGACATCTGAGAGTTACCCCTCCGCACATCCGGGCTTAGCGTGGCCGTCGTCTTGCAGGAGTCGATTGATAGGATTGACCAATAGAGTTCCCCATGCCCATCTAACCATCAACCATCAACTATCAACTATCCCCTATCAGCTATCAGCCATCCAACCATCTAACCATCAACTATCAACTATCAACTATCCCCTATCAACTATCAACCATCAACCATCAACCATCAACTATCAGCTATCAGCCATCCAACTATCAACTATCAACTAACCCCTAACCCCTAATCCCTAATCCCTAATCCCTAGCCCCTGACCCCTGCTTTGAACACGAGCATCTGCTTGAAGCCTGGGGACATCGCGCCTGTCTAAACCTTTCGAATTCCAGAGATAACACACCAATCAGGCCTGCTACAAGTTAGGTATTATGTCTCCAGAATGCAGGCTCTGGTTAGCCTTTTCCATTGTGGTCACCAAATATTTGCTGCATAATAGAGCCAGAGAAAAATACAATGGACGAATTTTCACACAAATTCGAGCATGAGATACCTGCTCTTCATGCCTTTCTCATGCAAAACCTAAAGTCCTTTCAAAGCCAAGTTGGATTCAGAAGCGTTTGGGAAGATTTTGAGGATAGGATCATCGACGATACACAGAAGTTTCTTCATAACGTCTTCCAAGAGCTGAAGCCTCTTGACCTTATTAAAGCTAAAAGCAAAAGCGTATTCCCAGAACTAAAAGTAACCTACAAAGGCAACATTTACGCCATCGATGTTAAGTCTGGCGAGGATGTGATGGACCCTTGGTACGATATGGGTAGGCTCGATACGTTCGAAGAGAAGCACCTTGATAAATATAGAAACGAATATTACATAACGGTAAAATGGCACAGGCAGTCAACAGGAATTACCATTGTTGATTTATATATAGAGCCTTTCTTCAAAACGGTCGGTTTGCATTCTGGTTCTGGTGGTGTAAAATACCGTCCCTACGATGGGAAATTAAGACCAAAATCGTGGGACGATTTTGCGAATGGAAAAGTATATTGGAATACCATAGACGAGTTTAGAGAGGGGCTTAAGATATCTAGAATGTATCGGCGTATGGAAATGATTGATGAATGGTACAGAAAAATGTCTGTTGGCGAAAAAGAAGCCTTATGGGAACGCCTAGACGAAATTGATGACCAACCTGGTTTCCTCTAAGAATTTACGGTCGTCCTTAGTTTTAATTTTGCCGCTTTTAGTGGACGCGTAATGCCTTCTTCATAGAGTTCCTCTGCAGCTTGCAGTATCCAAGGCTCAGCAGTCCGAATTTCCTCTACGGTAGGAAGGCGCCCTGAATTAAGTGCCATTGCTTGAAGGGCGATTTCCACCTCCCTCTTCGTATATTTGCTAACCCTATTTTTCTTGCCGGTACCTGTCTTTACCGGTGTTCCAAAAAGGTCTAATTCGTGCCTGCCTCTCTCTAGCTTATCATTAATTATTCTAACGTAAGTGGGGTCTATCTCAGTCGTAAGAAACTCTCTCCCCAACCTCTGAGCAACTAGTGCTGTCGTGCCTACTCCAGCGAAAGGATCAAATATCCTGTCACCTGGATCTGTTGTTAAACGAATGATTCTGTCTAGCAGCTTCTCTGGCAGTTGACAAGGGTGATAATCCCTGTCTCTCCTATGCTTAATTCGATGAACATTGAACCAAACGTCACTGAGTATAACCCTACGATCATTCCCAGCCCTCTTCCTTGCTCTGATGCAACTCTGCCTGAGACAATATTCTGGCGAATCGGGTGGCTGCAAATAATCCGTCAGCCCTAAATCAATGGTGTCATTATATCGGAATTTTATGTCAGAGCTCGGTTTAGTGTAATAGAGTAGTGAATAATGGGCCGGCAGCAGTTTTCCTCTAGGGTCTCCCATGGCATCCCAGCAAATCCAATGCCTGAAATCCAAAATACTATGCAGAAACAAGGCGTGTGATATGGCCCATTTTGGAAGATTCAAAACCATCAAAGTTCCACCGGGCTTCAATACTCTTGCACAGAATCTGAGCCATTCGTTGCACCACTGAAGATAATCCCTCGCCGATTTATCATCAGAATACTCGTCATATTTTTTCTCGAGATTATATGGTGGGTCAGCGAACACAAGATCGAAGACACCATCGGGATAAGTACTCAAGAGTCGCCTCATAAACAACATGCAGTCTTCCCGGTAAACCGTGTTCCATTCTAACGGAGCCCATTCGGGACTTGCTCGATTCAGCACCGGTTCAGATATTGGCGTGGATACATTCTGTTCTAGCAGAGCATGAAGACCGGGTTCTATAGGGAGAGACTCTAGGGACTCATTTGACGTCTCAGTAACAAAGAGCAGCTTACTTTCCTCTTCTGCTAACTGGACTATTCTATCTCTGACTGCTTTAGGCAATTGATTATCGGCTAATTCTTGGGGCTTCAAATCACTCCAGACATCAGACAACGCTGAACCGGCAGGATTCATAAGGTGTTTTTTGCCGCCCCAGTCTCTGAGGTTTTGCCCACAGTGAGCACAGTATTGGTGAGGAACCTTGACCTTGCCTGTAGCAAGGTGAAAGCCATTTGATGTTTTTTCGCTGGATCTACTCTTTACGTAGAGAAGCAATCCTTGGTGTGCAGGTTGGAGGGTCTCCACCCCCTTTCTCGTGTCTATGTTCAAGACGATCCAATACTTGAAAATAAGCCTGAAATCGCCTAAGGTCAGCGTATTCAAATACGACCCGTACTGCGGCAGATCACATGGCAGCCCATAAACATAAAGAACTCCACCTTCCGAAACGAGATTTGCACAGTGTTTGAGATTGTCAAAATACACTCTTGGTAATGTATACGTCCTTCCATCAAACGGCTGAGTGGCGACCCTCAATTTGGATCGCGGATTGAACGCGGACTCATACACGACCACGTCGTAAACATCGCTGCTATACTTATTTACCTCCGAGGACGAACAGTCAATTTGTCTCATGTTTTTTCTTGAAGAACATCACGTGTTCTTCGTGAAGAGTATTCTGGATACCTTTTATGGGTTTTACCATATCCCTGACTAGCGCCAGATCAGCCTTGCTTGCCAATGTTTTGAATTCCTCTTCGTGCTTGATTCCACCAGTCTGAATACTGTTGGAACCTACTATGATGACACAGAATTTACCGGGTTTAAGCACTCTGCTCATCTCTTTGAATGCAAGAGCCATATCTTTGAAGTAGTTTGCTATTCTTTCCTCTTTATCCGCTCCTCTAAGGCCAATCATCTTCTGTCTTAAGACGTCAGTATCTACGCCGAGAAGTTCCAGTTGTGGGGCATCATTATCGACATAGTCGATTGCAAAGGAATAAGGCGGCGATGTCAAGACACAGTCGACCGACTTGTCTGGCATTTGCAGCTCCAAGACAGATCCCACTCGTATTTCGGTGTCTCCGAATGTCACACGCAGCTTATTCGATTGCACGAAGTCTATGAAGCTACGGATCGTTGCCAGGTAACGTGTGAAGACCTCTGGAAATAAGTCATTGGCTATCTTATGCTTCCTGCGTCGTGCATATCCCACGGAGTCCAGAAAGGTAAGCATCACTAGGTCAACAAAACCAATCTTCTCGGCGGAGTCGATCGAGGCCTCATTAACTACACCCTGTAGGTTTGCTCTTAGTTCGGAGTTCGTTTCCAACGTTGGCAATATCTGAGGTAAAAGAAACTGCAATTTATCGAGACCCTCTAGATTCAATGTAGTTGCAAAGGACTTCGCCTTGCCCATTAGTGCACAAAACGGGCTGAGATCAATGCCAATCGAGTTTATTCCCATAATCTTGGCCTCCAAACAAGCTGTATAACTGCCGGCCATCGGGTCCAAGATCACCTCACCCGGTTTTACATCAATGATGTTAAATATGCCTTTTACTATCTGTGGATGAAATTTCCCGCGGTAGGGGAATAGACCGTGCGTCGCGTAGCCAGTTGAGAATTGGTTGGCTAAGAAAAAGGACCTGGTGTAGATTGACTTCTTACTGTGAATAGAAGTATCCGTACTGCTGCACATGCGGTAATGATACGTTGGAATGCCATCAATACGCGCAAAGAAAGCAGATCGATCAATAAGATCCTCCTTACTAAGAGCCTGCTTCTCCAAGAAAGCCATTTCCCAATCCCATGCTTCGTGACTGTTTGGAAGAAGGTCGTAGCCTTTAGGAAACAGTACTTCCTTCACGTCCATATTTAGGATTTCATTGCTTTTGAATTTGTTTGCATTCATATCAAATCTGAAAGATTTCCCCTCAACATTATAGGACAAAAGACGTTACCCAGCCAAACAATCTTGCAAGTGTCTTCGTTCCATATTCTAGCGGCTATGATAGTTATTTGATAATAGGATGATAGCATAGTGGTAAGAGCTTGTCAAGTGGTTATACTAGTGTTATCATAATCTTTGTGAGAATCCTGCTCAAGGAAATTAGAGAAGCCCAGTTTATGACTCAGCGCGAACTCGCTGAGAAATCTGGCGTGGGAGTTGCGACCATTGCCCGCGTGGAAAAAAGCAAGCATCAACCAACTTTTCGTACCATAAAGCGCCTGGCCGCGGCTTTAGGGGTAGATCCTTCTGAACTTGCGATACGTGAGAGCTAGCTCCCTCATTTATGTGAGGGAATTCTAGGGACACCATACCAATCAGGCCTGCTACAAGTCAGATACTACATCTCTGAATTACTCCCTTCAATGTCACGCTAACTCATCTAATGATCTCTGGACGGTCTAGGAGAATGAGGCTCTCACTGGTGACCACGACCAGCTATTTTTACCACCTGACCATTAGGCGCATAATAGCGAAATTGTCATTCACCTCCCTGTGGGCTGTACATTGGCGGAAAATAAGAGAGCCTCCGCTTCTGGAGACGCTGATATTGAAGAACAAAGGCAATGGGTCTAATTAGGATGATTCTTGAGTATTTCCTTTGGCTAGACCTCGTCTGGCTCGTTGGCTGAAGCATCCGCTATGAGTTTTCTGTCTAGTAGAATCTTGTCTGCGCTCTCAGCCTCGGAATTTGCAGAATCCATCCTCTTGAGTGTTGCCTGAACCCGTTCTTCCACCCTAGATAGAGTATCCCTTATCCGACTCTCGTAGTTCGTATTCCCAATAATCTTGAATATTAGTCCTGTGTGAACTAGCACCTCCCATGCTCGCTCCCACTCAACACAGGAGTCAAGGAATCTCTCTATTTGCTCCTCCGTTGGTGGTTCCTCGCCGCGTTGATAAGGACTCTTTGTATACTGACGCCATCCCCCCACTCTGGTGTGCTCGAAAGCTTGAGCCAAAGAAGCATCGGGGTTCTCTATGAGATAGGGTACCATCTGGGTTGAGAAAAACCGGCCGCTTAATTTATTAACTACAACATACTTTGCAGCTTCATCTTGTCTACTCTGAGGAAGTCGTGCGATTGACTGGGCCAAAGTGAAGTTAATCGTTCCCTCGTCCAGCATTCGCTTTACTAGAGGTCCGGCTAGTAATGTCCTGATGATTTGTGGCCATTCCGCTCCGCCACCAAGCTGTTCCCGATAGCTCTCCCATAAATCAGGCTTGTCCCAAACGCCCAGTTCCCTGAGCGCTTTTTCTACTGCTTCCATTTTCATCTCAGGTTCCAATACACGTGTTTGTAGCGCACGGCTGGTTCTTTTGAGCAAGAGATCTCGGTCACTCGGCCTTTGAATGACCTTTGCTCTTAATGTTGGGATGCCCACCATTTGGGCAGCTCTCCAGCGACGTTCACCGTCATGTAGATCGAAGTCACCGGTCCATTTACCATCCGAGTTCTCCTTCGGGAATACAGTAATGTCATCGAGCTGCCCAATTCTTTTCATATTGAGGCCGAGGTCTTTGATGTCATCGGCATCAAAGACCTCGCGCAGGTTCTTCGGGTCAGGAGAAATTCTCTGCAAAGGTAGATCTATCACTCTGCCGATTGGCCGACCAGAATCTTTGTTCCGTGGTTCTCCGAGTTCTTTATCTAGCATTATTTGTCCTCCTAACCTCACAAGTCGATTTACTTATACCTTACATTTCACTGGTCTAGGCTAGCAAGCCTGTCATTGGCATCCTGGAGGGCTAGTTGCAGAGCGTTTCCGGGCAGACTTTGTCTGGCAGCAATCAAACTGGATAGCGAACGCACAATTGCCGCTTGCTCGTGAGCTAGCCTATTCTCTAATTCTCTAATCCTTTGTGCCTGGCGGGTAAAATTGAATTGTGCTGACCCGTATGGGCTCCCTTGAGAGACCAAGCTTAGCATATCGGCCACGTCCACATGGGGCACCCCCAGAAGCCCTGTAACTACTTCTGACAAAGTACCGTCTTGTACCATACCAGCTTGGATGTTCCTCACTTGTTGCATGTCCTGCCTCGCGAGAGCCCTACCCTGCCTGACAAGATTGTCTGCTGCTCTTACGGACCTCGTTGTCCCTGTCCTTGTTTCCAAATACCTGTCCCGCCAACGCCTCATGGGCACCAAGTCCGTATGACAGACCAGAACTATGCAGGTCCTGCCGGTAGCCGGATTAGGCCAGGTATACCAGACTGCCTTGTACACGAATATATTACCGAAGGGTTGTGCGTTTATGGTGAAATAGCCGGGCTGCCTCAGTGCATAATTGCGAAGCCCAATATTCTGTGCACTACGGAGCTTTGCGATATAGTGGTCTCTATCCCCAAGGGGCCAGGAACCGCCGGGAGTATATCCCAGCACCTCTATCAGTAGGTCATCCAGAGGCAACCCGTCGGGATACTGCACAGCTAATGTTAAACCGATATTCAGGTTGTTTCTTATTTCTTCGACACTCATGTTAATCCTCCTTTGGTTCAAAACAGAACCATTTCAGCTTACTGAGGGAGAGGGCTATAGAATTAGCCCCCTCCAACAACACCTAAGCCCTCACCTCAGATAGCACGCCATTTAGGACCAACGCGGTCCTTTTTAAAGCGTCTTTATCTTCCTCAGTAAGTCGCTTGGCGTTCAGATTGAGCAGCATGTTAATGAAGTCGCTGCAACCAGCCACTACTACCCCTTTTTCATTTGGTATATTTGCTTTCGCGGCTTTATCTAGTGCTGCAATGGTCATACCATTTTCAAAGAACTCCAGAACGCTGGGGTCATCTGATGGAAGGGTCTTAAGACATCTTATGACCACTCTTATTCCCTCTTGGCTGCGACCACTCTCTGCAAATTTCCTATCCAAATACATTTGAGCGACTGATTTAGAAAACTCCAGTGAGCCCCCCAGTTTCTTCAGAGAATCCTGATGGCGAGACATCATCTCAGTCATGATTCTGCCGAGGCTTCTGATTTGGTCTAGGCCAATTGCTTTAGGGTTTGTACCATAGCTTTCTCCTAGAGCTTTTATTGCATCAGGATGCCATCGCGACAACTCCAAGATATCTTTCTCATGCTTCTGAACTTTTTCGGGTAAGTCCCGTACTAGGGTCTTCACATGGTCTGGGTTGTTTAGATCCAATTTGCGCTCATCCGCTAGTACTCTCAAGTCCTGGATAATGGATACTGCGTCAAATGGTTCCTGTGCTGCGTTTAGGGTTTGCCGAAAACATATCCGTTGCTCAAGCGTCATAGGAGGATAAATGTACGCACGGACTCTCTTCTCACCTCTTTCCTTGAGTTGCTCTAGGCGCCCGAATCCATCCACATGGATAAACCGACCGGCGTGCTCCCCATTTTTACTTACTATTACTGGATAAACGATACGGCCAAGGATATCATAGGAATCGCGAATTGATGGCGCACGCCGCTGGTACCGCAATGACTCTGTCACGCTACCCGGATTTGTGGAGTCCACGTCGATATCGTCAATGTTTATCCATTCAGGTTGCTCGTTGAGGGGCTTTAACTCGTGCACGGGACTGCTGCGAAGCGCTGCTACCTCTAGTTCTTTGCCTTCTTGTCTATTTTCCATTTTTCTCCTTTTTTGGTCCAAACCGGACCATTTTTATTTCTGGAAAGCAAAAGGCATGAGATCAAGGTCTCACGCCCTCAAACGCTCTTATTCATTTGCCACCTCCTTTGGACCAGAACATGGTCCACTACAAGGTTAATGCTAAAGTTTACCACACCCGAAACCACCTGTCAAATTTCTCTACCCAGGTTTATGCTAGTTTGCAGGGTCTAGATTGTTAACGGGGGATAACAAGGCGGTATAAGGTTACCTAATTGGAGGATTCTGGGGTATTGTTGAGCGCCACGGAGCGGGTGCAAGGCGATGCCATCATCGTCTGCCTACTCAGAATTCCACGGACACCATACCAATCAGGCCTGCTACAAATCAGGTCACTCCTGGACGAGCTCCGGATGGTTCTTTTTCAGCCATTCTACGACCGCACTGCGAAGCTTCTTTGCCAGAGCCAGCATGTTCCCGATTTCTTGTTCAGAAACCATGCCCACTCTCTCATAATCAGCGATATGGCGTTTCCTGCGGAAGGTATTAAGTCGGTCAATAGTCTGGGCATCAAGCTTCATGGTGAAAGCTAGCGACTGGATAGTCCAGTAGTGGTGGCCCTCCTGTGCTGTTCTGTAGCCACTGGCAGCCAGCGCTACCGTCGCCGCCAACAAGGCAGCACTGTAGGCGGTGGCGAATCGCCTGTCCGCACTCAATTCATGCAATTGGGCATCCGCCAGGTCGCGGTCAGCCGCCTTCAAGAGCTCAGCAATTTCGCTACTGCTTGTTTTATGGGCTCTTAACTGTCCGCTTTCCAACCAGCTTTGCAAGCTCATCTTCATCACCTATCAGAAATATCTTTTCGCCCTCGATTACAGTCTTGATGAAGTGGTGGTCTTCTCTCAGTTTCTGCTTAAACTCAGTGATAGGATAAACTACCGGGTTGACCTCGCGCCCCAATTTTTCTTCTGCCGGGGAGAGAAGCGAAACCACGCCTTCAAAGGAGATTCTCCCGACTATCATCACGTCAATATCGCTTCTTCTCCTTTCATCACCGCTGGCGATTGAGCCGAATATGAAAGCAACCTTTATCTGTCCGATAGAAGGTGCCAGTGCTGAGCGGAGGACGTCTGCTACACCAACGGTCTTGACAATTAGCCCATGTAGCTCATTAAAGAGGGGACTTTTTTGGTTTGCCTGATAATACTTTTGTTTTCCCTCCGTAGTCGAGACGAGCATACCGGTCTTCTCCAGGCGCGCTAGCTCACGACTCACATTTGTAGAATCTTCTTCCACTAAGGCGGTAAGTTGGCGGACAAAATAGCGCTCATCCGAATGTGTGAATAACCATCCCAGCACCTTTGCCCTGAGCTTTGACCCTAAAAGCACTCCTAATATTCCGTTCATCTTATACGAAATTGCAGTTTTATTTACTGCTATTGCAGTATTTTATACTGCACACCCTTCCGAAGTCAATAGTAGTTTCCAGATATTTGCTCCGGATATTGAGTATGTGCTCATTAGAATGAGCGATAACAAGAAATCGAGACTTGGTGGCTGGAATTCCAGGGACGACCTGCCAATCAAGCCTGCTACAAATCAGGCATTATGTCCCCAGAATATTACGCGCAGTCATGCTTCATCCACTTATTTTAGGGTGGCTCCTCAGGTTTGCGATCATTTGAACAATGAATAATCCGAGCATGGTGAGCCCCTCTCTAGTCTGTAGGGGCGGGCCTTCGCAGAATACGAAGGAGTTATTTGTTGTAGATGTCGCCCCGAGGACCAATGGCAAGGACGACCACCACGTTCTTCTTGGGATCTAGTCCATACACAGCCCGCATACCGCCGATGCGCAAACTGAACAACCCTTCCAGTTCGCCCCGGAGTCTCTTTCCACTATAGGGCTTGGACTTGAGCCTTTCCAAAGCAACGATGATGCGACGTCTCATGGCTGGGGTGGCTTTTTCCAGTGTTCTGGAGGCATTCCGGCTCAGAACAACGTTATACATTTAGCTTCGCCTTCAGCTCCTCCAGAGAGACAAACTCTCCCTTTCTGTCCTCAGCCCATGCTTTCCGAGACTCCTTCACCTGCTGCGCCAGCTCCTCGTCGCCCAGGATTTCCCCTGTTGCCTCCCACTCCTCCCTTTCCTTGAGGTAGGCGGCGAAGTCAGCCACGGCCTTGACCCGCTCCTCGGAGAGAGACTTTACCTCTTCCAGTAGCTTACCTTTGTAACCACCAGCTTTGGCCATTGTCCATCACCTCTTTCTTGACCTCATCACGGACACGGCGCACCCGTTGACGAAGATACTTGATTTCAAGGATACCACACCAATCAGGCCTGCTACAAATCAGAAATTAGGTCGCATAGTATTGCACCTGAAGTAGTGCTTCATTCACCCGCTCATTTTGGGGTGGCTTCTCAAGTTTGCGGTTATTTGAACAATAAATAATCCGAGCATAATGAGCCCCCACGTTAAAGAAATCTTCCACGGCATCACCACAAATCCATAGTTCATCGCGTAATAGAGACTCAGGTACGGTACCAGCCACTTCCAGTTTTTCCTCCAGTTCTCTCGAAAATTGATTTTCAATACATAATCAAATAGCCATTCTACAAGTAAAAAGGCTAGGAAGATCCCGAGAAAGATGCTGTATCGTACTGTTTCGTTTTCCTGTCGCACCAGGAAAATTCCATAGGCTGCAGGAATAGCCAACAGCAAATAAATCCAACCGAACCGATTAAGAAGGTCCAGTCTGTTCTTGCGGACAAGAAAGAGCAAAATCAGAAAGACGCTGTTCACTAACCCGAGGATAAAAAAATACACTTCTAACATCTCGACTCGTCTCTTTAAGTGAAGAAATAATACAGTATCAGGTACTTACTCTATTGACTAGAATCTTTCCGTCCTTGATGACCAGCTTGATTTCTCTCGTATCTCTGATATCCTTCAGGGGATCCCCGGAAACGGCAATGATATCCGCCAACTTTCCAGGCTCGATGGTCCCCAGCTCGTTTGCCTTTCCCAGGTTATCAGCGGCATTTCTTGTCGCAGCTGTTATCGCTTCCATAGGACTTATCCCTGCCTCTACCATAAGTTCCAGCTCCTTGTGAAGGCCCTTTCCAATGACCACTCCCGGAGTCCCGGAATCAGTGCCGGCGGCCATATTCACCCCTGCATCATGCAATTTCTTGAGAGTTGTCTTCAAGCCCGCAAACAGGTCAGGATATGCGTCCTTGTTAGCCCAGGCTATAGCTAACGTCGGAACAAAATAGGTACCTCTGTCCAGCATTATTTTGATCAAATCATCGCTGAAGTCGAAGGAGTTCGCCCCCGGCAGTATCCCGTGCTCGATGCTGTCGGCCCCTGCCTTTACGGCATCCATAGTTTCCTTTGGGCTTCCCGTATGAACCATCAATCTAAGGTTGTGCTGGTGTGCTTCATCGGCCAGAGCCTCCAGGACATCGAGGGATAACCTGGGGACTTTGTGAGTAATATCCATAGGGTTAATATCCGAGTAAATAGCCTTGATACAATCGACTCCACCTTCAACAAGCCTCCTGACTTCTTCTCTAGCGCTACTAACTTTGGCAATCTGTCTTGTAGCGTTTTCAATGATGTAACGGTTACCCCTGTAAATGGTGCCGGCCGGATGTCCTCCCGGTGCTGTAATGGTTGGTCCCGGGGCAAATATTCGCGGTCCTGAAAGCTTGCCGGCAGCAATTTTGTCACGAAGCCTGACGATGTGGGGGTAGTGATCACCGGCACTTCTTATCGTAGTTACTCCATTTTCAATTGCCAACCGTCTCCGGTGAGCATAGTTGCGGAAATAGTCCCAGAAGAATGAGGCCATGTCTCTGAACGACACTTTGCCAATTGCTCTTCCTGGCTTATCTACGGTAAAACCACCGAGATGAAGATGACAATCGATGAGCCCCGGCATAACTGTAAGTCCGCGCAGGTCGACTACGTTCGTATGATCAGGATAACCAGTCACCGGCCCGATGTTTTTGATGCGATTACCATCAATGATAATGGCCATATTTTCGATAGGATCATGTCCGGTACCGTCAATCAATCTAACGTTTGTAAGAGCTAACACTCCGGTGCTCCTGTCATAGTTCTTCTCCGCACAATCTCCCTCTTATACTGCATATTCTATTCTGGCCAAGTTAGCATATCAAGAAACGATTATTACATTTAATTTCAGGGGGACCCGTACCAGTTGGGGTTACTACAAATTGCGTATTATGTCCCCCGAATACCCCACGCGCAATGCCATATTGGCACATATGAGAAGTGATCTGGGCTTCAATCTCCCCTGGCACGCATCTCTCTGACGAGAGCTAGTCTGGTTGACGGCGTGATTCTTTTACTAGAAACAACACTAGAATGAAGCCTATCGCCTCAACTATTGCGCCCACAAGGAATATCGTGCGGAAACCGATAACTTCAGAGAGGAAACCACCGAAGGCCGGACCTATCATCCAGCCAACAGATATCGTTTGCTGATAGACACCCATAGCCCAGCCCCTCTTATCTGCACTAATGATGTCAGCTATGTAAGCTGTGACCGCAGCACCAATGGCAACCCAGGCAGCACCTTCCAGGACTTGTATACCATATACCACCTGATAACCTGGTGCCCTGAAATACAGAACGAAAATCAGTGCAAAGCTAGCCATCGCGCCCAGGATGACCGGCTTTCTTCCAAAGCGGTCTGATGCCTTCCCCAGAAGCGGACCACAGAGCAGCCCTACCAGCGAGCCAACCATATATATCAAGCCGATCTGGCTTCTCGGTGCTCCCAGCACCTCATCCATATAGAGCGAGAACATGGAATAGACCAGACCGGAGCAAATCATCAGGGGCAGTACACAGGCACAGAGAACATATAGTCTTTTCTTTTCCATAGATTACACTCCTTGAAGTATATTTTCGGCAAAGGCTGCCAGACGGAGACACTTCATGTCTTCATGACCCGCCATTCTATCTCTGTCCTGGCGCCATTAACAAGCAGTGCCGTTTCCCGGTAATTATGTGTCAGGGGGCAGGTAACACTCTCTTAATACCGGGGACATACTAATCAGATATTATGTCCTCGAATATCGCGAGCCTTCACCCCGGGACTTTCCAATGGACTGGCAGGAGAGTATAATTGCTGGCACAGGGTTGGATACCTGAAAGCGCCAGGAAAACGAGGATTGAAAGGTGGCGGAACACGGAAAAGTATTGGTAAATCCTCTCACGCAAAAGGTATTTGAACCCCGACTGTCTAGCTGTGTTTACTCCTAAAACTCCTGAAAGCACTTCCAGTGGATCGGATATTATGGAAGCATTGAACAAGGTTAAGAAAGCGCCTTTGGTTTTTGTACCCGGCATCCTGGGTTCAAGATTGTTCAAAAAGGGGAGTAGTGAACCGATGTGGCCTACCCCGGGATGGTGGGATAAAGGAAATTTTAAACCCACATTCCTAAGAGCCCTGACATCTGTTACTGATAAAGAAACTTCTCAGAATGAACCTCTGTTTCCTCTGGTATACAGCGAATTGTTGCGCTACTTTGAGAATATGGGGTATATTCTTGGGCAAGATTTCTGGGTATTCCCATACGATTGGACTCAAAGTAACAGGGACTCAGGGCGCAGGCTGGCGCAGTTCATCCAGGACATACTTTCAGCCCATCCGCAGTGGCACCAGGTTGATGTTGTGAATCATTCCATGGGCGGGCTGGTCACCCGTGCGGCAGCGAGGTTATATTCTGCGCCAATTCGCCGAACGGTCTATATTGCATCACCGCATTTCGGCTCACCCAAAGTCTTTTTTATCCTCCATCCAAAAATGAAATTTTCCGTATTCGGGAACTTCTTTAGAAATTTGATAGGGGACCTGGCCTGGAGATGGTATCTACATCGGTTGGGAGATACTGAGAACACTACCCTGGAAAACCAAGTCAAGAGGCTGGCTTGCCAGTTGGACTCTGTATTTGAGCTATTACCGGATAGATTCTATTTCGAGCACCACAATTTGGTAATTGTTAAAGAAGCCAGCACAGGTGACTGCCCCATCTGTGGCTTAGGGTCAACGTATTTCAGCGGCCCGTGTAGATTTCCGTCTTCCGAACTCCAGGATAGAGTTAAACAGGCTATGGCATTCAAGGAAGAACTGGGAGCGACCCTTCCCGGACAGGAGAATCTGGTGATTTACTCGGATTCGGAAGAGACTGTTGATCGGATAACCTGTCCGGCACGGCTCCAGTGGCGTTTCGGACGGTACAAGGATGGCGGACAAAGGGGAGATTCGATAGTACCTGTTAATAGTGCGACTCTGAATAATCCGACTGCTGCAAGGAGAGTACAGGGAACGCATACCAGTGTCCAAAATAGCCTGGAGACCAGCCTGCTAGTAAAGGAGTTTCTAGGTAAGCCATAATTGTCGCCAGCACGAGTTCCGGGGACATCATATTAATCAGGCCTGCTACAAATAAGGTATTACACCCCGGGATACAAATACGCAGAACAGTGTGTTTCTATCATTGAGGGGAGGAACGAATGTCGGATTTAAAGGCTGAATTCCTGTGCAATATAGTTGCCTATGTTGACTGGAGAAACGTCATACATTTGGGAGCGACACCGCATGGCATACGGCAGATAATATACATAAAAGGCGGTACATTCGAAGGTCCGAGAGTCAAGGGAGTTGTGCTTCCCGGAGGAGGCGATTGGTTTGTTCGCCGGGCTGACCAGGTGGTAGAAGTGGATGTTCGCTGCGTCCTAAACACTGATGACAATCAGTTGATATATTGCCGTCTCAGAGGCATTAATGACATGACTCCCGAGGTTGCGATCAGGGCGGTCAGAGGTGAATCTATCGATTCAGCGAAATACTACTTCCGGGTCACAACAGTACTTGAAACCGGGTCCCCAAAATATGCCTGGTTGAACCGTATTATTGCGGTTGGTGTCGGAAATCTGGTGTCAGGGGGTGTCGAGTACAAGATCTACACGGTCCTATGAATATGAGGCATGTACGTGCCATGAGCTTTAACTGACGCGGTGTGCAGAGTCTCGCATTTATCTGCCAGATTGTGATTGCGCTTTTCTGACTTTTGGGAGTTCCAGGAGCACCACACTCATCGGGTATTAGGTCCACAAAATATCTGGGTTATTCCGAATATGACGGGTTGACAGGCCAGAGCACAGGTATATATCATCTACACAGCATAGTAGCCAAAACAGGAGGTACATAAGCATGCCAGTTATCCGTACGCCAGATGAACGTTTTGCCAAATTGCCCGGTTTCCCATTTGCCCCGCACTATATCGAGGTCAACGGACTGCGCATACACTATGTTGATGAAGGCAAAGGAGAGACCATACTCTGTTTGCACGGCGAGCCATCATGGTCCTTTCTATACCGTAAAATGATTGCCGCCATGTCCAAAAAGCACCGTGTTATAGCGATGGACTTCATCGGCTTCGGACGGTCAGACAAATTCACCGAGCGGGAGGCGTATTCCTTCAGGATGCATCTGGGCACGCTGATGGGCTTCATAAAGGCCATGTACCTCGAGCAGATAACTGTTGTAGTGCAGGACTGGGGCGGGTCGATTGGCCTGGCTGCCGTTGCCCATATGCCGGAACGTTTTGCCAGGCTGGTCATCATGAATACCGGCTTGCCCACAGGCAAGGGAAAGCCCGGCGAAGCTTTTATGGCCTGGCGCAAATATGCTGAGACCCATCCCGACATGCAGATCGGCCAGTCCATACTGGGCGGTATGGCCCACCCGGAGAAGATTACAGAGGAGATCGTCGCAGCTTATGAAGCGCCGTTTCCCGACGTCAAATATAAAGCCGGGGCTGCCACGTGGCCGCTGCTCGTTCCCATCAGCACTGATGACCCCGCTTCCGCCGAAATGCGGCACGCGCGGGAAGTCCTGTCAAAGTGGGACAAGCCGGCCCTGATCATGTTTTCAGATAAAGACCCTATTACGGGCGGCGGTGAGAGATTCTTTCGCTCTCTGATACCCACAGCCAAAGTCCAGCCCGAGATTACAATCGAGGACGCCGGACACTTTCTCCAGGAAGAGAAGGGCGAGGAAATATCCCGGCACATACTGGACTTCATAGTCAGAACGCCCCGCGTCTAGTATTGCAGCTGTAATACCCTGTCTTGCCGACAGGTTTTGCAGGAGCGCCTGCTCGAAACCCAGGGGAGTTGTGATTGGCGGAATTGATCGGCTGAATGAGCAGATCCGAGGTACGCCTAGCTTACTCGGTTAGCAACTCTGCAGTGCGTTTCCTGGCGGCGGGGTCCTTAGCTTTTATCATCAATAGTCCCACTACAAAACAGATAAGCGCCGGGACCAAAAAGGGAGTGAATGTTACGGTTGAGTTCCCCGTGTAGTCAGCTATATAAGTCACAGTTATGGGACCGAGAACCATTCCGATATCTCCCATGACTCGGTAGACTCCCATAGATGTGCCCAGTTTACCTTCAGGAGCCAGGTCAGCAGGCCAGGCAGCGATCGAACCATGGAGACCCATAGCCAGGCCATAGAAAGCCATCATGCCCATAAGGCCAGCCACGCTTTCCTGCGATGGAATCAACAACGAAGCAATACCGGTCAGGAAGAGGCAAGCCATCATAGGTATTTTTCTGCCCACTTTGTCTGAGAGCCAGCCGGAAGGGAAAGTGGATATAGCAGTACCGACAGCCGCTACCGTTAGCAGTACTCCGATTCTGTCCTCTGGCATGCCCAGGTTAAGGGAGGCATAGAGCGGAACAAGCGTCGCACGAACACCAGTGGCGAGGAAAAACGATGCCAGCACCGCGGTGTTCACGAGCATGAATGGGCCATTCGACATGACACTGAGGACGTCCTTCATGCTCATTTTTGACCCGAGCGCCTGTGAAGAATCCACTGGCTCCTTCAAAGGCAACGTCGCAATCAGGCCGGCTAAGCAGAACACAGCGTACGCAAAGAAGGGCGCGCGCAGGCCAAAATGAGCAGCGGTATAGCCACCGATAGTGGGGCCAAAAGCAGTGCCTGCGAATACAAGGCCCGAGTACAACGACATATACCGGCCTCTGGACGGGCCGGCACTTATCTGGGCAATCCAGGTTGCTGCTGAGGTCATGTAGAGAGCCGAGCCTATCCCTCCGATAATGCGCGCAAAGATTAGCCGGGCATAATTGATGGCTGTGCCGGCTGCGATTGACGACAGGACTATCAATACCAGCCCTAACATCATGTTTCTTTTCCTGCCCAAACGGTCTGCCAGAAAGCCAGCAGGTATGTCCATAAACACACGGGATAGGGCAAACGCCGATACTGCCCACCCCACAAGAGCTACCGGAATGGAGAATGAAAGCGCGTACTGCGGGAGAACAGGTGAAATAACGCTGACGCCCAGTATAACGAAGCCGGAAACCAGTGATAGGTTCAGGACTACGGACAGTCGCTGCTTCATTTACAGAAGACCCATTATATACGTGTCTCACAAGCCGTTGTCAATAACTATTCTGCAGCGTATGCCGGATAACTTCGGGAACAAGAAGGCGAGGAAATCTGTGGGCACACAGCGGGCTTCATTAAAAGAACGCCCCTCGCTCAGCACTTCTACAGATCTTGCAGCCCAAGCCAGTGCTGGGGCACTATCCTCCGCGAGGTGAAGAACCAGGTCTACCACAAATCAGGCATTATGCTTCCCGCATACCACACGGCGGAATCAGATCTAAATCAAGAGGGGGTGGTGAATTCTGGTCAAGAGCCAAGCTTGAACAGGCCTATACACACGCAACCATCAAGCCTGGTTATTGCGTCATTCCAAATTGCGACAAGGACAGTCACGTAGGAAAAAATAGAACGCCCCGAGTAACCTCACTTCCTTCACCTGCCATCGTCGAGCCTCGCCCTCAGCCTACCTTGTACCGGTCGCTGCCGGCACCTTTCAGCTTCCACCAAGCCCAACTCTTGTGGCGGGTCCCCGCTTGGCTACTCGGGACATTATCTATGTTAGCACATGCATGGCGAGTTGTCAAGTCTTCATATGTACCAGGACATAAGTACCGATTTTCTCGGAATCAGCACACCCCAGCGACCCGATACCAGCTAGGTCTACTCCAAACCAGGCATTATGTCCACGGAATATCATTCCCCGTGGGACTCGAGGAAAGCGAGCACCATGCTGTTGAACAAGTCCGGCTCCTCTTCCATCAGCATGTGCCCTGTTTCGGGGATGGCGTGAAATTCAGCTGAGGGGATTTCATCTCGCCAGCGATCTATGTCTGTCCGCTTGACCCAGGTATCGTTTTCGCCCCAGAGAATCAATGTTGGAAACTCGAGGTCTTGCAGGGCAAAAGTGATGGTGTTTTTGGACGTGTCCCTGGTCATAGCGAGCAGCGATTGTGCCCACTGGGCGCTAACCAGTCGATTGTAATAACCATCCACAACCTCTGCCATCACGACATCCTGCCGATAGTAAGCACTTCTCAGAACCCGACCGACTCGCTCTTTTGTCATGTAGCGGGTTAAGAAAACCTCGCCTGCTCTCCGGAATGGCGCGAAATTCAGCAAGGCGGAGGGGAAAATGCCGCCTTCATCCAGCTTGACGGCACCGTCCACGCTTACCAGTCCCAGGACTTTTTCGGGGTATAGATGGGCGAAATGGAGCATGACGCTGGTGCCCATACTGTGCCCCACGAAATAGGCCTGGTCAATGCCTAGCCTCGTGAGCACCTCCCCCAGCAGCCCGGCTTGCGCCGGGTGCGAATAGTCCGACGCAAAATCCTTATGGGAAAGCCCGAACCCTTTCATATCCAAACTGACAACTCTGTAGCCTTGAGCAGTGAAGAAGGGAGCATTATGGCGCCAGGAGAAGCTCGAACCTCCGAATCCGTGGATGAGCACTATGGTTGCTTGTCCTGATTCTGGATTCTGTTCCTCGACATAGACACTAGCCCCGTCAATGTCAAGAAAACGGCCATGCTCACTGATAAGCTCGTCCGGGGATATGTCGGTTTGAGGCTCACCGAGGGGTATCAGGTAGGGAAGAACGCAGACGACGAAAACGAGCGCCAGTATTACGTAAGATAGTATCCGCAATGCCCTATGTCTGCGCCAGAAGCTTCTCATAACTACATTATACTACGTATGAAAGCTCATATTGTCCGGTTATTACGGTTGCGCCGGATGCGTAATGGACAGCCGTTCGGTTCAAGAACTCATTCCCAAGCGGTGCTGTAAGGGTAATTGGACAACAGAGGAAATGAATTGTTTCCATCCAGCAGCATAGTGTATGATTTCCTCAGCGGTCTCTTTTCGGGCGCTAGTTGTGGCCCGGGTTTGTACTATCCTAGGGAGAGTCGTCGATGTGTGACAAAAACAGACTATCCAGAGCCGACAGAGGGTTGTTATCTATTCTGACAGCCGTCCTGGCAATTGCCTTATTACTGGGCATCCCGGGAAACCCGAGGAATTGTGCAGGTCAGACCGAAGAACTGTATTTCTGCATACTCCATACCAACGATATGCATTCTGAGCTGATACCCCATTCGCCGGCAGTAGACTACCGCCCGGGAGAGGAAAGCCCCGCCATAGGAGGGTTCGCCCGGCTGGCTACCGCTGTGGACGAGATCCGGGAAAACAAAATGAAGGAAGGTGAGCCGGTACTTCTGTTCGACGCCGGTGATTTCCTGGGAGGTGCGCCTTTCGCCTGGCTGGCCCTCGATGGTGATGCCGCAGAGCTTACTGTAATGCAGGAAATGGGATACGACGCTGTGGCCATCGGCAACCATGAGTACGATTATGGCGCCGATGTCCTGGGGCAATATCTCTTACAGGCAGGATACCCCGAAGCCCATGAAAAAACACTGGTGCTGGCTTCCAACACGGAGGCGCCATTGGACCATCCGCTGGCTGCCCAGAGTCTCTACAGCAAGACGGGCATGTTCGAGTTAGAAAATGGCTTGAAAGTGGGAGTCTTCGGCATTGTAGGTGAAGGCGCCATCCTGTCGATGGGTGAAACCGGGGATATGGAGTTCCTGGACCAGCACGAGACGGCACGACGGATGGTAAATGAACTGAAAGAACAGGGCGCCGATGTCATCGTGGCGATAAGTCACTCGGGCGTGGCTGAGGACCGGGAACTGGCGCGAATGGTCCCGGGGATTGATGTAATCGTAGGCGGCCACAGTCATACCGCACTGTTTGAGCCAGTTCTGGAGGGCACCACCATCATCGTCCAGGCTGGTTCCCTGGGGACGTACCTGGGGCAACTGGAACTGGCGTACAACTCGAACACCGACAAGGTACGGGTGCGCAATGAAGAAAACGACCACCCCTTTCTTATTCCTGTAGACGGCAGGCTTGCCTCCGATCCAGAAATCGAGGCGTTGGTCCAGCAATATACCAACGTCTTGAATACCTACATCGAGGAGGTGACCGACGGCGAATTTGACGATATCATGAGTACCGTAGCCAGGTCCGGCTTCGTCCTGTCCAACCTTCCGCCCCTCAGTGAGACTGCGCTGGGCAACTTCGTTACCGACGCCATGCGCTTTGTGGCCCAGGAATTTACCGGCAAGAAAGTTAACATAGCAAGTGAAGCTGGCGGCAACATCCGGAATAGCGTGTTTCTTGGCACCACGGAATACTCTGCAGGAAATATTTCTTTCTACGATATTGCCGAAGCCACAGGTGTGGGACGCGGACGCGACGGCCGCCCGGGTTGCCCGATTGCGTCTGTCTATTTCACCGGCGAAGAGGTGCGGCATGTGCTGGAAATAAGTGTATTGCTGCAGGAACTCATGGGAGACTCCTTTTTTCTGCACCTCTCCGGCCTGCGGTACAGCTACAATCCCGCCAACGCAGTGCTCTTGACCGTGCCTTTTGTAGACCTGCCTATTCCCACTATCCGTGCGGTGACCCGTGCCGAGCTTTACACAGGGGACGGGATTCAAACTGCGAACAGCGAACAATACGTCCCTTTAGGGCGTGGAGATGAAGAGTTGTACCACCTGGTCGCTAACGGCTACCTCCTGCTCTTCCTTCCCCTGGTGACAGATCTGCTGCCTCAACTGGAGGTGGTCGCCAAAAACGCCGATGGAGAGCCAGTGCCCATGGACAGACTGGACGAACTGATTATACATCATCCCGATGGAAGCGAGCTCAAAGTGTGGGAGGCGGTGGTGATGTACGCCTTGGCTCAAGGATCTGGAGGGGACGGGATACCGCAGATTTCCGGTTATTATGCAAATGTTGCCGGGCGCATAACCAAAGTCTGGACCTTCCCTCTGTTAGGGTGGCTTCTGTTGATATTGGCGGCTATTGTGGCTGGCATAGTTTACCTGGTGGTGCGCAGGAGAAGGCGTAGGATCTCCTGCAGGGATGCCGTACCAATCCAGCCTGCTGCAAATTAGGTAGTATGTCTCCGCAATAGACCCGGAGCGCTGGCAATCAAGCATAATACAGCCACAGCATGGATACAAAGCGGTGCGTTCCCGATTGAGTTCGTGTCAAGCAAATGATTAGCTGTTGCAGATGCGTAGTAATGAATTCGAAGAAGTGAGATAATACGTTTGCATATTTGAAATAGAAGGAGGTTGAGGCAATGTGCGAATTCTGCCACAAGCATGGAGAAGGCCAGAAATGGTACCTGAGAGCAGAGAATTATTCGGACGATCTGTTGAGTGATTTGAAGCGGCGCAAGTTTGTTGCTGATTTCTTTTCACGTGCCGAAGAGCATAGACGGGGAAGGACGAACGCACAGAGACATCAACCAATGCCCTGGTTTGTCAGAAGTGTGCTAAGGCCATATATCGTGAGCAGACAAAAGAAGGTACACTTCGGCCAGGTGCTGCCTATTGAAGATGTTGAGAAGGTCTTCGGTTTCGTCGGCAATATAGTTCGGCTTCCCTGTTATTGTCGCTACATTAATCTCGGCACTGAACAGAGGTTCTGCTACGGGATAAGCATGGCGCCACAGGAAGGGGAGATGTTCAAGATAATAAAGGAAATTGATATGGACTATTTGACGGGTCCGGACACTTCCGGCCTGGAAGAGCTGACGAAGGAAGAAGCCCTGGAGAATTTCCGCCAGTATGAAAGGGAAGGCCTCTGCCATACCGTGTGGACATTTGTGGCGCCATTCATCGGCGGGATCTGCAACTGCGACCGCTCTGATTGCGGCGCTATGCAGGCTACCGTAACAGAGGGCATTCCCAGTATGTTTCGCGCCGAGTACGTGGCTGAGGTAAATCCGGAGGTCTGCAACGGCTGCCGGCAGTGTATGCGTGTCTGCCAGTTCGGGGCTATAGGTTACAGCGCAGCCAATAAGAAAGTCTTCATCGACCCCCTGCGGTGCTACGGCTGCGGTATCTGTCGCGCCAGCTGTACGAAAGATGCCATCCAGCTTCACGACCGCGCCAGTGTGCCCGTGGCGGCGAACCTCTGGTAGTGGTTCAAAGCACTAATACGGCAGCATTACTGGCAATGGTCTTTTGTTGAAGGACAAGACGGGTCGCTCGTACAAGAACTCTCGCCCACCTTGATGGAAGGTCCCAAAGTCCGAGCAGGGAATAATCTTCGCCGCTGTCAGTCGGGCGCGGGCGGGTTCATCGGTACAGGCTCAGGGACGGGCCCTGTCGCAGGGACATTATCCCAGGTGCCACTGCGCTTCTGTAAGCGGTACTCACGGTAAAGCCACAATCCACCGACAATGGCACCGGCCGCGTCTGAAATCGGCATAGACAGCCAGGCGCCGGTCAGTCCCATGAAGCGGGGCAGAATGAGCAGTGCCGGGAGAAAGACCGCTAACTGACGCACCAGTGAAAGACAAATCGCCGTCCACCCCTTGGATAGTCCCTGGAAGGCGATGATGAACATGATGGCCGGACCAATCAGAACGAAGGCTGAGATAAAAATGCGCATCCCGGGTACGGCAATGGCTAACAACTCAGGGGTGTCATTGAACAGTGCGATTACCTGGGGAGCGAAGATGGCCAGGAAAACAGAGGCAATGCCCAGCACCGCCGCCGAAATGAGCGTGCTTTGCTTGATAGCTGCCCACAAGCGCTGCCAGAGGCGCGCCCCAAAACAGAAGCCAACAATGGGCAAAAGGGCATGGGCAACGCCGACAACGGGGATAAACGCGAGGTCGGCAATACGCCCTGCGATTCCCAGAGCTGCCAGCGCCACCGAACCAAAACCGGCGAGAGTCCGGGTTAGTACGAGGTATATGATGGCTTCGACGAGGTCCATCAGCACCGAGGGCAGACCCACGCGATAGATTTGAGCTATGATGGACAGGTCGGGCTTGAGGTGATGTAGCTTCAAACGGTACACGGACCTACCCCCCACCAGATGGTAGGCGCTAAGTGCGGCAGTGACTCCACCCCCTATCGTAGTCGCCAGGCCAGCCCCGGCGACACCCATCTCAGGGAAAGGTCCCCAGCCGAAGATGAAGAATGGATCGAGCACAGCGTTGAGCACAGAGCCGACAAGGATGAAAATCATCGGGCTGATTACGTCCCCGGACGCATGGAAAGCGTTGCGCGTCATGAGCCGGAAAAGAGTGAAGGGTATTCCCCAGCCGCAGAAGACCAGGTAGTCCACCGTCAGGTTGATGACCTGAGGCGGGGCGCCGAGTACAACAGCTAGCGGCCTGGCAAAGAAAACGCTGGCGATGATGAGAGCGATCCCGAAGATAGCAGTCAAAGGGAAAACCTGGCCAGCCACCCGGTTGGTCGCTTCAACGTTTCTTTCACCAAATCGCTTCGATGCCAATGCGTTGATCCCGACACCGGAGCCGAGACCTACAGCAAACACGACAATGTAGAATGGAAACGTAACGGTTATGGCGGCAACCGCTTCATAGCTCAGGCGACCCAGCCAGAAGGTGTCGGCCAGGTTGTAGAAAGACATGGCCATCATCGAGACCATGCTGGGCGCGCTCAGGCGGAGAAGCAGCTTGTTCAGCCGTTCCGTACCCAGCCGGGCGGTGGTCTCCTGAAGCTCGTCGAGTTTATCTGGTTTCATTTTCCTTAGGGCTAACCATAGCTGCGCAGGCCGTGACCGTTCGACACAAGAAACTGGTGCGACCGAAAGCCATGCAAAAACGGGGGCGCTTCTCAGCGCCCCGCTGTTTCCGGGTTATTTTACTCTTGCCATCGGGGTTACTGCAAATCATCCACGGGCAATTCGTAATTGTGCTTACTCAATTCCTTCGGCCAGAGTCAGGACAGTACGGGGTGTGCCGAATCATGTTATAGTCATGGCTCAACCGAGCTGAGATACATGGACAAGAGGTTTTATGGAGCCGGGATACGTTACGCTATATCACTCTGGCGAATTGGAGCGTCGTGCGCAGGCACTTGAAGCTCGTCTAGCCTCCTGTGATATCTGTCCCAGGGAATGCCGGGTCAATAGATTACAGAACGAGTTGGGCTATTGTCATTCCGGGCGTCTGCCCATAGTCTCGACAGTCTGCGCTCACCACGGCGAAGAGCCAGCTATTTCAGGAACGAGAGGGTCAGGGACGGTCTTCTTGGGCAATTGTAATATGAGGTGCGTTTACTGCCAGAACTACCAGATAAGTCAGGACTGGAGAAAGCAACAATCCAGAGAGATGGACTGCCGCACCCTGGCACAAAGGATGCTCTACCTTCAGGACAAACTGGGCTGCCACAACATCAATTTCGTTTCACCGTCCCATTTTGTTCCCCAGCTTCTTCGGGGAGTCGCGGAGGCAGTGCCCGGCGGGCTTCGAGTGCCGCTGGTCTACAACAGTAGTGGCTATGATTCTGTCTCTTCTCTGAAGGAGCTTGACGGTGTCATAAGCATCTACCTGCCTGATCTGAGATATGCCTCTGATAAGTGGGCCAGGAAGTTCTCACATGCCCGGGATTATGTGACACAGGCTCGACGGGCTATAAAGGAAATGTATAGGCAGGTCGGAGACCTGGCGGTAGATGAAGCTGGTGTGGCACAGAAAGGACTGATAGTGCGCCATCTCATCCTGCCCAACGATGTGGCTGGCAGTCAGGAATCGCTGACCTGGCTTGTCCGGGAGGTCTCTCCCACGGTGACTGTCAGCATAATGTCCCAGTACATGCCGATGCACCGTGCGCCGCGAATACCGCTGCTTTCGCGGAAGATCACCGTTGAGGAGCATGAAAAGGTCCACCGATTGCTAACTGACCTGGGAATGGAAAACGGCTGGGTGCAGGAGATGGGGGCGGCGGAAGAGTATCTGCCTGATTTTGAACGAGAAGGTCATCCTTTCTCCCCGACGAATCCCCGGGACGGCACGCCAGTCGAGCCTGCTGCAAATTAGTTCTATTTACATGGAGTACTAGCGAGAATCACCAGGCAGCGGGACTGAAGGTAGGGGGCTCAGGCGAGGTGCTGGGGGAGCACACGGTAGGGTCGCATCATGGTAGAATTGCAGACTCGCCCCCGACAGTCTCTGAGCTTCATCCACGGACTCCTGTCGAAGAAGACCTAATTCTCGAAAGCAGATTGTGCAATACTTAATCCACGAATTGACAACTACGAATCTCATTGCTATTATCACCTTCTGTCGTGGCGGGACCACACTAGGAATCGTTCAGGATCGGTTTCGTGAAGAAACACCACAGTCAGCACAAAGTATCTGTTTTACTGGTAACTGCCATTCTTGCCCTATGTCTGCTGTCTGGCGGCCTTCTTTTCAGTACGCATAACAGAACCGCTTCAGCTACTGACGACGTCTTCTACGATTTCATTGCCCAAGCCCCCAATGCCTCCTGGTCCACGAGTATTGACCTGGCTGTGGGAAACATTTGGCTTGACTCCACCGACAGCGGGATAAAGTATACGGTTTTCAACAGGGGTAGCGGGGAGTCGCCTGAGACATATGCTCACCTATGGATAGATGGGCAAAAGGTTGAATCCCGCCGTATCGCCCCACTGGCAGCCGGACACAGCAGAGAGGAGTATTTCAACTACCTGTGGCAATGCACCCAATACGAGGATATCATCCGGGTTACGATCGACCCAGTGATAATTGTGATAGAGGACCGTAGCGGCGTGGAGATAGGACTAGTAGAACTGGATTATGGGAATAACCAAGCAGAAGTGACCTGGCGATGCGAAAACCCGGATCTTACAATAGAATCTGTCGTTTGGGGCAACGAGGGTATTGTCAGTTACACTATAAGGAACGAAGGCAGGTACCCAGCCGGCCCCAGCACCACCAGGTTGCACGTCTACGACGGAGACAGGGAAGTAGTCTACGTATCTTTTGACGAAGTCGATGGACTCGCGCCAGGTGAATCAAGACAAGAGTCTTTTGCAGAGCCATTCCCTTGTTCTCTGCGCAGTGTTCATGTGGAGTTGGAGGCTGATGTGCACGACACCGTAGCGGAGATATCGGAGACAAACAATTCTCAGGTCGGCGAACTAGTATGTGGTTCATCGGGGACAAGCGATCTACTGATAGCGGGTGTCTGGCTTGAGGACAAGTCGACGGTATGCTATGAGATAGTGAATCAGGGAACCTTGGAATCCCGCCCCACCACAACTCGGATAGAAATCTATCTGGGAATGTGTGGTGGTCAGGAGATAATGTACCAGCAGGAGCCTGGTCTAGCCAGTGGAAACAGCAGAATAGTATGCCTCAATATTTCCTCTCTACCCGAGAATTGGTGCTATTGCAAAATGCTCACGGTGCGAGTGGAAGCGGACTACGGTGCTACTCTCGGTGTCGAGCCTCTTGACCCGCCCTTAAACGATGCGTTGACGGCAACTTTTGACAACCTGTGTGCTGACGGGATACAGAATCAGGATGAGCAGGGCATTGACTGCGGTGGATCATGCTCGGCAAGCTGCCGTGACTGCTTTGCCGATGCTGATTTTGGAGGTGCTGAGGACGCCGGCTATTTCTGCCTGAACTCAAGCACCGTTCTTGACACAGCCAGGCTAGCCTTGCAGGAGTACGCCAACTGCCTCAGAAATCCCGATTGCCGAGCTACCTTGCTCGTAACGGATCCCCTCACGGATTTCTCCACGGTGACGGCCGCTGATCTGGAACGGAACACAGACTACGTGATGGAGGCAGTGGCCTATTATGTTGACCAGCATACCAGGTATATGCTCGACGAGGATGGCGATATATGCGATCCCGGTGGTGGCGTGTCATTGGAGCCAAGTGGGGCGATCAACGCCGAAGATATGATTCTGCTAAGCGGTGGGAGGGGCGGCATCATATCCGGCTACCAGCCCGTTGATGCCTGCCCCGGTGATTACTGTGGCGACTGTGAAGACCACGCCATCCTGAGGGAAGCCCTGATGAGGTCTCTGGGGGTAAGCTGGAGATGTGCTTTCTGTGCCGACCACTATGATAGTTACTTTGGAGTCGGGCATACCTTTAACCTCGTCTACTACCGAAATAAATGGAGAGTTATGGACCATGGTCCGCTGGGCACTCACTTTACTATAAGCCGATACTGGAGCGCCCATGATCCGGATAATGTCTGGAATGATAGAATGGGGGAATACTGGTGTCCGGACTGGAGAGCAGATCCGGCCTGCTGGTACTGCTGCAATCAGGATCCCTATAGTTGGACCCAGAACTACAATGACGGAGAGCTGTGCAGCAGCAGGTGGCCTACCTATTACGAAGAGTGCGCTCCATAGAATAGGAAGAGTAGGAAGAGAATGAAGATGAAGGCAAGAATCGCAGTGATAGTGGCGATGCTGTTGGGCGCACTATGCCCCTTCCGGGTAGGCTTGGCCAGCAATCTCTTCTATGAAGGGGACATCACCGTAGACTCTATCGGCATCAGAATAGAAGCAGACAATGGGGCGACAGTCAAGGCCGTCTACCTGTTGACAAATCGCGGCAGCGATGGTGAAGAGATTGATCTGCGGTTTGCCCAATCTCCGGCGTCGTTGGAAGTGGATGGTGAAGAGGTGGACAACCCGGTCATGTTCGGGCCAGGCGAAACCAGAAAAATAAGCTTGACCTATGATCTAAATATCACCGGGGAGACCGCAAAGATGCTGTTTCTTGACCCCACTATGCTATTTGATGGAAAGCCAAACTCAGAGCCCACCAAAGCGTTGCTGATAAAGGTTCTTCTACCCGAGGGAATCAACGGGCTTGCCTGGGCGAACCAAGATCCTGTTGAAGAAGGCTTTGAGGACGGCAGAAGATTCTATTCATGGAGTGGTGTCGACATTTACCCAACCGCATTGTGTTTGAAGTGGAGCACTCTTCAAGTCGAGCTAAGCGTAGAGAAAAGTGTCAAACCACAAGAAATCACCACCCCGGGTCAAATAATAAATGTGGAGATAACTATACACAATAAGGGCGACACAGTGGCCAACAAGATAGGCCTTACCGATGAATACTCAGCATTTGACTTTGAGGCAGTTGAACCTCTGTGGGAATTCGGCCGGCAAGAGGCTTGGCTATTCTGGATGAGAAACATTAATTCACTGGAGCCAGGGGGGGTCATGACCCTAGCTTATTCAGTGAAATATATCGGATCTAGTTCTCAGAACTATGATTTCGATTTGAAACCCTGTGTGGTCACTGTTGATGGACATCTAATGGTTGTGTCGAACAAGGTGAGGATGAGTTGGGGAGGCGGGACAATACCAGCTCCAACAAACTCAGAAGCTCCGATCGAGGCAGAAGCTGAACCATTAAATTTTCCCTCGGTCGCCTTGCTCGGTGGCATCATACTTGTTCTGGCAGTAGTGAGATGGGGATATCTCATCTGGAGACGGAGACACGCTAAACAGTAGAGCGCCAACTGGGGAGGCAGCTGCCTATGAGCACCGGCTGCTACCTTTGAGGGAGATGAGGGTGACACAAAGAGCCCGTCGGCTGTTTTTGTCCTTCTTCTCAACCTTCCTTTGTCAGGCTGAGCATCTTCCGGTCTATCTGGCCCGACCCTGTCTTCGGCAGGCTGTGAACGAACTTGATTTGCTTGGGAATTTTGTACTCAGATAAGCTCTGGCGGCAGAAGTCGCGTATTTCGTCGGGCGTAGCACTCTGTCCATCCTTAAGCACTATGAAAGCCGTGGGTATTTGCCCTTTGTAATCGTCGAGAACGCCGACACAGGCTGCATCGGCTACCGCCGGATGTTTCAGGAGGACTTCTTCGACCGCCGCAGGGAGAATCTTGACTCCCCCTGAGGGCACTATGATAGACGATGTCTTCTCTATGAACTCCAGGTAGCCGTCCTCATCTAACTTCACCAGGTCGCCGGTATGAAACCAGCCATCTTTGAGGACCTGAGATGTGAGTTCGGGCGATTTGTAGTATTCCCTCATCATCCACGGGGCTCGCGCAACAGCCTCCCCTACGCTGCCCCGCGGTACTTCCCTGCCGTTCTTATCCAACACTTTGAGCTCAGCCAGGGGCTTCCCGGCCGTACCTAATTTGCGGTCGCGAATAGCACCTATGGTGACGATTATCAACTCCGTGAGCCCGTATATTTCGCATGCAGTTAAATGATACTTCTTCTCAAGCATCTCCAAAAAAAAGGCTGAGGATTTTGCCCCGGAACAAAGCACGGACCTTAACGAACCAAGGTCATAGCTCTTCATCGTCTCTTCGTCCATCATAGCCATGGCATTAAAGCTGGCAGGGACACCGATAAGCATGGTCGCCTTTTCCTGCTGAATGGTGTCCAGGATATTCTTCGAACTGAAGTGGGGAAGGATTGCTATGGTGCATCCACTCCAAATGGGCATGAGAACGACCAGCCCAAATCCCATAAGGTAGTTAAAAGGGAGCAGGCCTAGAATAACATCGTTTCTCTCCAGTTCGAGTTTCTGCACCACTATGGGCAAAATCGACAGAAACGACGAGTGGGTATGCACAACCCCCTTGTTCTTTCCCAGCACGCCCAGCGTGTAGAAAAGGATAGCTTCATCCTCCCCCTGAATATTGACAGAGGGTGATGTGGCAGAGTTGCTGGCTACCATCTCGTTGTAAGGGGCCGTGCCGACTTCAAGGACCTGTTTCAGCAGGGGGACATTGGGCAAAACTGAGGACAGCATGGGGCGGAATCTTTCTTCGGTAATCAGGATCTTGGAATCGGATTCACGGAGAGGAGGTTCAAGTTCGGGTGCCTTAGCTCCGCTGTCTAGGAGCACGGCCGCGGCTCCAGCTTTAAGCACTCCAAAACAATTGATGACCCACTCAGGCGTACGGGACATTAGAATGGCCACGTGGTCGCCCTTCTTTATTCCCAGGCTGATGAGGGCGTTGGCTATCCTGTTGGAAGTTTCATCCAGTTCGCGGTAGGTGACTCTGCGAGAGCCAAGGACGATAGCCGTTTGCTGTGGCACCTCGCCGGCAGTCTTTTCCAGCATCTGCTTGAGATTTTTGAGATTCATTACCTCCCCCGGACTTCGCGGGTTTATGAGGTAGGATTATGAGCCAATTTCCTATTTCCTGTCAATGGAATTCCCGGGACGCCATACCGGGCAGGCTCGCTCTACGGCCGGAGAAGCCGGGTTTTTGAAAACTCCCCAGATTGCTTTATACTATTCGATGACTGACGTGTTGATGAGAGTATGAGCGATTCGGGAAGGTTACCTTGGGCGACAGGGATTTAGAACTGCTGGAATTCCATAAGATAAGGGAGTTTTTGGCCGGCTTCACTTCGTTTTCCGTCAGCCGGGAGCTGGCCCTCCACCTCACTCCCTTCGCGGATGAAGAGCAGGTTCGCCTGCGGCTCAAGGAGTCGGCTGAGGCGCGCCGCTTGCTGTCACTCAGTCCTGATACCCATATCGGGGAAGTTACTGATATACGGGAAATGGTGAAAATGGCGGCACTGGGCAAGGTCCTGGCCCCGGAATCTCTGCTGGAAATTCAGAAGACGTTGAGTGCCGCCCATAGGTTGAAGAGCCACTTGGTGAACTTGTCGCACGAACTCCCCCTCCTCAGTGGTCGGGCCAAAGACATTGTGGTACTGGACCAGCTTGTGAAGGATATTGACGGCTGCTTGAGTCCGACCGGCGAGCTGCTGGACAGCGCCTCGCCCAAACTGGCGTCTGTGAGACATAGAATGCGAGAAGTCCGCCAGGGACTGCTCACGCACCTGCAAGCTATTATCACCTCGCCCCGAGGACGCAAAATAGTGCAGGAACCCATTATTACCGAGCGGGAAGGGCGGTATGTGATTCCCGTCAAGGTGGAATCTCGTCGGCAGATAAAAGGCATTGTCCACGATGTCTCCAATACCGAGGCTACGGTATTTATCGAGCCCTGGACAACTACGGACACGCAGAATGAACTGCGCGAACTGGTTGCTGAAGAGAGGGACGAAACAGAAAGAATCCTGAGAACGCTCAGTGCTGAAGCTGGCGCATTCGAAGGCGAAATTACCCGTAACATAGAAATGATTGCTGAGGTTGACCTGGCGCTGGCCAAGGCCAGATACGCCCGAGAGGCCAAAGCCACGGAGCCCATTATCGTGGCTGCTGCTAGAACTGCGACGCCAGAGGGACATGAACCGGGAGGGGTGCTCAGGCTGGTCGAAGCCCGGCATCCGCTGCTTAGAAAGAAGGCGGTGCCACTGTCAGTCGAGATTGGCCGAGACTTCTCCGTCCTGGTCATCACCGGGCCCAATACCGGTGGTAAGACGGTGGCCCTCAAGACGATAGGACTTCTCAGTTTGATGGCTCAGGCTGGCTTGCCGATACCGGCTCAGGCGGAAAGCCGCATCCCGATCTTTGACGGCGTATATGCCGACATCGGTGATGAGCAGAGCATTGAGCAGACCCTTTCCACCTTTAGCTGGCACATAGGTAATATCGTGCATATCATCAACAATGCCACGGCACAGAGTCTGGTGCTGTTAGATGAACTGGGCACCAACACTGACCCGGGCGAAGGCTCGGCTCTCGGTCGCTCTATCCTGCTCCATTTCCTGTCACAGAGGACGATGGCCGTAGCCACCACTCACTACACCGAATTAAAGGCGTTGGCTCACGCTACCGACGGCATGGAAAATGCGGCTCTGGATGTGGATCCCGTTACCATGGCGCCCACCTATCACCTGACACTAGGTGTCCCTGGTGGCAGCAATGCTCTGGCGACGGCATCACGCCTGGGATTGCCGGAAGAGATCGTGACGTGCGCCCGACACATGCTTTCCCAGAGCGCCCAGGAGATTGAGACTTTGCTTACCCATCTGGTGACCGAGCAGAAGAATATCGAGTCGGTTCGGCACAGCCTGGAGAAAGAACTGAAAGAAGTAGAACAGAATGACGCTGATTTGAGAAACAGGCTCCGCCAGTTGGAAGAGGACAGGCGGAGGATCATTAAAGAGACCCGTGACCAAGTGGCTCGCGAGGCCGGCGAGCTACAGATGAAAATTCGTGAGGCGGCAGCGGAATTGCGCAAGGAGAAATCCAGGGAAAGAATAGAACAGGCCAAAAAGACGCTGGCCGAGACGCAGGAGAAGTTGGATACTGAGACATGGCAGGCCAGACCTGTGGTTGGGGCAGGTGAAACAGAAGCCGAGGCAGGCCCGATCAGCGCCGGTGATACCGTCTGGTTGAAGGATGCTGTCGTGCCAGCCACGGTGCTCTCAGTGTTTGAAGAACGCGGGCTCGTCGAAGTCCTGGCTGGGAAAGTGAAGATGACCCTCAGGTTGGACAGCGTAGAAAAGAGGATACCGGCAAAGGGGGAGGTGAAGACGGGTGGTACTCTGATACGGAGGGAGATGCACAAGCCCAGAGTCTCTCTCGAGCTTGACCTGCGGGGAAAAAGGGCCGAGGAGGTCGAGCCGTTGCTGGATGGCTATCTTAACGAAGCATCTTTGTGCAGCCTGAGCCGGGTCCGCATCATTCACGGTATCGGCACAGGCACCGTGCGTCAGATTGTCAGGGAGGCTCTGGCCTCTCATCCGCTGGTCACGTCTTTCCAGGCTGGGGAGCAGGGTGAAGGTGGCGACGGCGTTACCATAGTCAGCATGTAGTCAGGGTGTTTCGTTTGAGCCATTGATATTATGCTTATGTCAAAGAGGTTCCATCTCGGCAGGTCGAAGATGCTCGACTTTCTGGACAAGCTGGCTTGGACTGAAAGCAAAGCAATATCGTTATATGTCCCACAATCGACGGCTCAAGAGAGGGTTGAGAGTCTGCTGGGGAAGATGTGTCTGGCAAGTGCCATACCGCCGGGCGTGGCTGAGGCTGCTGCAGACTCAAGAACAGGAGCGGTGTTCTTCTGGAGCTCGCCGCAAATGTACCTGGTCTTGCCCCCGTTCCCAGTTGCAGAAGAATATATGACCAACGGCTATGATGTCGAGCCGTTGCGCTCACTTCTCAGTCATGATTTCCTTATCGCACTGGTCCTGGTCCGCCTGGGAGCATACAGCATTGGCATCTGCCGGGGCACGGAGCTTATAGACAGCAAGACGGGAACAGGTCTGGTGCACGCCCGCCACAAAAAGGGGGGCTCTTCGCAGGCGCGGTTTGCCCGACACCGGGAAAAGCAGATCGAGCAATTTTTGATCCGGGTTTGCGGTCATGTGCGGGAGCATATTGAGCCCCATGCGCGGTCGCTGGACTATCTGGTCTACGGCGGAGCCAGGACTACCATCCTCTTACTGCGTAAACGGTGCCCGTTCATGAATCAATTTGATGACCGGATCCTGCGCATGCTGCTGGATATACCTGACCCACGCAGAGCGGTACTGGAAAAAGCCGTCAGCACCGTCTGGTCAACCGATGTTATCGAATGGTGCGAGAATAGCTCTTAACGAGTTTCGGGGACACCATAGCGATTAGGCCTACTACAAACTAGGTATTATGTCCCAGAATACGAAAGGATATGGTAAGATGGGTGAAATGGACCTCCCACTGTGGCGTGATTTCAGTGGCATCTTGCTCGAGGAATGGTCATGTCTCTAACAAGATTTATCAAGGATCTGCTGAGGAAACCTGAATCAATCCCGACCCCTGGCGCTATATTCTACAACGCGACAGTGGCAAAGGTTCTGCGTAAGCCTGAAACAAAGATAGCTAATGACATTGTGGCAAAGATGGGAAAAGGGACTATTCTTGATTTAGGTTCGGGAACAGGCTACCTGGCGATAGAGATTGCCAGGAAGGCATCTGGGCTACGGGTCTGTGGCATCGATCTCAGCAGGCAAATGGTCAAGATTGCCAGACGCCATGCCAAAGGCGTTGGTAATGCCCGATTTGTGTTTGGCAATGCGGCCAAACTCCCTTTCAGGGATAATTCAATAGACCTTGTGGTTAGCACAGGCGCTTCGCATCATTGGAAGACGCCACGTTTGGTGTTTGAGGAATGCCATCGTATTCTCAGACCCGGCGGGGAAGCCTGGATATACGATGGATGTCCCGAGGTTTTCAGCAACCCGGCTGATAGAAAAAAGGTGAGCAGGGAATATGGATTCCTAATCGGGCGACTCGGCCACAGAGTCTCTACACTGCATGGTTTCACCAGGGACGAATACCAGACCGAAATCAAGGGTATGCTGGAGCAAACGGCATTCAAAGGTGACTACCAGATGGCACTGACAGATATCTGGATGAAGATTACGCTCAAGAAATGTCAGTGAGCACATACGCTGGTTCGCAGCTCTTTGCCTTTTCACCCCATTCGATTTGCGGCATACCCCAGTTCATAATCAGGGCACGTTCCATGCACGATGGAATCGGCCTAACCTCAAAGGCTCATCTGGTATTGGAGGAGGCTACCCTTGACAGAGAATGGGAACGTAATATAAGATGAAACTGGATGCGGTTGCAGGAGAAGCTCAACTTCTATGAATTAGTGGTGCACTGCTCCGACACTGCGACCGATACTCATGGAAACTAGGCACCGAAAGGGAAAAGATCGAAGGAGGGAAACATGAAGCGTTTATTATGGGTATTATTAGCTGTAGTTGTGATAGTTGTGGTTGTGGTGCTCTTACAGGGCCGCGGTGGCGAGACAGGTAACGAGACAGGTGAGATTCGTGTAGCCACAGACGCTACCTGGAAGCCTTTTGAGTACATCGAGACAAATACTACTGAGATTATTGGCTTTGACATCGACCTGTTTGATGCCATTGCCGAGCGTGCCAACCTCGACGTGGAGTATGTAAATGTCCCTTGGGATCCGTTGCTGGCCGGCATGGCCACGGGTGCCTATGATGCTGCCATTTCGTCCATCAGCATCAGGCCGGATCGCCTGCAAAACATGAATTTTTCACACCCATACTTCACAGCCGGGCAGATAATTACTACTCTGAAGTCAAACACTGATATCACTGGTAATGAAACCCTTTCTGGTAAATCTGTCGGTGTTCAATCCGGTACTACCGGTGATATTCTAGCTCAGAGTATAAATGGAACCACTGTAGTCGCCTACGATGTAATCGGCGACGCATTTCTTTCCCTGATGAACCGGCAGATTGATGCCGTTATCTGTGACAATCCGGTAGCTTACGGTTATGTTGCCAAATACGATACTCTCAAGACTGTGGGTGAGGTGATGAGTAGTGAGCAGTATGGCATTGCTGTACCAAAGGGCAAGGAAGAGCTGCTTGATAAGATTAACACCGCCCTGGACGCGCTTTTGGCTGAGGGCATCATTGACCAGTTGACTGAAAAGTGGCTGGTTCCTCCCTAGACCAGAAGTCATAAAGAAGGGTGCTTGGTAGCACCCTTCTTGACTTTGTAATGGAAGAGCAGAACAAGAAGGCTCCTGCCCGGGAACTCAGTTTTGTAGTCGGCGGTGAGGTAAACATTCGCCAGGATCCGTGGTGGTGGCTGGTGGTAGCGGTAGCCGCCCTGATAGCGCTGCTCGTGATATTATGGCCCGTCCCATTCAGAGAAATCGTTCTCTTTGCACGTGATGGCATTCTGGTTACCATCGTGGTAACAGTAGCATCCTACTTCCTGACAGTAATCGTAGGGCTTTTGGGTGGGCTGGGGCGCATTGCCAAAAACAAATTAATCTTTGGTCTCGCTTCACTCTATGTTGAATTAGTACGCGGAATACCGCTCCTGGTACAGCTTATCGGCTGGTATTTTGTATCTCCCGTTATTATTCAAAAGCTGGGCTTGTGGCTAAATCTACAGCCGCTTGTCGAATATCGGGCGAACCCCATTATTACGGCCATTGTGGCTATTACGGTTTGCTATGGCGCCTACATGAGCGAAATTGTTCGCTCCGGTATTCAAAGTGTACCCAAAGGCCAGATGGAAGCCGCCCGTTCATTGGGTATGAGCCACTTCCAGGCCATGCGACATGTGGTGTTACCACAAGCTTTCAGAGTCATCCTGCCGCCGATGGGTAATGAGTTCGTCTCTCTGCTCAAAGATTCCTCTCTGGTAAGCGTGGTGGCGGTGGCCGATCTAACGCGGAGGGGGCGTGAATTCATGTCAGCCCATTTTAACCCTATAGAAACCTGGTTGATGGTGGCGCTGCTGTATCTCGTTATGACAATTGTTGCTGCCCGCGTAGTTTCCTATATTGAAAAACGTTCAAGGTACGAAAGGTACTGATGACCGAGCTAATCATTCAGATAAAGGATGTCAAGAAATGCTTCGGCAGGGTTGAAGCATTGCGTGGTGTCAGCCTGGATGTTAGCGAAGGCGAAGTGGTGGTTGTCGTAGGGCCTTCCGGTTCTGGCAAAACAACCTTGCTTAGATGTATAAACCGGTTGGAGGAGTACGAAGAAGGCACCATTGTCGTAGATGGCATGACACTGGACAATACAAGTAATATCAATGCCATACGCAGTGAAGTGGGCATGGTTTTTCAATCCTTCAACCTGTTTGCACATTTGACGGCCCTGCAGAACCTGATGCTGGCTCAATGCACAGTGCGCAAGCGGAGCCGTGAGGAAGCGGAGAAGGTAGCCCGGGCACTTCTGGCCAAAGTAGGCATTCCGGAAAAAGCCAAAGCCCATCCTGCCCAGCTATCGGGCGGCCAGCAGCAGCGAGTAGCCATAGCTCGCGCCCTGGCGATGAACCCCAAGATAATGCTCTTCGATGAGCCTACTTCCGCCCTGGATCCGGAGATGATAAAAGAAGTTCTGGATGTGATGACCTCACTGGCAAAAGAAGGCATGACCATGGTGGTGGTATCCCACGAGATGGGATTTGCCCGGGCGGCTGCCGACAGGGTCATATTCATGGATGAAGGTCTTATTGTCGAACAGGCTACACCTCACGACTTCTTTCAAAATCCCAGGGAAGAACGCACGCGACTCTTCTTAAGCAAGATATTGCATCTTTGACGAATGCCTGAGAGCCGACGATAATACGCGAGAAAACCCGAGCTAGGAAACTGTTAGTGGCGGTGAGACAATCTGGCCAAGGAAGTTGCGCAAACTTGTTGGTTGGTCGCCACATTGGTAGAGGAACAGCGGAGTGCTCGAAGAGTGAAACAACAACAAACCACGGCTACCGATGCTCACCTCATGAGGGCACGCAGGTTTCTTGGTAGCACGTCCAGATATTCCGCCATGTAGCTACGATTGAGTTTGTGAACTGTTTCAGGCGGGAGGCGATCAAGTAGGACGCCATTCAGGATCAACTCGGTCTCGGCTTCAGTAAAATCCTCTCCCTGTTCCACCCATTTGACAAACTGCTTGTTTACCGGGCAGACGACCTGGCACTTCATGCAGCCTATAAGGCTATTGTGCCAGGCCGGATCTATCCATTCAGGAAACCTCTCGCTCCCTTCGTTAAGGAAGGTAAGGCACCTCTCCGCATGAATCAAGAAGCGGTCCCGGACAATCGCTCCGGTAGGACACGCCTTGAGACATGCCTTGCACTTATCACATTCTTTCATCACCCGCGGTTCTAACCATTCACCCCTATTAGTTGGCATATCTGAAAGAAAGGCTTTGAGTCGAACAAAGCTCCCCAGGCCTTCTACGTAAGCGATGTTGTTCTTCCCGTATTCTGCCATTCCACTGCACACTGCCAATAACTTCAACGGCAAGGCAGCCCGGTGAAGCTGGTAGCCGTTAGTAGTAAGAATGTTCTCGAGTATGTTTCTAACTTGGTCATCCGTGTCAGCATAGTAGGTAGGAGGTATTATGACCGAATAGGTCTGCCCGTCAAAATGGAAGGTGACCTCGCGCTGAGGTTGTGGAGCTGCAGTCATTATGATTGAACAAGTCCCCGGAAGATTAGTCGTGACATCGAATTTGAAACTAGACAGGCACCTGTCATACAATGGCGCGTCTATTTCTTTCTGGCCGAGGCGCTCTTCTATTTCATGTTTGAGTTGAGCGACATGCTCGACGGGCAACACTGCGCCGCGATAACCTCTCTCCTTTAGCTTGGAGCAGATGAGCGCTGCTTTTTCATCGGGAACCATTGGTTGGCCTCCTATCCTGGGCGATTCCGAATTATACTCCTCGTCGCCCAATATCTGAAGTGGCGACAGCAGGTATGGGATTGCCATGACGTCCGCAGTAGCTCGTAATTGTCACACTAGATCTATCAGCCTGGTCGGGCCGGCGCGTATCAGCTATAATTGGGATATACTTAGTAGGCGGAGAAAGTTGGTATGACGAAGGTGACATTAGTAAGCACCAGGGACCGACATGAAGGTGTCAGGCAAGCGATAGACCTTCTCGGCGTGAAGTCTTTTCGTGGCAAGAGTGTAGTCTTGAAACCCAATTTCAACACGGCTGACCCGGCGCCGGGATCAACACACAACGACACGCTGCGGTCATTGGTTCTGTCTCTTCAACAGATGGGCGCAAAGCAAATCACCCTGGCTGAGCGAAGTGGACCGGGGGATAGCACCCGGAAGGTCATGGAGAAGAAAGGTATCTTCGAGCTGGCTCAAGAGCTGGGCTTCAACATCGTTAATCTGGAGGAACTGGGTCCCGAAGGCTGGAGCAAGATAGAGCCCAAGCACAGTCATTGGAGCCAGGGTTTTCATTTTCCTAGGATCTATCTTGAGGCGGAGGCAATTGTCCAGACCTGCTGTCTCAAGACGCATGCTTACGGCGGCCATTTCACTCTTTCTTTGAAGAACGGCGTAGGACTTGTCCCCCGGAGAGACTATCCGTATATGCAGGAACTCCACTCATCGCCATACCAGAGGCAAATGATTGCCGAGATCAATACGGCTTATTCACCCGACTTGGTGGTCCTGGACGGTGTGGAGGCTTTTGTTGATGGTGGGCCTCACCGTGGCACCAGAGTAGAGGCTAAGGTTATGCTGGCTGGAACTGATCGCATCGCCATTGATGCGGTGGGAGTAGCGGTTCTCCGTTTGTTGGGGACAACACCGGAGGTCAGCCGCGGACGTATCTTTGAACAAGAACAGATTGCACGCGCCGCTGAACTAGGGCTGGGCGTATCCTCGGCGAAGCAGATCCAGATTGTCACCGGAGATGATGAGAGCGAGGCATTCGGCGCGCAGGTCAGGGATATGCTGGGTCGTGACTAGCCGGTCTCCCATTGAGGAATTTTGCCGCTCTGCGCCAATCCCGTAATTCGCATCGTCATGTTTGGCGGACCATATGGTATAATCAGCTTCAAGCTTGAAGAACACCGTGGACCCCAAGTTACTGGCATTATACTTTGTGATCGGCGGACTGGTAGTCTCGGTTGTAACCTATTTTGGAAGCCAGGGGAAAAGTGAGCTTGCCGTCTTCATTGCTTTCTTGCCTGGAACTACCCTGATAACTCTGATTACCATATACCTTGCTGGCGGGACAGGTGCGGCTGTTTCTTACGCCAAGAGCATGCTGATACTGTTGCCTGCCTGGGTGCTTTATGTCGTCGGTGTCATTTTTCTTCTGCCACGTTTGGGTCTGGCGCTGTCGCTTGTGGTGAGCGTTGCTGCTTATTTGGGAGCAGCTTTCCTGACCATGAAACTGACATAGCCAGCCAGTTGCCGGACCAGATTCCCGGAACACCCTACCAACCAGGTTTGCTGCAAATGGGGCATGTTATCCCCAGAACACAGGTATGATGCAACCTTTTGCTGTCTTCTGCGTTTTACTGGTAATAAAAGAGACATTGAAGAAAGTCCGGCAGATCGGACTAATAATCTTCATTGTGGAAGGAGGATAAAATGAGTAACAAAAGGCTGGCGGCGATCCTGGGAGGTTGTATTGCAGTTATCGTCGCAATAGTAGCCATAGCGGCGCTTCCACCAGCATCCGGAGAACCGGACGGCGCAAAACCTAATGAGAATAGTGCATTTCACATCAATGTGATACCTGAAACGCCTGTGCAGATAAACGGAGACCCCGTTTTCAAATACTCCATTGCCGGACAGCACTTCGTATTCCTGGTGACAATTACCGATGAAGCAGAGGAATGTGAACTCCCGGTAACTATATCGGCGAAGGCTCCCGGTGCAGAGGTGGTCATTTATTACAGGGATATATTTGAAGGGGAGGTCGCCGAGGTAGTTGTCATACCGACACTAGCAAGCGTTGGGCAGATTATCGAAGTAACTATCACTGGAACTCGAGGCAGTGTGACTGATGAGAAGGTTGCCAGCTTCGAAGTAGCAGAAGGCGAAGACGACAGGCAAGAATATGCAACAGAGTTGCTGGATAAATTTGTCTCCTGGCTGGCAACGAATCATCCTGAACTCGGAATCACAGTGGATACTGCGTGGAATGGCACCATGGTCAGCCCTGTATGGTTAGTTGTATCTCACTATCTTTTCTTCTCGGAGGAATGGGAGCTTCATATAGAATGGCATATAATGGTGCCTCCGTACGACTGGGCAAAGATCGACCTCCGTCATCGGTTCGACGAACTGGAGCCGTCATACGCTTTTGAGATTTCATCAGTGGATGCTACCAGTGAGCCTGTGGCGATAGAGATACCAGAGACAGTCTGGCGTTAAGTTGGATTGGGGTCCATCAGGAGGAAGGCAATGGAGCTTGCACGTTCGAGGGTTGGACTCTAGCGGGTATCTCTCTGCTGGCATTCTTGGGCCCAAAATGGACCTGTAAGCGGCCTCGTGCCAACTATGTGCGGTGCAACTCCATATTCTTGGATGGCTTTCTACTATGTTGCTGCGCCAAAGGTAACAAGGCGAGCAAACATGTCACCCGATATCCTATGGTTCTCTTCTACTCTTGTTGATGTGTTAGAACCCGAATACGAATCTTAGAATTGCAAACAGGATACTAAGAGCAGGACCGGCAATACCGCCGGCATCGGAGGTATCAGCGACATCGGGAGTATGACCCAACTCTATGGGAGTGGACAGAAACTCTCCCAGTCTTCTGAGTGTCCCGGTTGAGTGTCCGCTCTCGTATGATGCTACCAACTGAGCAATGCTTTCCTTGAGTTTCTCATCCTGAGGGCTCTTCTTCGCCCGCATTAATTCTTGGCGAAATCGCTGATACTCTGTGAAAATGCCTCGATTGAGCCAGATTCCGTGGCACGATGGGCAGCGCACCAAGACAATATCCTTGGGGAAATACTTGTCAGTGAATCGGTACATTGCTGTCTCGTCCCTGGGGCAAATCAAGTTGGGATGCTCAATCGTCGAGGGAGTCCGTAGAATTCCGGTATTCAGTACCTCCATTTTCTCTGCCTCTTCTTGTTTTGCCCGAAATAACTCCGACTCATCGAACCAGATACCCCCGCACTTTTCACACTGGTCAACAATGATTGGCTCACCGTAATGCGCTATTATTTGAACCTGGTACATTTTGGCCCTATCGTTGGGACAAAGCATGGGGTCATTATATCTTACGACATACGGAAGGCAAAGAGACAATTTTCGGAGTATGGCCTAAAGCTAGTGGAGCGCCAATAAGAACAGCCTCCGGTGAAGGTCGAGGATAGGTTTAGGCTGTATCTGGAGATCCAACAAAACGCCATTTTGTTAACGTTAGGCACCTTCCGGGCACACTATGCCAATTAAGCCCGCTGGCGAATATGTATTATGTGTCCACAATGCCACATGCTGCACTTGCAGGGAACTGTAGGGCGTGCTTAAATTGTAATGCGAACAGATAGAGAACAAAACATAAAAGGAGGTATCGATAGCAATGATAGTAAAAGAATCGTCGACCCCACCCGCGTATCCTGTCACTTTGACAATCGACTACCCGGACAGACCCCTTAATCGTTTAACCACATTCTTCAGGATCTTCACACTAATTCCGATTGCTATTATTCTGACTTTGGTAACTGGTGCAGGCTCTGGTTGGGGCAGAATGCATGGCTGGGACTGGCTTTTTGCTGCGGGAGGCATCTTGTTTCTGGCAACGTTACTCATGATTCTTTTCCGCCAGAAGTATCCCAGATGGTGGTTTGATTGGAATGTAGCATTGGTCAAGTTCGGCACACGTGTCGGCGCTTATATTGGCCTGCTCACAGACGTATATCCGTCAACCGACGAAGAGCAGTCGGTTCACATCGAGATCCCATATCCAGACGTCCCGAAAGACCTTAACCAGTGGTTACCGCTGGTGAAGTGGTTTCTGGCTATCCCACACTACATCGTCCTGGCCTGCCTGGTGGTTGCAGCCATCGTTTGTGTGGTGATAGCCTGGTTTGCCATCTTGTTCACCGGTCACTATCCCAGGGGCCTGTTTGACTTCGTGGTTAATGTATCGCGATGGTTACTCAGAGTGGTTGCCTACGCTTTCCTATTGACAACGGACCAGTACCCTCTCTTCAGTCTGGACTAGATTCGCCTGGCAATACTAGCCGTAGTTTCAGGGACGCCATAGTAATTAGCCCTGCTACAGGTTAGACATTCTGTCCACAGAATGCCGAGCTATTCGGGTGGTTCGGGCTGCGCCTTGGCCTGGGTTCGCACGGGCAGACCCCAGATGTGGATGAAGCCGAGAGAGGCGCTGTGGTCGAAGACATCCCCCTTGTCGTAAGTAGCCAGGCTATAGTCGTAAAGGGAATAGAGCGATTTTCTACCGACTACCTGGCAGTTACCTTTGAAGAGCTTTACCCTTATAGTGCCGGTGACATATCTCTGCGTACTTGTTACATAGGCGGCTAAGTCCTGACGCATACCTGTGAACCACAGCCCGTTGTAGACGAGGTCGGCATACTCAGCGGCGACCCTGGCCTTGAAGCGGAGCTGGTCTTTGGTCAGCACCAAGTCCTCCAGGGCCAGGTGGGCTTTCAGCAGGACTACGGCAGCCGGCGCCTCATAAATCTCCCTGGATTTTATGCCCACCAGTCTGTTTTCCACGTGGTCAATCCGGCCTATGCCATGCCTGCCAGCCAGGTCATGAACCTTCTGGACCAGCGTAACAGGCTCTACCTTCCGGCCGTTAAGAGTTAGCGGTATCCCTTTTTCAAAGCCAATCTCCAGATAGGCAGGGCGGGCCGGTGTTTTTTCGGGCGGCCTTGTCCACAGGAAAACATCCTCAGGCGGTTCGTTCCAGGTATCTTCCAGCACACCACATTCAATGCCACGGCCCCACAGGTTCTCGTCGATGGAATAGGGGCTGGCCTTGGTGACAGGGACGGGGATATTGTGGGCCTGGGCATACTTGATTGTCTGCTCCCGCGTCATCTTCCATTCCCGAGCCGGGGCTATTACCTTCAACTCGGGGGCCAAAGCAGCTACACCAACATCAATCCTCACCTGGTCATTGCCCTTGGCGGTGCAGCCGTGAGCGACAATCCTGGCCTTTTCCTTCTTAGCTGTTTCCACCAGAAGTCGGACGATGAGAGGACGCCCTAGAGCTGTGGACAAAGGATACTGCCCTTCATAGATGGCATCGGCCTGCAGGGCGGGAAAGACATAAGACCTAATGAAAGTCTCTTTGGCGTCCACAACCAGCGCTTTTATGGCTCCGACTTTGAGGGCTTTTTGTCTAATAGCCTCGAGATCAGGGACATTACCGATATCTACAGTGAGGGTAATGACCTTCAGGTCATACTTTTCCTGAAGCCATCTTACAGCCACGGAGGTATCCAGGCCGCCGCTGTAAGCCAATACTACTTTTTCTGCCATCTCACAACCTCCTCTGGGGAAGCCCCAAGCCCTAATATCCAATTCCTAAACAACTTCAAGTTCCAGATGCTCCAAATTCGAAACCCGACACTGTCCCGGGTCTTCATGTTTCGGTCATTGGGATTTTGGATTTTGACATTGTTTAGCGTTTCGTATTTCTCCTAGGGCCTCCTTCAAAATGCCTGTCGCCTTGTCCACCTCCTTTTCTGTGATGATCAAAGGCGGCATGAAACGCACGGCATTGGGTTTCAGTCTGTTGACCAACAAGCCCCTATCAAGGAGGGCCAGTTGCAGCTTATCACCGATCTCCTGGTTAAACTCCAAAGCTATCAGAAGTCCCCGACCTCTCACGTCAGTAATAAAATCAAATTGCTGCTTCAGCCCTCCCAGTTTGGTCAGAAAGTAATTTCCGACACGCTTAGCCTGCGCCGGTATATTATGGTCAATAAGGTACTTCAGGGCGGCATGGGCGGCGGCGCAAACCAACGGGTTGCCGCCATAGGTAGAGCCGTGTTCGCCCGGGGAAAAGACGGAGCACTCTTCCTTGGCTAAGAAAGCGCCAATGGGCACCCCGCTGCCGATTCCTTTAGCCAGAGCCATTATGTCCGGCTCAACTCCATACTGCTCGTAGGCAAAGAGCGTCCCGGTCCGGCCGGCCCCTGTCTGGACTTCGTCCAGAATCAGCAGGATGCCCTTCTCCCGGCACCAGCTTTGCACCTTCTTGAGATAGTCGTCATCAGGAATGTTAACCCCACCCTCCGCCTGGATTGGTTCAAGGAGCACAGCGCAGGTCTTCTCGCTGGTGGCTTTCTTGATTGCCTCTACATTGTTATATTCCACGTTGATGAAACCGATTGGCAGAGGGGTGTAAGGTTCCTGAAATTTACTTTGACCTGTGGCGGCGGTCATGGCCAGAGTCCGCCCATGAAAAGAGTTATGGGCAGTAATGACCTCGTAGGCGCCGTTGAGTCGAAGCTTGCCATACCTACGGGCCAACTTTACTGACCCTTCGTTAGCTTCAGCGCCGCTGTTACAAAAGAACACCCTGTTTAGGCAGCTATGCTCAACTAGAAGCCGGGCCAGCTCCAGCTGGGGCACGGTATAGAACTGGGTGGATGTATGCATCAAAGTTCTAGCTTGCTTTTCCAGTGCTTTTACGACGACGGGAGGGCAGTGCCCCAGACTATCTGTTGCCCAGCCAGCGACAAAGTCGAGGTATTCGCGGCCCCGGTCATCCCAGACTTTTGCCCCTTTGCCACGAACGAGGGTCACTGGAACCCTCTTGATCGTTTGAAGGAATAGCTTCTTCTCTAATGCTTGCCAATCATTCTGCGACAATTGTTGTACCTCCTGATTTAGTCATTTGCCGAGCCTTTCTGCTGATGTCATCCCGTAAGGCATGGGCAGTTCTGCCATTTATGATGCGCACGACCTTTGTTGTAGTCAAAGCTCTAAGGCTGGCTTCTATTTTGGGAATCATGCCGCCGGACGCTGCGCCGGAGGCGAGCATATCCTTAGCCTCAGTCATGTTGAGCATGTGAACAATCTGTTCCGAGCCATCATGGATACCATCAACGTCGGTAAGGAACATCAGTTTCTCCGCAGCCAAGGCTGCAGCGATTTCTCCCGCCGCCGTATCTCCGTTGACGTTAAGCAGCGTCACCCTGCCTTCAACCGAGCCGAAACTTATGGGCGCGACCACGGGCATGTAGCCAGCATTCAGCAGTAGCTTCAACAGAGTGGGGTCAACGGCGACAATGTCGCCAACATAGCCCATCTCAGGGCTCCTGACGCTTGCCCAGAGCAAGTTGCCGTCGCAGCCACTCAGGCCTACCGCCTTCCCGCCTAGGGCTTGGATTGCCACTACCAGCTCCTTATTGACCAGTCCACCCAATGCCGCAGCCACTACCTTCAGACTCTCGGCGTCGGTAACTCTCAATCCATTCACGAAACTGGTAGGAATGTCCAGCCGGGCCAGCCACTCAGTAGTCACCTTAGCACCACCATGGACCACGACCAGTGGCTCGCCTTGTTTCTGAAGGTCCACCAGATCTTCCAGGGTGGTGTCATGGTTACCGAGAGTGCTGCCGCCTATCTTGACGACTATTATTTTCCTCTGCATTATGTTGTATACGCGCTGTTAATAGTAACATATTCTTCGGAGAGGTCGCAGCCCCAGGCGGTGGCTCTTCCATCTCCCAGGTTGAGGCATAGCCTTATGAGCACATTATCGCGGCTACTCATAGCCGATATCATTCCTGCTTTGTCGAAGGGGGAAGGGGACCCCTGTTTCATGACACAAATATCATTCAGGTAGACATCCAATCTCTCCCCTCTCACCCTGGCTCCACTTCGGCCCAGGGCAGCAACGAAACGTCCCCAGTTCGGGTCATTGCCATGGATGGCAGCTTTCACCAGTGATGAACTGGCTACGGCCCTAGCTGCCTGCCGAGCCCAAACGCGGTCTTCTGCCCCTTCTACCGTTACTTCGACAAGTTTTGTGGCGCCCTCGGCATCCCGCGCTATAGACTTAGCCAGATGAGTACAAACCTCATTCAAGGCTTCTTGAAAAGCGTCGCCATCATCAAAGTCAACAGGCTTGTTGCCAGCCAACCCATTGGCCAACAGGACTACACAGTCGCTGGGGCTTGTGTCGCCATCAATACTTACCATGTTAAAGGAGCAGTCTACTGCCTTGTGTAGTGCGGCTGGCAGGAAATCAGCGTTCACTACGGCATCAGTGGTGATAAAACAAAGCATAGTAGCCATGTTAGGATGAATCATACCGGCCCCTTTGACCACGCCGCCAACGGTGAACCTGCCTCCCTTTGAATCTACCTGGACGGCTATTTCTTTGGGTCTAGTGTCCGTGGTCATTATTGCCCGACAGAAATCGTGACCACCTTTATCCGTCAGCTTTATCCTGGGAATTGCAGCTCTGATTCTATCCATGGGCAAGAGCACGCCGATGACACCGGTGCTGGCGACAACGACTTGCTCGGGCGGTATGCCCAGCTTGGCTGCCGCTAGATTGGCCATTCCAGTGGCATCCGTCAGTCCTTGCTGACCCGTGCAAGCATTGGCACAACCAGAATTGACAACGATAGCTTGCGCCCGCCCTTTCGCTATGTGTCTCTGGGATAAGACAACGGGTGCCGATTTAATCTGGTTGGTGGTAAAAACGCCGGCAGCCTTGCAGATCACTCTGGAGCAAAGAATAGCCAGGTCAAGGTCGTCTGTACTCTTTATTCCGGCATGCACCGCCCCAGCTGAGAATCCGGAAACGGAAGTGACATTACCTGAAGCAATCAAGTCAAACATCGGGTTCAAATATAGCAAGAAACCGAGACATCGTCTATTTCCGTGACCTCACAGCCCGACCGATTCCTCTTCAGGTTGCCTGGCAGTCCGGACGTGACCTATGGCCCAAGTCTGAAATTGCCTTCCCCTACTATCTCGCTCAATTCCCCGGCTAATTCGGGACAGTAATTCACCGTTATGTTGGGCATCTCGAGATTGGTTGTTTCACTATCGCCGACGACAATCAGAGAAACTCTGTCTTGCCCAGGATAATTCTTGAGGATATCTGCAATTCTGTGAAGACATTCGACGTCTTTCTCGCCGTCTCCCGACTGGTTGACATCTATCATGACGTGGCGACGCTGGGGTTCCTTCAGCACTTCCTGTCTCACAGGTAGGAGCATAGCCTCCTGACAGTTTAGCTGAACTTCGCCATCCCTGACCTTCACTACGCCCTCAATGCTGAGAATGTTGCCCTCCTGCCATATCGCCTGGGTGCTCTCGTAGAGTCTGGGCCAGGCCACGACCTCGATGCCGGCATCCAGGTCTTCAATTGAGGCGACGACAAATGGGCGATTATCTTTGGTGTGGGCCTGCCGTACCGAGACTACCATTCCCTTGACAGTCACTGTTTCATCAACCATGTCCCGATTGATTTCGCCGCAGGAAACAGAGCCTGGCGAGGACGCTTCCCTGGAGAGGAAGTCCAGAGGTTGAGAGAAATAAACCCCCAGCAGTTCCCTTTCCCATATAAGTTTTTGCTTGGGAGATACCTCATCCTCGCCTTGCGAGTAGCTAGCCTCGGCGGCGGGGGAGCTCTGTCCCCATAAGTCAAACATGCTAACTTGTCCAGATTCCTTGGCCCTTTGTTTTGTTTGAGATAAGGAGATGATTCTGTTTAAGGACTCGAGCAGCGTCTTGCGGCTGCCCAGCGAGTCAAAGACCCCGACTTTAATCAAGCTTTCAAATACTTTTTTGTTGATGTTGCGGAGGTCGGTTCGATAGGAGAAATCTTCTATGGATTCAAAATCCCCGCCTGAGTCTCGGCCCGACAAGATGTGCTCAATCGGAGAAGAGCCGACATTTTTGATAGAAGCCAGTCCAAAGCGAATGGCCACCTCACCCCCTCCTTCTCCATTTACTGGAGAGGGAGTCGAGGGTGAGGTCTCAATGGCAAAGCTAGCTTGGCTCCTATTAATGTCCGGCGGCAGCACTTTGATGCCCAGCCTCCGGCATTCGGCAATCGCCGAAGGTATCTTTTCCATGTTATCTGAATAAGTGTTTAGAAAAGCAACCATGTACTCGATGGGGTAGTTTGCTTTTAGATAGGCAGTACGGTAGGCAATAAGGCCATAGCTAACGCTGTGGGCCTTATTAAAGGCGTAACCGGCGAAAGGCTCGATCAGGGAAAATACCTCCTGAGCTAGTTCCGGGGATATGCCATTTTTCTTGGCTCCGGCCATGAAATTGCGCTCCTCTTTCTTCATCACCTCAGGTATCTTCTTGCCCATAGCTTTACGAAGAATGTCAGCCTGGCCCAGGCTATAGCCAGCTAGAGCTTGGGCAATGAATAACACCTGTTCCTGATAGACAATGACTCCGTAGGTTTCTTTCAAGATTTCCTTCAGGATGGGATGCGGATAGTGAATAGGGGCAATACCCTGCTTGGCTTTGATGAAAGTAGGAATTTGTTCCATGGGGCCAGGGCGGTAGAGCGCCACCATAGCTGCGATATCGCTGAAATTAGTGGGCTTGAGTTCCTTAATATAGCGGCGCATCCCGGCGCTTTCCAGTTGGAAGATGCCTTTGGTTTCCCCCGAGGCCAGCGACTCAAAAGTCTTAGTATCGTCGAGAGGAATATGCTGCAAATCCAGGGAGATTCCACGATTTTGGGCAATAATATCTTTCACCTTAGTCAGAATGGTCAAGTTAGATAGTCCCAGGAAGTCCATTTTCAACAGTCCCAGACGGGCGATATTCTCCATATGGAACTGGCTCATGACAGTGTGCTGTTCACCCTTCCCCAGCAACTGTAGTGGCACATATTCGATCAACGGTTCATGTGAGATAACCACACCGGCGGCGTGGGTGCTGAAGTGCCTGACCATTCCCTCCAGTTTCTTAGCCGAGTCAATCAAGTTACGTATTGCTGCGTCTTGTTGATAAATATCATGAAGCTCCCGGCTCTGTTCCAGAGCTCTATCCAGCGTTATGGTCAGCTCCAGAGGGATGAGTCGAGCCACGCGGTCAACCTGAGCATAAGGCATGCCTAAAGCCCGCCCCGTGTCTCTTATCGCAGCTCTGGCTCCCATGGTGCCAAAGGTAATAATTTGAGCTACGTGATCGGAGCCGTATTTCTGGTTAACGTAAGCCAGGACTTCATCACGGCGGTCATCCTGGAAATCAAGGTCAATATCCGGTAGCTCACGGCGCTCGACATTAAGAAATCGTTCGAAAACAAGCCCATATGCTAGAGGATCGACGTCGGTCACGCCCAGACAGTAGAGAGCCAGACTGGCAGCAGCACTTCCCCGGACGCCAAAATAGATGCCCCGTTCTCGAGCGAAGGAAATTATGTCCCAAACAACGAGAAAGTAATGGGCGAACCTGGTCTTCTGGATGACATCAAGCTCATGGCTAAGCCGTTCCTTGATCTGTGAGTCGGGCTCCGGGTAGCGTTTTGCCAGGCCCTGCCAACAGAGCTCAGTCAAGTAATCATCGGCTTTCCGGCCCCGAGGCAGTTCCACATGCGGCAGATGTAGCTTGGTGAAATCCAGTTCCAACTGGCACATATCGGCAATGGCTTGTGTATTCTCCACAGCCTGAGGTAGGTCCGCAAAAAGCTGTTCCGCCTCTTCGGGGCTTTTAAGGTAGAAGAAGTCGCCAGCCAGCTTGAGTCTCTTCTCATCATACACAGAGGTATTGGTCTGTATACATAGAAGAAGTTCATGGGCTGGAGCATCTTGTTTGTCAATGTAATGTACATCAAATGTGGCTACCGGCGGTATGTTGAGTTTGGTGGATAGGGAAACAAGCTCTTTGTTGATTTGCTCCAGTTCAGGGATAGGATGTCTCTGAATCTCCAGGTAGTAGTCGCCGAAGACTTCCCTGTACCACGAAGCTGTTGTGACAAGGTCGTCTTTTCGCCCTTCGAGGATTAGTCGAGCCAGTTCCCCGTGGGCACACCCGGAGAGGGCGATAAGCCCATCATGGTGGAGCTGGAGAAGCTCCCTATCCACTCTGGGCTTGTAGTAGAATCCCTCGAGGTGACTCTTAGTAACCAGCTGGAGCAAATTCCGATAGCCCTTTTCATTCTTGACCAGCAAAGTAAGATGGCGGGGGGTCTTGCGGGCTGGCTCTCGGCTACGGCGATCAGCCTCAGCGACATAGACTTCGCAGCCAATGATTGGTTTTATACCTGCTTCCTTAGCGGCTACATAAAAATCGACGACGCCATACATGGCACCGTGATCAGTGATAGCCAGGCTGTCCATGCCCAATTCCTTGGTTCGGGCAATAAGCTGAGGTATGCGGCACATGCCATCGAGCAAGCTGTATTGGGTGTGGACGTGAAGGTGGGCAAACTTCTGTGGCATTAGCTAGATTATAACACTTGCGCCAAGAGCTCCAGATGGAGAATTTCTGCCTGTCAAAAA
>Ga0315277_10000539_pt1 | contig 60128 bp, 52 predicted proteins | sample YL17G05_15_MG_FD_203695 | JGI IMG/M metagenome (GOLD analysis project Ga0315277, IMG submission 203695) | Sediment microbial communities from Yellowstone Lake, YNP, Wyoming, USA - YL17G05_15 | ecosystem: Environmental > Aquatic > Freshwater > Lake > Sediment | place: USA: Wyoming | collected...
TGAACCTGAAGTGCCTGGCGGCACTTCTGCTTGCGTTCTTGAGGTGGCTCTACCGCACGAGGACGGCGACGAGCCAACCTAGGTCAGCGTCCGCCGCGAACTGAGGCGGGTTTCTCAACAGCCCCACAGTCCCTCAGAGCGCCTGCGTCGAACTCGGCGCGGTACAGTCCCCGTTTTCGCAGGCGGCCGGCGGATTGGCAGCCTGTCCGCCGACCGCGCTCCTTCCCCGTTACGGCGCTATCGGCGCGGCGACGTTGAAGACGTCGGTGCGGATGGACTTCAGCAAGGACTGCGTCAGCCCACGCGCCACCCACTTCCCGATGAGGACCGCGCCTTCCAGCGCGAGCGACTCGCCGGAGATGTCCTTCCGGGTAAGCGCCCACATCTCGCGGCCGAAGCACAAGTAGAAGGGGTACTGGATGGTCGGCACTCCGGCTCCATCGCAGACCTGCTTCACCTGCAGCTCCATCGCCGCGATCAGGGGCACCGCGGAGCTCACGTTCTGAAGCATCTTGGGACGCTTCTCGGTGAGGATGGCGTTGACGCGTTCGAGGTTGTACTTCGTGTTCCAGTTGTCGATTCGCTTGGTCGGGTCGATTGGCATGTTAGTCACCTCCTTTCGGCAACGAGATTGGCGTCCTTACCATGGCGGACGCCGGTTGCGGCCTGAGTCCGGGTCAGGCTTGGCCTGAGCCTGCTGCCAGCCCGTACTCCAGCATCACTGCAATTGGATAGCTTGGTCATTGCTTGGCTATGATGTCGGTCATCAACTGACGCACTACGTACCAGGTATCGGTCCCCCGGACGTAGTCCCTGTACTGCCACAGAAGCTCGACGAGGGCCGCTTCCATCAGCCTGCGCCTCAAGCCGAGCAACTGCCTCTCCTGGGATGCCAGCAGTACCACCGCCAGCCGGCCGTTCTCAGACTGAGAAACCATGGCCCCAATGTTTCGGGTCAGCGCGATCAGTCTGCCGACTCGGTCTACCTCTCGGACCAGTTGTGCTACGCTCATGGCTGATTCCTTTCTCTTGTCGGTCATCACTGGAGTTAGAGGAATCATGGGCTCAAAACGCAACACCGCCCAGGACGGCCGGAGCGCCGGCCCCGGGCTACGCGAACTCAGCGACGGTTGTTAGGGCTACTTCAGGCCGAATTCTCTGCGAGCCGGCAGTAGCGCCGGCTCTGTTTACAGAATTGGGAGATTGACTTCCTAAGAGGAAGTCACAGACGAGTTGTGGACGCTGCTATCGAGGCGGAACTCACTGGTGCGGGCCCTCCGAGGTCCCTTTGCCGGGCTCCGTACCGGCCTCCGGTTTCGAACTAGGTCTTCCCGGAGTGTCGTTGCTGGGCTCGCCGTCTATCTGCCGCCTTATGAAGGTCGGTATGTCGAGGTTGTTCCGGTCTATCGTCAGCGCGCCCTCGGCGCCGACCCTTCGCTTCCCGGCCGGGAAGAGCTCCATTTTGGCCAGGAGGTCGCTGACCTCGTCGACCTTGGGCAGCGGTTCAGTGAGGCCGGTGGCGAACATCGTAACCTTCATGTTGTCGTGCAGGTCCTTGTTGCGGGCCGCGCCCATGCGGACGTCAGCCTGGCCTTTGGTCGCATGGAAGACCGTGGTTGCGGCCTCGTCCACTTCCTTCAGCGTCATCGAATCGTCGCCAGAGATGTGGAGCAGTATCTTGCGGGCGCTCTCAATCATAACGTCCTCAATCAGTGGGGATTTCAGTGCCCGATTGGCGGCTTCCGATGCCCGGCCCGGGCCCGACGCGATGCCGACCGACATTACCGCGCCGCCGCGCTCCGACATGACCGCGCGCACGTCGGCGAAGTCGATGTTGATGAGCTGGCGAGTGGTGATCATTTCCGAGATGCCACGCACGGCGTTGAGAAGCATCTCGTCGGCCAGACGGAAGGCCTCGAAGCACGGCTTCTGATCGTACTCGGCCAGCACACGCTCGTTCGGGACCACGATAACGGTATCCGCGTGCGGCCGCAGCGCCTCGACGCCGTTCGTCGCCCGCTGCTCGCGCAGCTTGCCCTCGAACCGGAACGGCTTCGTGACCACCGCGACCACCAGCGCGCCGCTCCGCTTCGCGACCTCGGCCACGACCGGCGCTGCGCCGGTCCCGGTGCCGCCGCCCTCGCCGGCAGCGACGAAAACCATGTCGAAGCCGGACAAGGCCTCTCGAAGCAGTTCAATCGACTCGTCGGCTGCCTGCTTCCCGATGTTCGGGTCACCACCCGAGCCCAGGCCGCCCGTGAGCTGTACGCCGATCTGTATCTTCTTCGGCGAGAGCGACATCCCCAGCGCCTGCGAGTCGGTGTTGACGGCGTGCATCTCGACGCCGGCCAACCCGGAATCTATCATGTGGCTTATGGCATTACACCCCGCACCGCCTACGCCAAATACCCCGATGCGCGTCAGTTCACGACGTTCATGCGTCGGCCCCATCCTCGGGTACTCGGTCGCCTCCGCGCCAAAGAGGTCGATCAGCCTCTGGAATCTTGCAGCGGAGGACTCGTACGGCCCAGCCGCAAGCGCCAGTTCCGGCAGCAGTGCGGCGAAGGCCTCTTGCTCGTCCTTGCCTTCAACCTCCAGCACGACCTCTTGACCCGGGGTCGGCCCAAGGGTCAGGACTTCGGCGGGCTCCTTGGCGTTTACCGTATCATCGCTGCACAGCAGCGTCACCCTCGACTCGAACTTCCTCGCCGACTGCGCAAGTCCGAAGGCACGTTCGGCGTTCCAGCCCTTCGCGCGGATGAACGTCCTACGAATTGGGGCCACCTGCCTCGACGCTGGATAGCTGCTCACGAATGCGCGACTTGTAGGTTCTCAGCGCATGGGGCGACTTCGCCAGCATGTACTCGATGTCCTCGTCGGTGAAGTCACCGGCATATAGACAAAGCACTTCCCTAAGGTACGGATCGAGCTTAGTTCTTGCGTCACGGACGTATCGCAGGAGTCTTCGGCGATTCTCGAATTGCTCCGCCGGACCAGGTCCGCCGGCTAGGTCAACAGTGGTTTCCTCAAGTGGATCGGCTGAATCAGTGGCAGCGCCCTGAAGCGACGCCACGCTCACCTCGGACTGCACCTGCTTGTTTGGCTTGGCTATGGCCTCGTGCTTGGCAATTGCCTCTATCCAAGTCAGGAATGACGAATCCCGTCGGAACGTCGTGTAGTGCTCCCACCCTTTCACAAATGCTGTCTGAACGACGGACTCTGCCTTCACAGGGTCTTTCACGATCTTCATGACGAACCCGAAGACAGCAGGCGTATGCTTCCGGACCAGAGCGTCGAACACCTCACGCGCGCTGTCTAACGTACGGGCCACCAGCGCCGTGTCATCGCCACTTTCTGAATTCGCCTTGCCAGGCGGCCTGTTTGCTTCAGTTTCGAGCATGGCTCCTCCTGACTCTAGCCTTGTTCAGCCTTCAAGTCAATAGCGCGCCACCCTTGCGCGGGAAGCCCGACGTCTCAAGCAGCTCGATGACCGCGACTTTGACTTTGACCAGCAGAATCGGGTCCAGACCGCGGGCCGTCCACTTGTAGCGGATGACGTCGTACTCAAGCTCCTGGCATGACGACGGAATCGTGCGCCAAATCCGGCACACCTCGCGGCCGAAGTCCTTGTACCAGATGCGCGTCATCACCGATATCCCGGCCGCGTCGGTCACTTCGGATACCCTGTGTTCAACCCGTCCCTGCATCTCGGCCTGCACGCGGTATCTCTCCCGCATCTGTTCGCCCTTTGCCGCGAGAATCGCGGCTGTGCGCTCCGGCGTGTTCTTCGCCTCCCATCTCGCGACCCGGCGCCTGATGCTCTCCGCCACCGGGTCTGTGGGTGAGGGGTTCGCCGTTTGTACTTTGTCGTTTGCACTTTGTACTTTCTTCACAGTGCTCCTTTCACTGATATTAGAGGAACTGCAAGCCCAAAACGCAACATGGATCGTGACTTCGTCCGTCGTCCATCGTCATTCGTTGGTTCCCAAGTCGTTTCCCGTCCGATACTTCTGCCAATCTGCACCTTGCATTTTGCACTTTGAATTGCCTCGTCGTTCCGCGTCCACCCACGCCAAGTCCTTTCCCTTCCGTCGGTTCCGTCATTTTGCACTTTGCACTTTGAATTGCCTCTATGTTCCCATCCCCCGTACGGCTGGGGGAGCCCTTGCCCCCAGACCGGCCCTCGCTCCAGCACCCGTTGAAGCCTCTGCTCCGGCTCCTGCAGCGACGTCCGCCCCAGCCCTCGCTCAGGCGCCGGCTCAGGCCTCCGAAGCGGCCTTCGCTCCAGCCCCTGCCCCGTGGCTCGGAACAGCATCTGCTCCGGGCTCTGCTCTTTCACCCTGACCAGCCCCTGCTCCTCGCTTCGCTCCGGCGTCCGCAACAGCCGCCGGTCCAGTCCCCGCCCCAGGCCGAGGTCCGGCCTCGGCACCGGCCCATGCACCTCGCTCCGCTCCTGCCCGCGAACCTGCCCCCGGAACGGGCCTCAGTCCCATCTCTGCCCCGCCTTTCCCGCAGCCCGCCCCTCGACAGCCAGGTCAATCGAGGGCTTGGTCAACTTCACTGGCTTAACTTTGGCCTGATTCACGGCTATAACATCCGGCGTGATTGTTCTAGCATTTGGGGTATTGCCACTACCGGAGAGGGAGTCGTGATGCCAGTACACGACAAGTCGTTGGAGAACTGGATTTGGGCGGCGGCGTGTTCCATCAGGTCGCCCAATCCGGCCAAGTACAAGGAGTACATCCTCCCGCTCATCTTCGCCAAGCGCCTGTGCGACGTCTATGACGATGAGCTGACCCGTATTGCCAAAGAGGTCGGGTCGCGGGCCAAGGCGTTCAAACTGGTAGACCACGATAAGAAGCTGGTCCGGTTCTATCTGCCGTTGCAGCCGAAGAAGCCGGACGACGCGGTCTGGTCGGTCATCCGCACGCTCTCGGTCAAGGTCGGCGAGCAACTCACAACCTACATGCGCGCAATCGGCGATGCCAACCCGCTGCTCAAGGGCATCGTTGACCGCGTGGATTTCAACGCCACGACCCACGGCGTGCGCGACCTCGACGACGACCGCCTCAGCAGTCTCATCGAGACAATCAGCGAGAAGCGGCTGGGCCTGAACGACGTCGAGCCGGACATTATCGGGCGCAGCTACGAGTACCTCATCGGCAAGTTCGCGGAGGACAGCGGGAAGCAGGGCGGCGAGCTCTACACGCCGGCGGCGGTCGGATTCATCATGGCGCGTATCATGGACCCGGAGCCGGGCATGGACTGCTACGACCCGACCTGCGGTTCGGCCGGACTGCTCATCAAGCTCCGCCTGGTGCACAACGAGAAGCAGCTCGCTGCCGGAGGGGGAAGCGCCGAGCCGGTCCGGCTCTACGGACAGGAACTGGAGCCCGGCAGTTGGGCCATGGCCAACATGAACATGATTATCCACGACATGGAAGGCAAGATAGAGCTAGGTGACACCTTCCGAAAGCCGAAGTTCCGCAGGGGCAACCGTCTGCAGACATTTGACCTGGCAGTGGCTAATCCCATGTGGAACCAGACGGGATACACCGAAAAGGACTACGACGCTGACGAACTCGGCCGCTTCCCCAAAGGCGCGGGCTTCCCCGGCAACAAGGCCGACTGGGGCTGGATGCAGCACATCCTTGCCAGTCTCAATGACGAGGGCCGCGCGGCCGTCGTGCTCGACACTGGCGCGGCCTCACGCGGCTCGGGCAACGCGAACACAAACAAGGAGAAGGAAGTACGGAAGTGGTTCGTAGAGCAGGACCTCGTCGAGGGTGTTGTCTATCTGCCCGAGAACCTGTTCTACAATACCACCGCGCCCGGCATCATCATCTTTCTCAACAAGGCGAAGCCAGAGAAAAGGAAAGGGAAGCTCATCCTGCTCAACGCGGCCAACGAGTTCACCAAGGGCGACCCCAAGAACTACGTTCCGGATGAAGCTATCCTACGCATAGCCGATACCTTCAAGGCATGGCGCGAGATCGAGAAGTACAGTCGAATAGTGCAGCACGACGAGATAGTCAAGAACGACTACAACATCTCACCCAGTCGCTACGTTCACGCAGGCGCGGCAGAGGAATACCGTCCAATTGCCGAGATAACGGATGAGCTATACGGCCCGGATGGACTGGAAGAAGAAGCGGCGAAGACGAACGTCGCGCTAAAGGCGGTGCTCGACCAGCTCAAGGCCTAGACGATGGCGCAACTCGAATCCGTGGCCGACCTCATCATGGGGCAGTCTCCGCCATCATCGTGCTACAATGAGGTCGGGGATGGACTGCCATTCTTCCAGGGCAAGGCCGACTTCGGGCCGCGTCATCCCAAGGAGAGGGTCTACTGCAGCGCGCCGCGCAAGGTTGCGGAGCCTGGTGACATATTGATGTCAGTTCGTGCTCCAGTCGGGCCCGTGAATCTCGCGGACCGAGAATGCTGCATCGGCCGCGGACTCGCTGCAATCAGAGCAAGAGACATCGATAGTGAGTTCCTGTACTTCAACCTCATCCACGCGGAGAAGCTGATCGCCGGACTCGGAACCGGGAGCACTTTCCACGCCATCAACAAGAATCAGCTATCCTTCGTCGAGGTCAACGAACCAGGCTTCGATGGAGCCGAGCAGGCGAAGATAGCCAGCGTGCTGAACCTGGTACAGAAGGCGATAGAGCAGCAGGAACGGCTCATTGCCCTGACCACGGAACTGAAGAAGTCACTCATGCACAAGCTCTTCACCGAAGGCCTACGCGGCGGGCCGCAGAAGCAGACCGAGATCGGCCCCGTCCCGCAAAGTTGGGAACTGGTGAGGCTCAATGATGTGTGTACCTTCTTAAGTGGCGGGACGCCATCAAAGATGAGACCTGAGTACTGGTCGGGCAGCATTCCATGGGTCTCCCCGAAGGACATGAAGAGACCACGGCTGTCTTATGTGCCAGACCACATCTCTGAAGCGGCACTGAAAGACGGGAGCACTCTCGCGCCAGTCGGCGCGGTGTTTGTGGTGATTCGCGGCATGATTCTGGCCAATGACGTTCCCGTTGCGCTGGCTGAAGTGCCGATGGCTTTCAACCAAGACATGAAGGCGGTCATCCCGGGGCCCCACATCGAATCGGGCTTTCTGCTCTACGCTTTGACCGCATTCAGACCTCTTCTGTCTCGGAAAGTCGGGCGCTCCGCGCACGGGACCATGACCTTGATGAGCAGCGAGATATCACAGTTCATTATTCCTCTGCCCGACAAGGACACGCAGCGCGAAGTAGCATCTGCAATCAAGACCTTGGAGCGGAAGCACGTCCAACATCAGTCTAAGCACGCCGCGCTATCTGACCTGTTCCGCACGCTGCTGCATCAGCTCATGACGGGGCAGATTAGGACTGAAGATCTCGCACTGCCGGAGAGCGGTGTCCGAACACAGGCGCACCGAGAAGCGCCGCGCGCTCTTCGTATCCAGCGCTGAGGGGATGCAGACGTGTACATAAGGAAGGTCGAGGTCCGAGGCTACAGGTGCATTGCGAATCTAACGATGCACTGCAATCCGGGTCTGAATGTCATTGTGGGCGAGAACAACGCCGGGAAGTCGAACCTGTTCAATGCGCTCCGTCTTCCCTTCCAGCGCAGATACGGGTTCCAAGACGTACCGCTGACTGAGAGCGACTTCCACAGAGGACGAGATGGCAAGCGAGATACCGATGAGGTCGCGGTCGACATCGAGCTTGATGGCTTGTCTGAGTGGGAGAAGGGCGTATTTCACGTGTGCATTCCAGCGGGGTCCGAACAGGCACAGATTCATTTCCGAGCCAGGCTTGTCTCAAGGGACGGCGCATCCCGCGTCAGTACGGCGCTCTATAGCGGAGACGGCGAAAACGCTTCTTTCGACTATGACCTATTACAGGAGTTTGAGGTCGTTCTGCTCGGCGCCCTCCGCAATGTGACGCCCGAGCTCGAGCCAGGTCGCCGCAGTCTTGTGTCGAGAAGGTTACAGAAGTTTGCGTCAGATGACACAAAAGCGGAGCTTCAACACCTGTTCGGCATCGCTGCCAAGTTCACGCAGAACGTGGACTACCTGAAGGACGTGGAGGCTAGCGTTCAACGTGAACTCGACGCAATAGAGGGGAATGGTCCCTTGCGCACCGGCGTAGATCTGCTGCTAGGTGACCCCGAATTCAGACAGGTTGCCTCGACGTTGCGATTCCTGCTGCGTGACCACGATGGCGGCGGACGCTGGGAGGTAGAGGATGTGGGCTTGGGATATGCAAACGTGCTCTACATCGCGGCCGTGCTTTCCGAAATGCAGGAGGCGTGCGCAAAGCGCCATCTCTCATTCCCGCTTCTGCTCATAGAGGAACCTGAAGCGCACCTGCATCCGCAGCTTCTGCAGAGACTCGCTGCCTATCTGTCTCACACCGCAGCGCGGCCCGCTGCGTCCAACACGGCGGGAGGCACGGTAGAGGCTGAAGTCGCAGAAAACCCGGCCACTCCCACAAGCGGAAGCGCCCCGCTTCCCTCAACTCAGGTATTCGTCACAACGCACTCCCCGATACTTGCGGCCGGCACCAAGCTCGACTCCATGCACGTCCTTCAAGTATCAGGTGAGGGCACTCGCTCGGTTTTCTCTTTCGCCAAGTCCGCCCTGGAGGACCCCGAGAAGTCAACACTTGAGCGGTATCTTGACGTCACGAAATCGCAACTGCTATTCGCACACGGTGTCATCCTGGTGGAGGGAATATCTGAGGCGCTGCTCATTCCCAAGTTGGCGCAGTCCATTGGCAAGCCCCTCCGCGACTACGAAGTCACAATCGTCAACGTCGGGGGCTGTTCATTTGCACCCTTTGTGAAGCTATTTGGCAGGGGCGCGCTGGACCGCGCATGCGCCGTGGTTACAGACTCCGACCCGTCAGGCGCTAAGGAAGAAGGTTTCGACTATGCGGAGCAGGTCAGGGAACCGAAGCGGTCATCGAGGGCCAGCCGATGCCTCGCGCTGGAAGCGCTGCCACACGTTGGCGTATTCGCCTCCACAGTAACGCTGGAGTTCGACCTTGCGCTTGCAGGGCTTACGGAGCTTCTGGCCGATATCATTCAGAAGTCGTATGCAAACCCGCCGGACGACCTTCCCACTCTCGTGGCAAACGAGAACGACGTAGTCAAGAAGGCGGCTCTTATTCACCGTCGCATCCTGAGCCAGACAGTCATCACGAAGGCGGAAATCGCGCAGCAACTGGCGCAGGTCATGGACTCAAGTCCCTCGTCAGGCGCCTGTGTGCCGGACTACATTCGCAAGGCGATAGAACATGTCTGTACGGACAAGCCCCGGACTTCGGGCGGCACCAACTCCTAGCGCGCTCGCCAGGCTTCCGTCCAGCATGCGCGTGCGGCTCTTCACACAGCTCCGCCTGAACCCACAGCAGCGCAGCGCCTGCTGCGCTCCAGGCAATGTCGCAGTACGGGCCTGTCCGGGAAGCGGCAAGACGCGCCTGATAGCCGCACGGCTGGCGAACGAGATGCTTCGCTGGCGGCCCGGTTCCGGGGGAATCGCCACCATGACCTACACCAATGTCGCAGCAGACGAGATACGCGAGGCGCTGCGCGACGAAATGGGGCTGGAAGTCGGGTACCCGCACTTCCTTGGTACGATAGATTCGTTTTTCGACAAGCATGTCTTCTTACCCCACGCCCACAGGCTAATCGGAAGGGGCAAGAAGGGGAAGATACGTCTGCTTGTCGGCGAGCCCGCCTGGGCCAGAGGAGCGTATCCCGTCCTGCTCGGTGGACGCCACGAATTCAACGCGGTCAATGCTCTACGCCTCCCCGACGGCACATGTGTGCTTAAGTCGCGGATACCGGGCAGGCAAGACCAATGCGCGAAGTGCAGGACCAGAGCGGACAAGTCGCCACGGCCAGATCGCGACTACAACTGCGGCAAGCTCAAGATGGCCTACGATGGATTCGCCACCCACGACGACGCGATGTTCTGGTCACTGGAGATTCTGCGCAGGTTCAACGATGTGCTTGTCCGACTGGCACGGAGGTTTTCTGTTCTCCTGGTGGACGAGCTACAAGACACCAAGCCGACTCAAATGGAGGCTCTGAAGCTGATACGCGACACGGGACATTGCAGATTCTTTGTGGCCTTTGACCCAGACCAGGCAATATACGAGTATGCCCAAGCCCGACCAGAGGCGTGCTCGTGTTTCGCCCAGGGGATATTCAACCAGAGGCCCGTTTCCTGCACGTTCCGCTCGACGCAAGAGATCTGCAATGCCGTCCATCCCTTCTCGACTCTGCGTCTGCCGGCGAACAGCAAGGCGCAGCACCGCGCGCAAACTGACTCTTGTTTCGTGCTGAAGTACCAGGATGTTGGCTCGGCTCTCCGTCAGTTCACCGACCTTGTAGGGAAGCGTGACCTTAACCCGCTGAAGAGCGCCATACTTGTACGGAACAATGACAACGTTGACGAAGTCAAGAAGGCCTCGAGACCAGAGAAGCTGAGAAACGCCGGAGCATTGGCGCGCTCGCTGTTGACCCTGTACCCATTGTTGGCGCGGGGCGACCGTCGCCAGGCGCACGAGCGGATGATTGATGCTCTTGTGAGCTGCGAGATTGCGGCGCATCCTTCAGCCAGCGACAGGACTACGCGCCGATTGCAGGAGAGAGATCTGGACGGGCGGTGCGGCCAAGTGCTCGGGCAGTTGCTCCCGTTGGCCGACTCCTGCTACAGCGACTGGACGAAGAGAATCAGGGCGCTGCTGGCAGAGACCTTCTGTGTGGCAGACATCTCTTCGCAGATTCTGAGAAGACCAGAGTCCGCGAAGCAGAATCCCACGATACGCGAACTGCTGCCCGAGCTACAAGCAACACCCGTTCACACAGATGTCCCGGTAAGTACTGTCCACGGAGTCAAGGGGAAGAACTTGGAGGGCGTGATGCTGTTGACGATGATGAAGAAGAGGTATAGCAGCGAATGGCTGGACGCGCCCAAAGAAGCTACCGGATTCTGGCCCGAAGAGAGACGTGTAGCCTACGTCGCCATGACCCGAGCAGAGAAGCTGCTCGTAGTGGCCATACCAGCTGGCGCTCCAAAGGCCGTATTCGAGCATCCGGACCTAGCGGGTTTTGCACCCCTCGACGCCAAGCCTACCTGACATGCCACGCGGCAAGCTTGAACTGCCTTGGGTCGGGAACCGCAAGAAGAATGTGGACGACCTCGTACTGCGGTTGCCTAAACACCTGCGTTACTTCAACTGGTTCTGTCCCTTCTCGGTTGCTGCCATGGTGCGGCATGCCGAGACAATTGGGTTGAGTAGGGGTATACAAGACGTTCGCCGCTTGGTTCGGAGCCCTGTATTCGCGCGCTGTCTATACTGCACACTCGTCGCATGGAGCATGAATGAGCGCGGTGCCAGACTCAGACCGTTCTCTCAGTTCAAGGCGAGACTTGTGGCTCTCGGGGACGACGAGGAGTTGTCGGAACTCAAGAATCGGACAATCTTCGACTTGCGGCCCACGGAGGTTGGCCCAGTCGCCGACTCCATCTGGCAACTTATTCTGAGGCTGGACCCAGCCAAAACGAGTTCTGTCATAGTGTCGGGGACGAAGGCCCTGCACCATGTGCTCCCAGATCTCGTGCCGCCGGTAGATGGGGCATACACACTTCGCTTCTTCGACGTTTACCTGCAACGCGTGCAAGACAAGATGATACAACGACGGCGGGAGAGGTATCTCTTCCATCGCCTGTACTGCGCGTTCGCACATGTCGCCACCAGAGTCTGGTCCTCCCACGCATCCAGGATACGGACTTGGTCTCGATGCGAGCGCCCGTTCTACACGTCGCCCCTCAAAGTCATAGACAACGCAATTGTAGGAGCTATGCTCCGACAGACAAGACAAGGAGAAAATGATGCCTGAATTGACTAGAGTTGGGGAATTCACGTACGAACCAGCGGCACTGCCGCTGCTCAACCGCTATAGGTACGTCTACTTCGTCACGGCCAAGAAGCCCATAGCCTACCCGAATGGCTCGTCCAAGGTAGTGTACATCGGGAAGTTCGACAACCGAGACAGCAGAGTGCACGTACCTTTCAGCTCCCTGGGATGGATGGTCGACCACTACATTCCCAGACGTGCTGCGGAGCACGTGGGAGTCCCGGTGTCGCTCTCGCTGGTGGACCCGGGGCCGAGTCTGAATCCTCTCGACTGCGAAGGAGCATTCCAGAACCTGTTCCGGCAGAAATACGGTGCCCTTCCCAAGGGGAACGACAAGGGAGGTGGCCCCGGTGCGGTTCCCGCTGCCGCCAAGGCTGGCTTCACACAGAAGGTCATCCTCGACCTACTACAGGTGATGGAGTAGCTGGGACAGGAACCATGACGCGCGGTAAGCGCTGACTCGGATGAGCCGCGTGGCAACTCACAAGGAATCCTTGTCCGTACAGCCGAGACGAGACTAATGCCCGCACCCGGAGAGCGCAAAACAGTGCAGGCCCGCATACTGCAGTACGCGCATGAGGTTGGGTGGACCATCGTACCGCGGGCTGAGGCGGAGAGAAGACGCGGGTTTGACCCGGCGGGCGTGACGCCGGAGGAGCAGGCGCGCGGGGCGTCGCTGTTCTTCGGCGATTTGCTGCATGCTCAGGTCCGGAAGTTCAACCCGAAGTACAAGGAGGCCGAGGGCGCGCTGGTCGGCGAGTTTGCGCGGCTGCACTCGGACATCTACGGGAACCGTGACTTTCTGACCTGCCTGCGCAATCAGCACACGTATCTCTGCTCCGAGGAGGGCCGCGAGCTGGACCTTATGCTGATTGATTACGATGACATCTCTCGGCCGCGCGAGCAGTGGCGCAACGTCTATGAGGTGACCGAGGAGTTCTACACCCACAACGGCAGATACGGCACGCGCGAGGACGTGGTCTTTCTCATCAACGGTATCCCCGTGTTGGTGATAGAGTGCAAGAACGCGGACAAGGACGAGGCGATTGCTCTGGGCATCGACCAGATTCGCCGCTATCACAATGAGGCGCCTGAGGTGATGGTTCCGCAGATGCTATTCACCGCTACCGAAGCCATCGGCTTCGTCTACGGCGCGACATGGAGCACGGCCCGCCGCGACCTGTTCAACTGGAAGCACGAGCAGGTCGGCCAGCTTGAGGCCAAGGTTAAGACCTTCTGCGCCGTGCCCTCTCTGTTGCGGTTCCTCAAGGACTTCATTCTCTTCGTCGAGAAGGAAGAGGAACTGAAGAAGCTCGTGTTGTACCAGCATCAGACCACGGCCGTGGACAGGGTCGTGGGGCGTGCGCTCGACCCGCAACGGACACGCGGGCTTGTCTGGCACACGCAGGGCAGCGGCAAGACTTACACGATGATTAAGGCCGCCGAACTGCTGTCCAAGTCGCCACAGGCCGAGAAGCCGACCGTCCTGCTGCTGATTGACCGGAACGAACTGGAAGACCAGATGGTCAGGAACCTGGCGTCGGTGGGTTTCGGCAACGTGGCGCACGCCGATTCCATCGCCACGCTCAAGAAGCTGTTGAATGAGAAGGGTCAGGACTATCGAGGTATCGTCGTCACGATGATGCACAAGTTCCGCGATATGCCCGCGAATCTGAACACGAGGCGGAACACGTATGTCCTGATTGACGAAGCCCATCGGACGACCGGAGGCGACCTCGGCAACTTCTTGATGGCCGGTCTGCCGAACGCGACTTTTATCGGCTTCACCGGCACGCCGGTGGACAAGACCGCTTACGGCAAGGGGACGTTCAAGGTCTTCGGCTGCGAGGATGACAAGGGCTATCTGCACAAGTATTCCATTGCGGAGAGCATCAGGGACGGCACGACGCTGCCGCTCTACTATCAGCTTGCCCCCAATGAGATGCTGGTCCCGCGCGAGCTGATGGAGAAGGAGTTCCTCGCACTGGCAGAGACCGAGGGCATCGCGGACATCGAGGAGCTGAACCGCATCCTGGACCGGGCCGTAAACCTGAAGAACTTCTTGAAGGGAAAGGAACGCGTGCAGGCGGTGGCGCGTTTCGTGGCCGACCACTACCGGGACAACGTGGAGCCACTGGGATACAAGGCGTTCCTCGTGGGCGTTGACCGCGAGGCATGCGCGATGTACAAGGAGGCGCTGGATTCGTTCCTGCCGCCGGAATACTCGACCGTCGTGTACACGGGCAACAATAACGACCAGCCGCCGCTCAAGAAGTGGCACCTCGACCCCAAGCGGGAGAAGCAGATTCGCAAGGACTTCATCAAGCCCGACGAGAAACCGAAGATACTCATCGTCACCGAGAAGCTTTTGACCGGCTTTGATGCGCCGATTCTGTATGCCATGTATCTGGATAAGCCGATGCGCGACCACACGCTGTTGCAGGCCATAGCGAGAGTGAACCGCCCATATGAGAACGAGACGGCTGAGACGGTCAAACCGCACGGGTTCGTCCTCGACTTCGTCGGCATCTTCGACAAGCTGGAGAAGGCGCTGGCGTTCGACAGCGAAGAGGTCAACGCCATCGTGAAGGACATCGGGCTGCTGAAGCAGCTATTCAGGGCCAAGATGGAGGCAAAGGTGCCAGCCTACGTCGCGCTCGTGACGCAGGACTTCAATGACAAGGACGTGGACAACCTGATTGAGCACTTCCGCGACAAGGGGCGGCGCAAGGAGTTCTTCAAGGAGTACAAAGAGCTTGAGATGCTCTACGAAATCATCTCGCCCGATGCCTTCCTGCGTCCGTACATGGCCGACTATGAGACACTCTCCGCCATCTATGCCGTGGTCCGGAATGCCTACGCCAGGCACGTGATGGTTGACCGCGCCTTCCAGAGGAAGACCAATGAGCTGGTGCAGAAACGTATCGGTGCGATCATGCCGGATGCGATACCGGGCGGATTTGTGGTCATGGATGCGCAAACCATCGAGACCATCAAGCGACGTTCCGGCGGCGATGCGACCAAAGTGATTAATCTTGCGAAGTCAATCGAGAAGGCTGCCGACGAGAAGAGCGAAGACCCGTTCCTGATTGCCATGGCCGACCGGGCCAAGGCTGTGCTGGAGTGCTTCGAGGACAGACAGACGGCCACGGCTGATGCGCTGTCACAACTGCTGGCGGCCATTGCGGCGGACGAACGCCGCAAGAAGGAACAGGCCGCCAAAGGACTCGACGGGCTGACCTACTTCGTTCTCAAGATGCTTGCCGAACGCGGAATCCCGGACCCTGAGGCAGTGAGCAGGAAGGTGCACGAGGCATTCACGAAGTTCCCCAACTGGAAGCGGAGCGAGGCCGAGTTGCGTGAGCTACGCAAGGACGTTACCTTCGCTTTAGTCGCGGTACAGGATGACCTTGAGAAGGTGGCTGCGACGGTCGACGCGCTTTTCTCTCAGTTGCAGAGAGGCCTACGCCTGTGAATGGCTGGCGCGACCGAGCTGAGTTCAAGTCAAGGGTGATGGAATGGGAGGCCAAACTCGACGTGAAGGTGCGCGGGCTGTATGTGCGACCGATGCGCAACAAGTGGGCATCGTGCTCGACAGCCGGCACTTTGAGCCTGAACGACGAGCTATTGGGCATGGCGCGAGATTTGGGAGACTACGTGATAGTCCACGAGCTGCTCCACCTGCGCGTCCCCAACCACGGCACGCTATGGAAAAGCCTGATGCGGGCGCACTTGGGGGATTACGAAAGACAGGAGCGTCGCCTGCGCCAGCGGGCATCGCGGGCATGTTGATGGCGCACGCAGGTCAGGAGGGGGTTAGATGAGGACCACCAAGACGGAATTCCAGTACAAACTGTTGTCGGAGCTGGCTGAAGTCCTGCCGGGCTACAATGCTCCACGAAACGAGGTGAAGCAGCGCGGCAAGTATCTGCTCCTGGGCGGGCGCAACGTCAAGGGCACTCAGATTGTGCTTACTGATAGGGACAGATACATAGACGAGGTCAACAAGCCAAGCTTCTGTCGAGCGATACCGCGACCAGGCGACATCATAGTCTCATTGCTTTGGAGCACGCGGAAGGTGTGCACGTTTGGAGGCTCAGACCCAAGAGCCGTGGTAAACAGTAGCTGCGCCATCGTAAGGGCGTCCTCGAAGAATGACTACATCGCGTCATACCTAAGGTCTGAAACCGGCAGAAAGCAGTTCATGGCCGATAGTGCACATGCGCTGCGAGGTGCGACGATAAGGCGTCTGACTCTGAAAGACCTCGGAGGCATCAGAATACCGATTATTCCGTTGGCCGACAGCGACGTCCTCGGAGACGATTCCCTCGCGGTGGCCTCAAGTGCCGACCTTGTTCAACTCAGAAACCGTCTTGTGCACATGACCGATGCTTGGAATGAACGGCGAGCGCGCGCGGTGAAGGGAACTCCTTTCGCTATGCTGGATGCCGCAGTACCGGACTCGCCTGGCAGCGCGGCGCTGAAGGAATCGTTCATGAAGAGCAACCCTCCGGATCCGCGTGACGAAGAGATCTGGCGGCTCAAGAAGGAAATCGAGGTACTGCAGGATCGCCTCGCCAAGGTGGACACGCAGATTGCCGTCAACCAGACGAAGGCGCGACTCGCCAATGGCGAGACGAGGAAGCTGGAGTTCAAGTCCTCGCTGCGGTGGAACTTGAGGGCCGGCCGAGACGACGAAGCGATGACGGACGCCGTTCTAAAGACAATCGCAGCGTTCTGCAACTCGGAGGGTGGCGACCTGTTGATTGGGGTCGATGACGCGGGCCAGGTCACGGGCCTAGAACACGACCATTTTCCCAATGCCGACAAGTTCGTGCTTCACCTAGTCAACCTCGCGAGAGACAGGTTCACTCCGAGCGCCGCGATGTACGTCAACCCGACGATTGAAGTCATCGACGGCAAGAACATCTGTGTCGTGGCCTGTCAGAAGAGCACGACGGCCCTGTGGGTAAGGTTGAAGCAAGGCCCCCAAGACCCCGTCTTCTGTGTGCGGGAGGGGCCTTCATCGCAGGTCCTTCCGGGACCAGACGCCGTGAGGTACATCCGTGAGCACAACCTGTGACGGCATCTGATCAAGCCAGATAACGCAATAGTCCATTCGACGCGCCACTCCCTGCTGACTCCGAACGTTCCGGACTGAGAAGCACAATACCCACAAGCTGACATAGCCCGCGCGCGGCTCCGCCGCGAGTTAGGCAGTTAGTCAGTTAGGAGTTAGTAGTGGCGGGCGGGATGGCTGACGGCTGGCAGCTGACGGCGACACAAAGGGGTCTAGGAGTCGAGGATTCTAGGGGTCTAGTGGCGGAACGGGCGGCAGTCGGTCAGCGGTTTCGGTGCTTGCGGGCTGGGCGATCGCGAGCGACAAAGTCCGAACCGGAGCCGGTCCGGCCGGGTTTGTCGTCGTCGGTGACGAAGCCGATACGTTTCTTCTTGGGCTCGGGCGGCAGCATGAGCTGCTTGATTGTGGCAAAGACGACCTGGAAACTCCGGTCGTGCGTTGTCAGCTTGGCTTCGATTTCGGCAAGTTTGAGTGCAAACCTGCGCTGGTCCGCGGCAACACGGCTCAGTCGGACGAAGGCGCGAACCACGAAAACGCTGACTTCGACCGCCCGGGGCGTGCTGAGTATGGTCGCTGCCATCACGGCCCCGTGCTCGGTGAACGCGTAGGGACGGTATTTGTAATGCTTGCCGCGCTTTAAGGTCGCAAATTGCGACCTTAAACCGGCCTCGTCTAAGGTCACAGTTTGTGACCTCAAAGCCTGTGCTTCTTCCCATGTAAGTTGGAACATGAAGTCGGGCGGAAAACGGCTGGTGTTGCGTTTGACCTGTTCGTTCAGACGCCGAGTGCTGACACCATAGAGCGATGCCAGGTCGTGACCCAGCATCACCTTGCGACCGCGAATCTCCAGTATCGCGTTGTCAAGCCGTTCGGACGGTATCAGGTAGCCGGAGTCTTTGGGCGCGGTCACGAGGCTAGGATACCGACGAGGCGTTCTGAGTCAAGGCGCAGCGCCTCGGAGCCGCAAGTTGGTCAGCGAGTCTGGTAGCGTTTGGCAGCGGCGGTCAGTCTTGGCGTCCTTGGCGGTTGTGTCGTCTGACTCCACCGGCGAGAACGCCGTGCACTCAGGTCGTTCTGACTTCTGATATCTGCATTCTGAATTCTGACTTGTCCGGCCCGGCTGATGCCGTCAAGCGTTTCTGGACTTTGTCCTTTGTCCGGCTAGAATCACAGTCCTAATGGCACGCGAACATCCGATCGAGAAAGTCCGCAACATCGGCATCATGGCCCACATCGACGCGGGCAAGACCACGGTTTCCGAACGCATCCTGTTCTACACCGGCAAGTCGTACAAGATGGGAGAGGTGCACGACGGCGAGGCGCAGCTCGACTGGATGGAGCAGGAGCGCGAGCGCGGCATCACCATCACCAGCGCGGCCACGACCACGGTCTGGGACGGCCACATGATAAACCTCATCGACACGCCCGGGCACGTCGACTTCACGGTCGAGGTGGAGCGGAGCCTCAGAGTGCTCGACGGGGTCATCGGACTTTTCTGTGCGGTCGGCGGAGTCGAGCCGCAGTCGGAAACGGTCTGGCGCCAGGCCGAGAAGTATTCGGTGCCGCGCGTCGCGTTCGTGAACAAGATGGACCGGCCCGGCGCGGATTTCTACGGCGTGGTTGAGCAGATTCAGAAGGAGCTTGGAGCAAACGCGGTGCCGGTGACGATTCCCATCGGCGCGGAGGAGAACTTCGCCGGCATCGTCGACTTGGTCGACGACGTGGCGGTCTACTACGACGAGACCGACCAGGGCATGACGTGGCGCGAGGAGCCGATTCCGGCCGCGATGCAGGCCGAAGCCCGCAAGTGGAAGCAGCACCTGCTCGATAAGGTCAGCGAGGTGAATGACCGCTTGCTGGAGAAGTTCATGAACGACCAGCCGATCGGCGACCGCGAGCTTTCTGCCGCCATCCGCGAGGCGACGCTCAAGCACCTCGTCTGTCCGGTCATGTGCGGCAGTGCGTTCAAGAACAAGGGAATTCAGCGGCTGCTCGACGCCGTCGTCAGCTATCTGCCGAGTCCGATTGACCTGCCGCCGACCCTTGGGCTCGGGCCGACCGGCGACGCCATCGAGCGCGTGCCCCGTGACGATGGCCGACTAGCCGCCCTCGCATTCAAGATTGTCGCCGACAAGCACGTCGGGAAGCTGGTCTACGCCCGGGTCTACTCCGGGACGCTCAAAGCCGGGAGCCCGGTCTACAATTCAACCCAGGAGAAGGACCAGCGCATCGGCCGCCTGCTCAGGATGCACGCCAATCGGCAGGAGCAGGTGGATGCGCTCTATTCCGGGGAAATCGGCGCGGTGGTCGGGCTGTCCGACACGGTGACCGGCGATACCATCTGCAGCCGCACTGAGCCCATCGTGCTCGAGGCGATCGAGTTCCCGGCACCGGTGCTGTCCATCGCGGTCTCCATCGCCGACCGGAACGACCGCGAGAAGCTGGCCCACGGCCTCAACCGGCTGGCCGAGGAGGACCCGACCTTCATCGTGACCGCGGACCCGGAGACCGAGGAAACCGTTCTATCCGGCATGGGCGAACTCCACCTGGAAATCCTCGTCGACCGACTGCGCCGCGAGTTTGGGGTCGAGGTCAAGACCGGCGCGCCGCAGGTGGCCTACCGCGAGACGATTACCGGACGGGCCGAGGTGAACGAGAAGTATGTGAAGCAGACCGGCGGCCGGGGCCAGTACGCGCACGTGGTGATGCGCCTCGAGCCGCTCAAGCCGGGCGAGGGGTTCGAGTTCGTCAATAAGGTAGTGAGCGGCCGCGTGCCCAAGGAGTACATCCCCGCGGTCGAGCGCGGCGTGGTCGACGTGATGAAGAAGGGTGCCTTTGCCGGGTTCCCGGTTGTGGACATCCGTGTAACCCTGCTCGACGGCTCGTACCACGAGGTGGACTCGTCGGACATCGCTTTCCGGACCTGCGCATCGCGCGCGTTCCGCAAGATGTTCCTGAAGTGCAATCCGCAACTGCTCGAACCGCTGATGAGCGTGAACGTTGTGACGCCCGAGGATTCGGCCGGCGCGATCATGGGCACGCTCTGCAACCGCCGAGGCCTGATTTCGGGCATGGACCAGCAGGGCAACGCCAAGGTCATCAGGGCGTTGGTGCCGCTGGCGACGATGTTCGGGTACGCGACCGACCTGCGCAACCAGAGCCAGGGCCGGGCGAGCTTCACGATGCACTTCGAGCACTACGAGGCGGTTCCGTTTTCCGTCGTCGAGGAGATTCTGGCCAGGAAGAAAGAGGCCAAGGAGTCTGAGGAAGGGAACTAGGATTCCGGGTCCTGACGAAGCTAGAGCCCAGAAGCGAGAGGCTAGAATGCAGAACCTGGCCAGCACATCCGGCTTCTAGCCTCTGCAATCTAGCTTCTGATGTCGTCTGCCCGGTACTCCATCTGCCGTCCTTGACTTCCGTCCCGGGAGTCGCACAATCTCCTCGTGACCAAGACGGCCCGCGAGAGTCTCTTCACTGTCGCCTACGTCATAATCGGGTTGATCGCGACCGTCGCCGTTGGCTACCTCACATTCCGACACCGGTTCTTCCATTTCCCGCGGCCGATGCTGCCGTTCATTGTCGTCGGGCTGACCGGAGCAATCATCTACGCGACGGTTCAGATGCGCGGGGCCGGGCTGGCAATCCTGATGATAGTCCTGTTGTACCTGACCCAGGTAGCGATGACGCCGCCCATTCGCCCGGCCGCACTCGCGGCGGCGGCCATGTTTGCCCTGCCGGTCGGGTTCGCTCTTCTGGCCGGCTCCTACGCCCAGAAGGCGCTGGCCCGCTTCAAGATCGGCCGGTTCATAGTCATGGGGGCGATAGTTGCGGTCGGGTACGGGCTGATGATGGTGCTGTTCCTCATCCGGACGCACTTCGATATTCGCATGGGACTGGTCTTCAGCCAGGCGTTCATGGGTCTGAAGCTGGGTGCGGCGATGGGGCTCGGGTTCGAACTGGTCGACCTCATCGGGCCCCGGCCGAAGCACGAGCTCGACAACGACCGGCCGCCGGTGTGATTCCTCAGTCCCGACCACGGGACCTCGTCCCTAACTGCTTGTTCACTTCCTCTCTGTCCGCCGTACTTGCCTGGCACTGCCGCCGTTACCCGCTGCTGAGAGCCCAAGACATCTACAAGCTTATCCACCAGGGGGTGTTTGGACCGGGGCATATCATCAGCAGCGCCGCCGCGGCACGGCGGGCACTGGTGAGTGAAATCGCGGAGCTCGAAGGCAAAAGCCAAAAGGCAAAAGCCAAAAGGCAAAACCCAGACGAGGAGATGTTTGAGCCGATTGATCCAGGCGTAAGACTGGTGCGGATGAACCTGAGGCCGTGGGTCGCGGCCGAATGCAGAAGTCAGAATGCAGAAGGCAGAAGGCAGAATTGCGGATTGCTGGCAGAAGCGCTCGTGGCGAGCGCGCGGCAAGTCAAGGACGACCCCGCGTTGATGAAACGAAGGCTGGCGGCAGCGGTCAGGTGGTGTCGAAAGAACCTGCCCAGGCAGGCTGCAGAACTCGCGCGGGTCGCAGCTCGGGCCGAAGAATCAGGCTATCCGGCGTTACATCACTCGCCGGAGTACTCTCGCGCGTACCGTCCGGCCTATCGCGTTGTTCTGGGGACCTGCCTGAACCCGAGGGTGAGATTGAACCACAAGGGCCGGACGAAGCGAGAAGTCAAAGGCGAGAAGCTAGAATACAGAGCAGGATCCGGCACTTCTGACATCGAGCCTCTAGCATCTAGTTTCTGACTTCGTCTGCTTCTACTACCCCGCGTTTCGGGCAGAGCTCGTTAAGTGAGCAGACTGAGCAGAGCGGCTGCCGCGGGCGGCAGATAGTCTGGCCGAGCGCCACCAGCAGCCGGTTCCAGTCTTTCCACGCGCGACGGGGCAGAATCTCCATCAATCTACGTTCAGTGTCAATCGGCCGGGAGGTCCGCACCAGGTCCAGCCGGTTCGAGACGCGCTGGACATGCGTGTCGACCGCGATTGCCGGCAGGCCGTATCCCTGGCTGAGGACGATGCTGGCAACCTTACGGCCGACTCCAGGTAGTTCCAGCAGTTCCGACATGGTTCGCGGCACGTCGCCGTCCCAACATTCCCTCAGCATTCGAGCAAGCCGCGGCAGCAGCTTCGCCTTGGTGCGATAGAACCCGACCGGAAAGATGAGCTTCTGAACCCGGGCCCGGCTCAGCCGGGACAGGGCACGCGGGTCGCGTGCGTGCCGGAACAGGCGAGCTGAAGCCGCGGCAGTGACCGGGTCCTGGGTGCGGGTGGACAGGACTGCCGAAACGAGAATCCGGAACGGGTCTTTCTGCGGCATCAGCTTCACCGGCGCGTCCATTCCCGGCCAGGCACGGCGCAGGATCGCGCGGATGCGCAGCGCCCGGCGCCGGCGGTCAGCGAGAAGCGAGGTGCGAAGAGGGGACGTGCTCAGGAGCCGATGAGCTTCAACCCGACGAGGAACGTCATCGTGAGCATCAAGGCGACGGCGGCAACCATGAGAGTGGCATGCCAGCGCATGTGCGGGGGCGTTTTGCCCGGCTCGCTGCGGGTGAAGGTTATGAGCGCCGCCACGAATGCAGCGACCAGCACGACGATCGAAAGGGTCATGTGACCGGAAAGGACGACGCCTTTGTGAATACTCCGAAGGCCCATGCTGACGAAGAGGCCCATGATGAAGTTGACGATGCAGAGCATCAAGAAAGAGATTGAGCGGCTACGCTGGCGTCGCATCGGGAAATCCCAGTCGCTGACCTTGGACAGGCTGGTCTGCGCAGTCACGAGCCCCAGTGCGATGGTGCCGAGGGCGATGGCTGGATGGATGAAACCGTACCAGGGCATATCAGGAAAGTCCGAAGTACGAAGTACGAAGTACGAAGTGTGGAGTCGAGCGTCTAGAGTTCATATGTTTTCTCAGAAGCGGCCAACGGGAATCGAACCCGTGTAACCGGCTTGGGAAGCCGGAGCTCTACCCCTGAGCTATGGCCGCAGAAAGCGAAACAATACTAAGCCCGGCCAATCCGCTGTCAAGCGAATGCCGGGGCGACGAATATCCCCGCGGCGCGGCCTTGACCCCTTGCCGGCCAAAGCTAGACTTATAGGTGAGGCGAATCGTGGACCGAAAGGCATACAATCAAAAGAAGGAACCATGAAGGCTAAAGCCCTTCTTGTCGTGTTGCTGTTGGTGCTCGCACTGGCACCCACGGTAGCACTCGCCGTACTCAATGCCGGCGACTCGGCGCCGGATTTCAACATACCGGATACCGCTTGGGTGAACCACCACCTGACCGAGTGGCGCGGAAAGGTGGTAATGATCCAGTTCTGGCAGCAGTGGTGACCGTACTGCCGCGCGGAGTTGCCGCGCCTTTCGGTCTTCCATAACGACTACGGACCGCACGGGTTCGAGGCCCTCGCCATCAACATCAACGAAGGCATGGACACCGTCAAGACCTGGGCCCGGCAGAATACCAACATGTACCTGCGCGACCCGGGCACGGTCTGGGCGGTCTACGCTCAGACTCAGAGCGCGCTTCCCACGAACTACGTGATTGACACCGCTGGCGTCATCCGGTACTGTGCCGAGGGGTTTGACGAGACTGCGGTCAGGAACGTCATCGAATCCTACCTGCCGGACCCGATTCAGCACGACGTGGGCGTGAGCAGGCTGATTGCGCCGACCGGGTCCGTGGATTCGGGCACAGTAGTCACGCCGGCCTGCTCGCTGCACAACTACCGGAGCAACGCCGAGACCTACCCGGTGCGGATGAGAATCGGTGCCGATTACGACACGACGGTCACGGTGACGAGCCACCAGCCGGGCCAGACGGTGTACGTCCAGTTCCCGCAGTGGACCGCACTGGCGCGGGGCAACGGGGCGGTCTCGTGCTCGACCGAGCTGGCGAGTGATGACATACACAGCAACGACGTCGCGAAGAGCACAGTTACGGTCAACGTCGACGACATCGCTGTGACCGCGATCCTCGTGCCTCTCGATACCGTGGAGTTGGGCCGCGGGTACGCGCCTGCCGCAGAGGTGAAAAACCTGGGTACGGTCGCCGACATGGCCAGGGTGAGGTTCTACATCAGCGATTTCTACTTCGACAGCGTCAGAGTTGCGCTGCAGCCGGGGAAGACCGACACCGCAGTGCTGGCTACCTGGACTCCGGGCGCGCTCGGTCCTTACCCGGTACGCTGTACCGTCGCCACGCTCAAGACGGACTTGGTAACGGGTAACAACAAGCTGACGAAGACGGTCTTCGTCGGGCCCGCCGGCATCGAGGAGCAGCCGACGGGCAATGCCCGATTTGTGCTGCTGGGCAGCAGCCAGAACCCGGCGCGAGCGTACGCGACAATCCGCTATTCGCTGGCGAACGCGTCGGCGGTCGACCTGCGCCTCTTCTCCACCACCGGCGAGTTGGTGCGGGTGCTTGAGACCGGCACCCAACCGCCGGGACTGCACCAGGTGATATGGGACGGCAAGGACGAGCTTGGCCGGCCGGTCGGGCGCGGTACCTGGTTCTGCCGGATGACCGCGGGCGGCTTCCAGGCAGTGAGCAAGCTGACCACCATCGAGTAGACCCAACCGCTCCTTCTTTGCGAGACCCGGGACTCCCGGGTCTCGCCGCTTCTGACGGTACCGCCACCGGTTGCCTTCGCGCCCGAATCGGTCTAGACTCTCGACAACTTGAGACGCGACCTCGGCCGGCTCACCGTCCTCGACGTTCTGTTTGTCGCCGCGCTGATTGCCGTGCCGGGCTGGGCGCTCATCCGGTCGTGGCGCGCTGCCCGCGAGCAGCCCGTAGCCTGGGTCTACCGCGACAATCGACTGCTTGGCGTCTACCAGCTCGACCGGCCGCAGGTCGTGGTCATCGGCGACAAGGCCCGGCCGGACATGAAGATAGAGATCAAGGCCGGCGCAGTCCGCGTTGCCGAGTCTAACTGCCCCAAGGGCGTGTGCAAGCACGCGGGCTGGGTGCGCACGTCCGGCCGGTCAATCGTCTGCGTGCCGAACCGCGTCATCATCGAACTCAAGGGCCGGCAGGAGGGCTATGACGCAGAGAGCTACTAGGGCGAAGTCCGAAGTCCGACGTGCGAATGACGAAGGACGGAGTCAGGACACGTCGTCCGCAGTCGTCGGCCCTCAGTCGTCGATCGCAGGTCCTGCTGACCCCGTTGTCAGGCTGGCGATGCTGGTGGCGTGCGCGTCGGTGCTGCAGGTCGCCGAGTCACTCTTCCCGCACCCGCTGCCCGGGGTCAGGCTCGGCCTCGCCAATATCATTACAGTCATCGCCATGGTGTACATCGGCCCGGGCAGCGCAGTGAAGCTCGCGGTGCTGCGCACTCTCGTGAGTTCGATGGTGCTCGGGACGTTTCTGACGCCGACCTTCGTGCTCTCGTTCTCCGGCGGTGTGGTGAGCGCGCTGGTGATGGTGCTGCTGTACCGGCTTTCCGGGCGGGGACAGTTGGCCGCGACGGCCCCTGTCGGACAGTTTCACTTCAGCCTTGTCGGCATCAGCGTGGGCGGGGCGACAAGCCACATCATGACTCAGTTGGTGCTCGTCTACCTGCTTTTCATGCGGTCGAGCGGCGTGCTCCGGCTCTGGCCGTGGCTCTGCTTGGCAGCAGTGGCCACGGGCTTGCTTACCGGTTTGATAGCCGTGCAGGCAGTAAGGCGGCTGGAGAGCCAGGACGCGGGCAGAGTGCCTCGGGTCGTCCTGCCCGAGTCGGACACGTCCGACCGGTCGGCCAGGTTCGACCGCGGTTCTGTCCTGGCCCGCCTGCGGCCGGAAATGAAGATTGCCGGAGTTGTGGTTCTTGGCCTCGCCGTCGTCGTGTTCTCTGACTGGAGGCTGTACGCTTCGGCATTCGGGCTGCTCGTCGTGCTCTCAGTACTGGGACGAGTGAGCATCGGCCGCCTGCTCGCCGGGCTGAAGTGGGTGTGGCTGCTGGCGCTGGCTGCGTTTGTGATGCCGGTCGTCTTCTCGCCATGGGGCAGAGTACTGCTGGAACTGGGGCCTTTGCGGGTGACGAGCCAGGGGCTGCACGAGGGAGCCGTCTTCGCCGCGCGCATCCTGCTGCTCTTCTTCGCGACGGCCGTCCTGGCGCAGACGACCGCGCCACACGAACTGGCGACCGGGCTGGAGAAGTTGCTCGGGCCGCTGCGGGTCTTCCGGGTCAGGCCGGTCCGGCTGGCGCAATCACTCAGTCTGTCGTGGTTCTATTTCCCCCAGTTCTGGCAGAGCGTCCGGCGCATGGTCGGCGAGAGTCGCGGCCGCAAGGGCTGGCTGGATCGGACCATCCACCTTCCCGGGGACATTGTGGCGGATATGTTTCGGCTGGCAGAACAGAGCGCCGCCTCAGCGCAGGACGCTGCATCGTGACCGGTCGGCAACTGCTGCTGGTCGTGTTCGCCGCCCTGCTGCCGGTAGCATCGTGCCGTTCGGGCTCTCCGGCTGTGCGGAAACAGACCCGCCTCTTGATGGACACGTACGTGACAATTCAGGCGCTGGGACGCGCGTCCTCGGCAGACTCGGCTATCGAAGCTGCCTTCGTCCGGCTGGAGGACATCAGCCGGAAGTTCAATCACCTGGACAGCGCCAGCCCGATCTACGCATTCAACACCCGCAACGTGCCGCTCACCGACCCGGAACTGGTCGAGGTGGTTCGGGCCGCGGTCGCGGTGAGCGAGGCCTCGGGCGGCGCGTTCGACATCACGGTCGAACCGCTGGTCAGGCTCTGGGGTTTCTACGGCGACCACCCGGCGGTGCCGGAGCAGCAGCAGATCGACTCCTGCTTGAAGCTGGTTGGATATCGGAACCTTGTCGTCGAGTCCGGCCGCGTGACGAAACGCAATCCCGGGACCACAATCGACCTCGGCGGCATCGCCAAGGGCTTCGCGCTCAACGAGGCGGCGCAGGTGCTGCGGGCCGGGGGCGTCCAGTCCGCGCTCGTCGACATTGGCGGCGACGTGCTTGCCATTGGGAGGAAAGGTAACGAGAAGTGGAGGATCGGGATCCGCAACCCGCGGGGCGAGGGCGTGGTGGCCGTGGTCGCGGCCGAGGACCTCGCGGCGGTGACGTCCGGCGATTACGAGCGGTGCTTCTGGGGACCTCCTCGGGCCGGCTCGGGACACGATCCCGATTCCTCAAGGGAATCGGGTCATGTCCCTCGTGACAGCGTGCGTTACTGCCACATCATCGACCCGGCAACGGGTCGGCCCGCGCACGGCGTAGCCAGCGCGACCGTCTTGATGCGCGACCCGCTTGTGGCGCAGGGCTGGTCCAAAGTGCTCTTCATCCGCGGCAGGGATGCCTTGCCCCTCATCGAGCAGGCGGGCGGGATTGAGGGGTTGTTGGTAACCGACAAGCAGGAGGTTATCCGTTCTGCGGGCTGGCCCGGTGGGACAGGAGATACGGGGATAAGGTGAGCGACGTCCGGCAGTTGACTTGAGCGGCAGAGAGCATATCCTCACGTTTAGTATGAGTGGAGAACGGTGAAAGCGGTAGTAGTCTGCTACAGCAGATACGGGCACACGACCAAGGTGGCTGAGGCCCTGGCGCAGGCGTTGGCCCCAACGGCCCCTGCCGGACAGTGGGGCGTGGAGACACGCCGGATCGAAGAGACGAAGCAGCACGGATTCCTGGGCATGGGCCGGGGTTCGGTGACCAACGCCCGGTTCGAGATCAAGCCGATGGACCTCGATTTGAGCGAATACGACACAATCGTGCTCTGCACGCCCATCTGGGCCGGGAAGCCCGCCTGCCCGGCGCGCACGTTCCTGCGCGACGCCCGGCTGGATGGCAAAAGGGTGCACCCGCTCATCTCGACCGGCGGCGGCGAAATCGACAAGCCGGTGGCGATAGTCGCGGCCGACCTTGCGAAGAAGAACGCCACGGTCGGCGCTACCGGCCGGGTCACCACCGGCATCAGAGGGAAAGACGCGACCGACGAGGAACTGAAGCGGGCGGGCCGGGAGTTCGCGAAGAAGGTGAAGGGAGCCGGTTCCTGACTGAGCCTGAAGTCCTGGCTCCTGACGACCGCGAGCTGGTGCTGAGGGCGCAGGCCGGCGATATGGCGGCGTTCGAGGAACTGGTCCGCCGCCACCAGCGCGGCCTCTTCTCCTACCTCTACCGGATGTGCCGGAACACAAGTGACGCCGAGGAAGTGGCGCAGGCGGCGATGATCAAGGCCTGGGAGAAGCTCGGGACCTTTCGCGGCGCTTCGAGTTTCAAGACCTGGCTTTACCGCATCGGCACCAATCTCTGCTTCAACCTCCGCACCCGGAGAAAGCCGACCGAGGAATTGAGCGAGACCATGACCGCGCCTGACGCAGAGCGGCCGGAAGCCGCGTTCCGGCAGAAGATGCGCGAGGAGCGGGTGCGGGCGTCGCTGGCGTGCCTGCCCGAAGACCAGCGTGCCGCCCTGGTGCTTTCGGTCTATCAGGACATGAGCTATAAAGAGATTGCCGAGACCCTTGGCAAGACGGTGCGGGCGGTCGATTCGCTGCTGTTCCGTGCCAAGACGAACGTGCGCAAGGCGCTGGCCGAGGACAGAGCAAAGGGGATCATCTGAGCAGGCATGGGGTTCGGGGTTCACGGGTCCACGGGTTCGGGCTCCGAACCAGAACCCCAGAACCCTTGGACCCTTCAGCGCTTGGTCGCAGTGACTAGGAGGATACCGTGTCTAACAAGACGATGAATTGCGGACAGGTAAAACGGCTACTGCCTTCCCTCCTTGATGAAGAGCTGTCGGGCAGGGCGCGGGAACAAATCGCCTCCCATCTCGCGTCCTGCCCGACCTGCCGCACCGAGTTCGAGGCGCTGAAGGCGGATATGGGCCTGCTCGAACAGGTCGGCACACCGGAGGTTTCTCCGTTTCTTGTCACGCGGGTGATGGCCGAAATCCGCAGGACGCAAGGCGAGGGTTCGAGGGGTCGAGGATTCCAGGATTCTAGGGTCCGACACTGGACCCCTGGTATCCTTGAATCCTTGAATCCTGTCCTCGGGACATTGACCGCCGCGCTCGTAGTCGCGGTTGCCATCGGCGCCGGTGTCTTCTTCGGATCCGGCTTTGCTCAGACTGCCACTTCGGCCACGGCGAACAGCACCGAGGCTGAAGTGAGCTACGTCGAGTCATCCACGACCAGCATGTACAACCTGATGGCGGAAGGCAACTGATGCGCAACCGCTGGCTGATCGTCGTTGTCGTTGCGTCGCTGTGCCTGAATGTGGCAGTAGTTGGCACGTACTTCCTCCGCCGGGTCCGCCACAACCAGTCGCACCGATTCCCGTTGCGCGGGCTGACGTCCGAAGTGCGCGAGAAGCTACGAAAGGCGCGCGAGGCTGCAATCCCCGAATTCGCCGCGCTGGCCGAAAAGGCGCAGACGGACGACTCGCTGGTTTGGGCCGAAATGCGGCGCGACAGCCCGGACAGCGTCCGCGTCGAATCGCTCTGCCAGGAACTTGGCCAGATGCACGGCAAAATGAGGGCGATGGTTTTCCGGCAGATGCACCGGGAACTGCAGATGATGCCGTCGGCCGCGCGCGAAGAGTATCTGATGAACATGATGAGAATGAGGCCTGGATTGTCGCTGCGCGACCGCCACGCGAGCGGCGGGCCGGGCCGCGGAATGGGCGGACACATGAATCACAGCCACGGTATGGGCCAGCCGCCCGACCAGGAACCGCCTCAGGGCGGCCCGCCGTCGGAGCCGCCGCCCGAATCAGGAAAGTAGACTGAGACACGATCAACCAAGGAGAACCGAAGTGAAGGACAGAACGCTAGCGGCACTGATGGTAGTAGCTCTGGCCGCCGGGCTCGCACTCGCGCAGCCTGGCCCGGGCACGGCAGCGCCGGCGCCGGCCGCGAAGGCGCAGGCCCCGATGACCTGCGGAATGCCGGGGATGCAAGGAATGCCAGGTATGCAGGGAATGGCGGCAATGATGCCCGACCTGACGCCCGACCAACTGGAGAAGATGGATGCCCTGCGTGCGGCGCACCTCAAGGAAATGATGCCGCTGCGCACCGATCTTCAGCTCAAGGAAATCGAGCTCCAGGCGCTGTGGCGTGCCGACGAACCTGACGCCAAGAAGATAGTGGCCAAGGTGAAGGAGATCGGCGACATCCGCCAGAAGATGGAAGTCGCCCGCATCAACCACCTGTTTGACTGCCGCAAGCTGATGACACCGGAACAGCTCAAGGCGATGAAGAAGATGGGCATGGGCCGGGGTATGATGGGCAGAGGCATGGGCCGTGGTATGCGCGGAATGAAGCGCGGCCAGGGCTACGGCATGCCGGGCGGGGACGATTTCGGTGGTCCGCAAGGGCCGATGGGTCAGGGCGGCCAGCAGGGCTGTCCGGGCTGCAATATGCACTAGCTCTGACTGGGCTAGTGGTTTGGCTCGGTAAAGAGTCGGGGCCGTGAGGCCCCGGCTCTCTTCTTCAGCATAGGTCCAATAGGTCCTGTTCTGGTTCCTCTGGGCTGCGCTTGCGCTTGAGCTTGCGCTGAACTAGACTCGGGCGTGGTGAACACGTTGATGGGCCTGAGGCCGGTGCTGCAGCTCGCCCTGCTGGTCGCCGTCGTCTGGCTGGCAGCGCGCGTCCTGCGCCGGGCCCTGCTCGGCCGTATCGGCGAACTGGGCAAGGTGGTCATGTTCGCCGCGCTCGTGGGTGTCTACGCCCTGTCCGTGCTCTTTACGGCGATGGGCACACCGACGCCGTGGATGCCGTTAATGTTCATCGTCGTCGGCTCGAAGTCGACGCTCATCATTGTCGTCGCATCGGTAATCGTGGTCTGGCTGGTGCTGCGGGAGATACAGTTCCCGATGCCGCACTGGGCCGGTTTTCTGATCGACGGTCCCTGGCGCAAACTCCTCATGCCTGCGGACGTCACCCTGAACCGGATGGCGCTCGGGCCCGGCATGCGCGTGGTCGAAGTCGGGTGCGGAACCGGCTACCTTTCCGTTGATGTCGCCCGCCGCATCGAGCCGGGCGGGATGCTCTTCTGCGTGGACATCCAGCCGGAGATGGTCGAGAAGACGCTGAAACGGCTCGACGCCCACGGGCTTCGCAACACACAGGGGTTTGTCGCGCCCGCGCGCAAACTGCCGTTTGACATCTTTGATATCGACCTGGTATTCATGGCCCACGTCCTCGGCGAGATTCCCGACCGGCTGGCGGCCCTGCGCGAGGCCCTGCGGGTTCTGCAGCCCGGCGCAGCGTTGTCGGTTACCGAGAGCCTGCCTGACCCACACTACCGGTTCCGGAATGACGCCGTGAAGCTGGCCCGACAGGCCGGGTTCGAGCTCGCGTCAATCGAGGGCAGTCTGCTCAACTACACTGCTACGTTTCGCAAGCCGAAGCCCAGAGAACCGCTCGGCTACGCGCCAAGGTTTGAGTAGCCAACGATGAGACGGTGTACTTTTGTTCTTGCCCTGGCCGCGACCTGTGCTTTCGGGGCAGAGGCGAGGGTCAGAGTCCGGGTGCGCGATGGCGACACCGGGCAATGGCTCGCGGGTGTGCAGGTCAAAGCCGGAGAGCATGTCCTCTCCACCAATACGGACGGCGAGGTCGTCATTCCAGCAGTTGCGGGCCGGCGTCTGATTCTGACGGCCTCGATGGAAGGCTTCTTCCCGGCAACCGACACGGTCGCCGTCACTGGCGCGGATGCGCGGTTCGTCGTCAGGGTGTACGGCACGCGGCCTCGCATCGCCATTGGATTTGTGAAGGATGGCAGCACCGGGAAGAGGTTGGCGAAGGCCTCGGTCCGGGTTATTGGCGACGCGGCGACGGCAAGGACCGACTCGAACGGAATGTACGCGATTCCATTTCCGCCGGGCGACCGGGAACTCGTCGCCGGCCTGCCGGGTTTCCGCGGGTTTCCCCGGCGCCTGTCAGTCAGGGCCGGGGATACGCTGTCGGTTGACCTGCCGCTCTACGACACCTCACTTGCGGTCGGCGAGGTAGAGGGCAGGGTGGAAGTGCAGGGCTTCGGCGCAGCTATCGGCGCGAGCGTTACGGTTGAAGGCACGCGGCTCGGCACCGCCTCAAATAGGGACGGTGACTACGTCATCACCGGCGTGCCCGCCGGCGAGCACCGGCTTATCTTCACCTATGCTGGGTGCAAGAAGGCGATGCGTGTGGTAGCGGTGCAGCCGTGGCAGTCGCAGGTCCTCAACGTCGAGCTCGTTCAGAACCTCCCCACGGTCAAGCGCTAGCGCCGCACCCCGTCAGGCATCACCTCAGTTAGGACTCGGTAATTCACTCAGCAAATCTCTCGTCGAGTCACCCGGTAAGTCATTTGGAGAATAACTTGCCCAGCCACTCGGAGAATCAATCGGCAGTTCACTTGCCGACTCACTCGGAGAGTCACCTGGCATATCACTCGGCAAGTCAGTCAGTAACTCGCTGGTAGGGTCACTTACTTAATGACCTACCGAGTCGTTCGGTAAGTCAGCCGTGGAATCACTCAGCAAGTGACCGGGCAAGTCACTCAGGGGGTCACTCCCGGAGTGACTGGGTGAGTGTCCTGCCCAATGGAGTTCACTGCCAGTAGCCATACCAACAATCAGTCTGGTATGTAAAGACTTAGACGCAACTTGGCTCAGGAAATCGCCTGTTGGCCGCAATATTCGTCTTGGCTCGTCCTACGCAGCGCTACGCTCTATTGCCTTCCGGCCCAGCCGGAGTGGGCGTTGTCGTGGTTGTAGGTGGGCCAGGCGGTGTTGGCCATGCGCAGGTCGGAGTTTGACACCCAGAAGAGACCGTCCCAACTGGCGAGGTAAAGGTCCCCAGCGGGTCCAACAACAACTGAGGGGTTGCCGTCGCCTTCCGCTATGCTCGCGCGACGCTTCGCGTACTCCAAGGAATCCCACGCTGAGAACTCCCAGAGCGTCAAGCCGGTGTTGGCGTCGATGCCATACAAGTCCTCCGGGTCCCCGGCTATGATGATGCCGTCCTGAGCGACACAGGGGGTGTTTCCTCCGTAGACCCCGTCGGCCGTTTGCCATTGCTGCCGTCCGGCGGAGTCGAAGCTGAAGATACCGCCGGTCACGTCAGTGACGATGACCTGGTCGTCACGGCCGATGGCTGCGCAGTTAGGCCAAAGCTGATTCGTCAAGACACTCCACGCCAGGGCGCCGTCCGGGTTGAAGCAGGTGAGGTAACCCTGCCAGTCGGCGATCAGAACCCGGTTTCGGCTGTCGATAACGGGCGAGCCGCCGCTCCGGCCGGGCGTGTCGGCCCTCCAAAGCACGGTTCCGTCTGCGTCTATGGCCACAAGTGCGGACCGCCCGGATAAGTAGTCGCAGCCGGTGGCGTAGACCACCCGGTTCCGGTCAAGCACTGGCCCGCAGGCGTAGCCGTTGTATCCGACCGGCACGCTCCATTCGACGACCGCTGAATCGCCGCAGTCGTTCACGCGCTTCACGACATAGTCCGAGTCGAGGGCGGCGACGTAGACGGCGCCATCGGGCCCGATTGCTGGAGTGCAGTAGCCCTCATTCAGCTCGAGAGACCATTTCTGCCTGCCGGTCGCAGCGTCCAGGCAGACCAGGCCGTAATCATAATCGGTCAGATAAAGGCACGACCCATCGGAGTTGAGCGATGCCGCGTACCCGCTGGCGGTCGAGAGCGGTGCTCGCCATCTCAGCCGTCCGTCCAGACCGTAGCAGTCGACGGCGTCGGTAGCCTTGCAGTAGAGCACGGGCTGACCCGAAATCGAGCCGAGGGTCGGGGTCGCTTCGTATGAGCGCTCGTCGTCGAGGTTGGTCCATAGAACAGCCATCTTGCTGACGCTCACGGTCTTCACCGCGTTGGAACCGCTCATCGTGCCGCCCTTGTCTCTAAGAACGACGCTTACTGTGTGTGGCCCAATCACGCTCCATCTGCAGGAGTCGCTCACGATGCTGCCGCTGGGAACATAGGCCGACCAACCCGCAGCCGGCAGGTCGCCCCACACAAACTTGACCGCCACGCTGTCTGCGTCTGGGTCGGTGACTCGGACCGATGCGTGATACCAGCGGTCAACCGCCCAGCGTGGCCGTCCCGCTATCGTGTCCGCAAGCTCCGGCGGTTGCGTGAGACGGAAGCGAAGCGACGGGGACCAGCCGGATGAGGACCCCTTCTCGTTCCGGGCCCTGACTCTGATGTTGTGCACTCTGGTGTCATCAAACCCGTGTACGCAATACCCGGTGTCGCCGCTAGCGAAGTAGTCGGTCGTGGTCGTACTGCCGTCGCCCCAGTCGAAGACGTAGCAGACCTGAAGAGCGCCGGGGTCGGTGCTGGTGGTGAAGAAGCTGAGCGAGTCGTCGGCAAGGTCGGCCCACGGCGTGACCGGAGTCAGCGGCTTCCGCGCGCAGCTGACGAGCGCCAGCGCACCGAGCAGGGCGAGAACGACCGGGATGAAATACTTCATTGCTGCCTCCTTAGTGACCGAACACCCAGAATGGCAAGGTTCTAGCGAAACTTCGGGGAAAGTCAAGCATTCTCGAAATGGGCTTGACAGAAGCCGTTTCCCGCCGCAAAATGATGAGGCGGCCGGGATAATTGGGCGGCCGTCAGAGGCGAGGTCAAGATGAAGTCACGTTTCGCGCTGAGCGCAATCATAGTCGCGGCCATACTGTTTCTTGCCGGCTGCGATGAGTATCCATCGTGGGGGCAGCAAAGTCTGAGTGTTTCGATCGTGTCGGGAACCGACCATGCGGAGCCGTGCAGAACAGCGTGTTTCGTTGTCACCAGCAAAGCAGCCAACTGCGAGCCCTCTTTCCGCTACGTGATGGACTGGGGAGATTCTACCACCTCGACTTCCGATCTACACTCGCCCGGCGACACCTGGGTGATCAAGCATCCATGGCGATATCCCGGTAGATACGAAATACGGGCCACAGCGAAGATTGATGGTGATTCTTCCTCTGTGTCTGTCAAGCCATCGGTACACCAAACCGTGGTTGTGTGGAGCGACAGCTACCCGATCATTGATTCAGCGCAGTTGCGCGCGCAACAGCACCCGCCTGCGCTTCTCGCTTTCGCGCACAACCTGAGCGGTGACAGTACCCGGCTTGCCGTGGCCTGGGGAGACGGCAGAAGCGAAACAACAGCGTTTCAGTCCAGCCCGTGTCAATTTAATCTCACCCATATCTTCGTAACAAACGGCGATGTGAAAGTCGTGCTCAAGGCTCTGGGACGGTCAGGAACCGCCTCTGCCCCTGAGACGCTCACGGCTTCGATAGGCGCGATTGGTGGAGTCGTCTGGCTCTGGCAGGGCGTTTGTTCGGGGTCGCCCATTGTGGTCGGGCAGTCGGTGTACGTCCTCGGACCGGATGGGGTGTACTGCCTCGGCGACAGCCCATTTCCAAACGCCTATCCGGGCTTTTTCTCCGGAAGTCCGTCGTTCTCCAGCCAGACGGATCACATCTACATCGGCGCGGAAGACGGCCTCTACGCTCTGACGCCGGCTCTGCATCTTGCCTGGCGCTACCCGTCTTCTCCGGAATCGCTGACAGGCGTTACTTGGGGCGGCGCGGCGGTGAAGGGCAATGCGCTCTACGCGCCCTGTTCCAACGACACTGTCTATTGCTTTGTCGATAGTGCTACCTCGGCGACGCGTGCGGCTGCGTTCAGCGCGGCACAGGTGGACGCGGTGGCACTAGACGCTTCCGGCAGCGTCTACTTCGGCAGCGATTCCGGGTACCTGTACAAACTCACCCCCGGTCTGGACCTCGTGTGGCGGGCGCAATTGCAGTCAGGCGGGAGAGTGTTCGGCCCGGTAATCGGAGCCGATGGAACGATCTACTGCACGTCCGACTCGAACCGCGCGTTTGCTGTGAACCCAGACGACGGGACTGGGAAGTGGACAGCTCTGCTCAACGCTCCATCATATCGGCCCGTGGTAGGGGCGGATGGCTTATACGCCTGCAGCAGTAACGGCTATCTCTCCAAACTCAGTCTCAACACTGGAGCAGTTGTATGGGTGAAAACGGGCCTGGCGTTCGCCAGTTCCGCGCCGGTTCTTGTGGCTGGCGGGTATCTGTACGTCCAGACGGAAGACGACAGACTTTATTATCTTACCCAAGCAAGCGGGGACTCGGTCTGGGTCTGCAACTGCGGCGACTATCTGCCCCACCGCCGTGCGATATTCCCTGCCGACATTTCGAGCCCCACCGTAGATACAGATGGTAATGTCTACGTTGTGGGCACAGAGGCTGTCTACAAGATCACTGCCAACTCGCCGCTTGACGCATCGGTGCCATGGCCCAAATGGCAGCACGACCTTTACAACACCGGCTACGTCAGGGGAGGAAGGTAGGTGAACATGAGGTCGCGTCTGACTCTACTTGTCGTCGCGGCAGTAGCGATCCTGCTGCTCGGGGGAGTCTGCGGTCCCAGATTGCATCCGCCGGAGTTCGTTTCAGTGCCGCACTCTGTCCATGCGGGCGAGACCGCATGGGTGCGGCTGGCCACGAGCGGCAGCGGGTATGGTGCCGTCCGTTATGTCGTGAACTGGGGCGACACCGTCACCGACACGACCGGACAATTCAGGCTGCTGGATACGGCCACTGTATGGCACGTCTGGACCACGCTGGACACACAGTATGTCAGCGCGGCAGTGTATCCAATTGACGACCCGCAACGCATCAAATGGGCTGTACAGAGACCTATCCTCGTCGAGGCGGGCGGCACGCACGCGCCGGTGGTTGACACGGTGGAAGCCCCCCCGCTCGTGATGCGGGGCGTGGAGGTCTACCTCACCGTCAGGGCCTCAGATCCGGATGGTGACAGCATCAAGGTACGTGTCGACTGGGGCGACGGCCAGGACACGACCTCCGAGTACCGTCACGGTCCCTACTACTTCGGCTTCTATCCTACGCACACCTTTACAAAGGTCGAAACCGCCAGGGTGCTCGTCACCGTTCAGGACTGGAGAGGTGCGATGTCCCTGCCTGATACTACTCTCGTCCGGGTCGACACCACGGGCGGCGTCATCTGGTCCTCTGGGGCGCCTTGGGCATCGCCGCTGGTGGTGAATGACGGGGTCGAGGACTGCGTCTACTTTATGCCTGTGGGCGGCTTGGACCCGCCGGGCCCCCGGTTCTCGGCCTTGACGAAGGATGGCAGTCACAAATACACTGCGCCCAGCGAGTCATTCCCATCCGCGGGCGTTGCCTATTGCGCGGCGAGTCAGCATATCGTCGGCAGGGGCAGAGGCCTGTGGGCTCTGGACCGGCAATTGCGCGTTGCGTGGCGATGTGAGACGCCCGAGTCTTCCGGTTGGGGTGACCCCGCAGTCAGACGTGACAGGATTTACCTCGGCAACGATAACGACACCCTGTACTGCTTCATCGACAGCGTTGACCATGGCGTGCGTGCAGCGGCATTCGCGACGCGGGGGGCCATCGTCGACGTACCCATCGTTGACGCGCAAGGGTACGTTTACGTCGGAACTGATTCGGGCCTGCTGTACAAAGTTGGTTCAGAGCTTGACACCGTATTGTGGTGTATTCAACCGGTCGCCAGCGGTGGGATTCACAGTCCCGTGATCGGCGCCGACGGGACGGTCTACTGCGCATCCGAGTCACAGAGCATCTGCGTGATTGACCCCGCGACCGGAAATCGGCTATGGACAACGGCGCTGACAGGTCAGCCGTCGCGACTTGTCTTGGGGCGGGCGGCCATCTTCGTCGGGACAACCGCCGGCAAGGCCTACTCTATCGACCTGGGGACAGGTGGAGTCAACTGGACCGAGGCGCTGAGTCAGCCTGACGGATTCAGCACCGCGCCCGCAGTCGCAGCCGACGGGTCCGTCTATTTCCAGAACGACGGCGATGTGCTCTATCGCGTGAACCAGGCCGACGGCACCGTCGTCTGGCAGTGTGACTGCTCCAGCTACTACTGGGCATATGCGAGTGTGACGTACCCGGGAAAGCTCGAGCGCCCGACGAAGTACCCGCCAAACCCGACAATCTTGCCCGACGGGAACATCATCGTTGCTGGTGCATATGGGCTGTACTGTGTTGCCGGTACTTCCCAGGGCCAGCTCGACCCGCTCGCGCCCTGGCCCAAATGGCAGCATGACAGGTACAACACCGGCTTCGTGAGCGGAGGTAGATAGCAGACGCCACGTCGTCCGTCCGTGATTGTTTGAAAGCTCGGGCTCGGCGGCTATTCTGTTGATGTGACTGACAAGCCCAAGGCAATCGCTGTCGCGCTGCTGTCCGGCGGGCTGGATTCGACACTCGCGGCAAAGGTGATTCTCAGGCAGGGCATCACCGTCATCGGCGTGAACTTCGCTGGCGGGTACTGCCCGCGGCCGTTCACGGGACAGAGCCGTGCCGAGACGGCAGCGGAGAAGCTGGGCATCGAGCTTGTGACTCTGGCTATTGACCCGGACTTCATCGCGATGGTGAAGCGTCCCAAGCACGGCCGGGGCAAGAACATGAACCCATGCATCGACTGTCACACGCTGATGATTCGGAAGGCATGGGAATGGGGCCAAGCGGAGCCGGAAGCCAAAAGCCAAGAGCCAAAAGCCAAGACGCGGAGAGCGGATTTCATCATTACCGGAGAGGTGCTGGGCCAGCGGCCGATGTCCCAGAACCGGAACGCGCTGAACACGGTCGCCAGGGAGTCTGGCGTCGGAGACCGGCTGCTCCGACCGCTGTCCGCAAAGCTGCTCGACCCGACCGAACCAGAGCGAGTGCGTCTTGTGGACCGCGAGCGGCTGCTCGACATCAAGGGTCGGAGCCGGAAGCGACAGATGGAACTAGCCGAGCAGTACGGCATCAGCGAGTACCCGAGCCCGGCCGGCGGCTGTCTCTTGACCGAGAAGGTCTTCTCGAAGCGGCTGGCCGAGGCGTTTGACCACAGTGAGGATTCGCTTGAGATTGTCGAACTACTATCGGTGGGCAGGCATTTCCGGCTGCCCTCCGGCGCGCGGCTGGTCGTGGGCCGGGACGAGCTGGAGAATGACGAACTGGTCCGACGCGCGCCAGCCGGTTCTGTTGTCGTCGACGCGGGCGATTTGCCTGGGCCGGTCGGCCTGATGATTTTAGATGCTAGATTGCAGACTGCAGATTGCCGAGCGCCGGCGGAGGAGGACACGGTGCTCGCCGCGGGGATTTGCGCCAGGTACAGCGACAAGCGGAAGGAGCGGGCGGTCATGGTCAAGGTGGCCGAATCGGAGGTCACAGTACAACCGGCTGGAGAGGAAGAGACGGCGCGGCTGCTCATTGCGTGAAGTAAGCAGATTGGAGGAAACACGGCTCGCATGACGGTTGAGGCGCTCGGATATTGCGGGGCGCGGTGCCCGACATGCTTCGCGTACAGGAAGAACGTGTCCAAGGCAGCCAAGGCGCTGCGGCGCGAACTGCGGGCGGAGAAGCTGAAGGAATCGTGGAAGGAGTTTCCGTTCCTCGCCGACTACGCGTCGTTCAAGAAGTCGCTCGACGGCCTCGCGATGCTGCGCTGCACGAAGATGTGTCAGGGCGGGGGAGGGAATCCGTGGTGCAAGATACGGCAGTGCGCCCGGAAGCGTAGATTTGTCGGCTGCTGGGAGTGCGGCGAGGCCGACGCGTGCAAGAAGTTGCTCCCGGCCTATCGGCCCAACCTCGACAGGATTCGGCGCGGCGGGCTGAAGGCGTTCCTCGCCGAGGCATAGCCCCGGCGAGCGGCTGACATGCAATCGCCGTCAATCTTGACAGGCACGGACATGTTTTGCTAGTCTGTTCGTGGTGAACCTGAAGGAACTGGCGGAGCAGACGCCCGCTTCGCGCGACCGCTACGTTGACTTCCTGCGAGCGGCAAGTATTTCGGTGGTTGTCCTCGGTCACTGGTTGAGTGCCTTGGTCGGCTGGAAGGATGGTGCTCTGAGTGTACGCAACGCCGTGGGACTCGTGCCGGGGTTGTGGTGCACGACCTGGCTGCTACAGGTCATGCCGGTCTTCTTCTTCATCGGCGGATTCTCTAACTTCACATCGATGGAAAGCACCCTGCGCCGGGGTAAGTCCGTGGCTTCGTTCCTGCGTTCCCGTCTGGTCCGGTTGCTCAAACCCACCGCGGTCTTCCTCGGGGTCTGGCTGGTGGTGCTGGTCGCCCTGAACCTGGTCGGAATCCTCAAGCCGGTGCACGTCAGGTCCACAGTCCTGCTCTTCGGGCCGCTCTGGTTCCTCGCCGTCTATCTGGCTATCACGGCACTGACTCCGTTGATGCGGAGTCTCCACCTGCGGTTCGGGATCGCGGCGATTGCCGTAATGGTGTTCCTGGCGGCCGGGGTTGACGTGCTGCACTTTGCCGGCAAGGTGCCGGTGGCCGGGTGGCTGAACATGGCGTTCGTATGGCTCGTAGCACACCAGCTCGGGTTCTTCTACGCCGATGGCACGCTTGCCCGTGCCCGCCGGCGCACGCATCTCGCCATCGCCTTGGGCGGGCTGGCCGCGCTGCTGGTGCTGACCCACGTCGGTGCGTATCCCAAGAGCATGGTCTCGACCGGGTTCGAGCGGGGGTCCAACATGTCGCCGCCGACCATCTGCATCCTGGCACTGACGTGCTGGCTGGTGGGCGCGGTGATGTACCTGCGCGGGTGGGTGAACCGCTGGCTCGCGCACCCCGGGCCGTGGAAAACCGTCATCGCGGCGAACAGCGTCATCATGACCATCTATCTCTGGCATATCACCGCCTACGCGGCCGTGTTCGGACTGTTCGCGCTACTCAAGTTCCCGGGTTCGGCTCCCGGTTCCGCAGGCTGGTGGCTGGAGCGGCCAATCTGGCTGGTGGGTCCGGCACTCGTGCTCTCCCTGCTGATTATGGTGTTCAGCCGCTTCGAGCGCCCCACGCTTCGTCCGCGCGCGGCCCACTAGCCGCCGCTCGCTAAATAGGGACGCTACCCATTTTCTGTTGACATTGGTGCACGCGGTGGTATGGTTGGGCGTGCCACGCATGCCGCGAGTTGTGGTTCCCGGTATCCCGCACCACATTACCCAGCGCGGCAATCGCCGCGAGAACGTCTTCTTCGTCAGGTCGGACTATCGCAGGTACCTGCGACTGCTTGGGGAATACTCCGCCGAACGCGGACTCGGCATACTCGCCTACTGCCTGATGCCGAATCACGTGCACCTCGTCGCCGTGCCAGCCGAGCCCGGGTCACTCGCCGCCGTACTCAAGCCCGTGCACCTTCGCTATGCGCAGCACGTCAATCGCTCGCAGGAATGCAGCGGCCGTGTCTGGCAGGGCCGCTTCTATTCCTGTCCCCTTGATGCAGAGCACACCGCGGCCGCAATTCGCTATGTCGAGTGCAATCCCGTGCGCGCCGGTCTCGAGCCTCGCGCCACGAACTATGAGTGGAGCAGTGCAGCCGCCCACGCTGGATTGAGACGCGACCGCCTGCTGGCGGCGGATATCGACAAGTGGGTCGCGGTCGACGACTGGTCGGATTGGCTGGCAGAGTCGGAGCCGGAAGACCTCGCTACGCGTCTGCGCCTGCACACCCGTACCGGACGTCCACTGGGGATGGATGCATTCATCCGTGATCTCGAAACGCAGAGTGGCCGAAGGTTGCACGCGCTTCGCCGCGGCCGGCCCGGCAGGCAGGGAAATGGGTAGCGTCCCCATTTATGGTGCTTGACTTGAATGTGGTCGCTTCTATAGTCTAGCCCGACGTGCGAATCAAAGAGCTCCAGCTCACCGGGTTCAAGTCTTTCCAGGACAAAGCGACTCTGCGGTTCTCCCCGGGCCTGAACGCGGTCATCGGGCCGAACGGCTGCGGCAAGACCAACGTGCTCGACGCGCTGCGCTGGGTGCTGGGCGAGCAGTCGTTCACCCTGCTGCGCTGCGCGAAGAACGAGGACTTGATTTTCGGCGGCACGGCCACGGTCGCGCCGGTGAACTTCGCCGAGGTGAAGCTGGTGCTCGATGACGTCTCGCAGGGTGAGGGTCAGACAGCGACCGAGGTCGAGATTAGGCGCCGATATTTCCGCTCGGGCGAGAGCGAGTACTACCTGAACAAGCAGCCCTGCCGGCTGCGCGACATCCAGGAGGTCTTCTTTTCCTCGGGCGCGGGCACCAAGGCCTATTCGATATTCGACCTGCGCCAGATGCGAGAGATCATCTCCGGCAATATCCGGAAGATGTTCGAAGAGGCGGCGTCGCTGGCCAAGTATCAGGACGCCAAGGCCGACTGCCTGCGGAAGCTCGACCTGACCAACAGCGACCTGCTGCGTCTCGACGACATCATTGCGGAGCGGGAACGGTACGTGCGCAGCCTGCAGCGGCAAGCGGGACGTCTCCGTGCATTCGACAAGCTGAAGGCCGAGGAAAGAGGACTGCGGCTGCTGGAGCTCAAGGTCGACTACGAGGCGATGCTGCGGGACCTGCAGCGGGCCAAGGCCGACACCGAGGCGATGGAGCAGGCTGAGGCCACTCGGGTGGCCGAAATACGGCGGCTGGACGAGGAGTTGAAGACGCAACGCAGCCGGGTGCGGGACCTCCAGGTATTGAAGGACGAACTGGCGGCGAAGGTGCAGACCCAGCGGCAGACGGTTTCCGACCTCGAGGGACGGAACCTGCTTGCGCGACAGCGGATCGAACTACTCGCCGACGCGACCAAGCAAGGAGAGGCCGAGCGCGCCGCGCTGATAGATAGCGTCCGGCAGATGGAGCAGACGTTCGAGCAGACATTGGGAAAGCTGGCCGCGGCCAACGAGCGGCAGGCACAGGCGCAGGAGCGACTCGAACGTCAGCGGGCCGCAGTGCAGACGTTCGAGGAGCAGCTGTACGGCCTTCGCAGCCACGAGACCGAGCTCCGGCGGCAGGTACAGGAGCGGCTCGAGCAGGGGCAGAGCAGCCGGCAGGATATGGCGAGACTGGAAGCGGCGCTCGACAATCAGCGCGAAACCAGCGAGCGCCTGGCCGCGGAGGCGGAGGCTGCTAAGGCGCGTCTGGCCCGCAACCAGGAGGAGGTCGCGGCCACGCGTCAGAAGATTTCCGAGACGGAGGCGGCCATCGAGGCGGGGCGCAAGCGACTCGAGGCGTTGCGCACCGAACTGGGGCAAACTCGCGACGAGAGAAACCGGTTGCGCGGCGAAGGTGCGAGGCTGCGCGAGGAGAAGGCCGGGCTGGAGACCGAGCTCGCTTTGCTGCGTGCCGCGATTGCGAGCGAGCAGGCCGAAACCAGCCGGGCGGCGCTGGCCGATGGAGTACGCGGCGAGGCGGGCATGTTCCTCGATGTGACGCCGGGGTGGGAGCGGGCCTGTGAGGCAGCGCTCTACGCGGTTGTCGACTTCCTCGTCGCGGATGCCGGGCCGGAGAAGCTTGCCGACGCGGCCGGGAAACGTCCGGACCTCCGCTTCGGCTTCCTCGTCGCGGACGGGGTCCAAGGGTCCCGGGGTCCGAGGGGGCAGGTTCAGGAGCCCGCAGACCCGCCCTCGGACTCGGCCATCATCGGTCCCTTGTCCGGGTTTGTCAAGGCTAAGCCTGAGGCGCCGGCTGCACTGCAGCAACTGGTCAACACGTGCCTCGTGGCCGGAAACACCAGTGAACTGGAGCGGTTGTCTCGGCAGTTCCCGGGCTGGTCGTTCGTTACCCAGGACGGCGTGTGCCGGTTCTCCGACGGTCGGTTGGTGATCGAGGGCCGGGAGAGCGGGCGGTTGAGCGCCGGCCGGGCGATTCACGATAAAGGTGAGCGACTGAACGCGGTCGATGCGGAGTTGGAACGGACTGCCGCGAGCGAGGCTGCGCTCGCCCGCCGCCGCGAGGAACTGGAAAGAGAGATCGAGCAGGTCGAGTTCGAAGTCGGGGAGACCGGGCGCAAGAAGGCTTCGCTCGACGCGGCGTTAGAGCTGATTGCCGCGTCCGGTGACGAGCTGGGACGCGACGTGGAGCGCCTGCGGGCCGGGCAGCACGCGGCCGCGGCCCAGATGCGCACACTTGAGGAACGGCGGGCCGCGCTGGTCGCCGCGTCAGGAGAGTTTGAGGCTCAGATCCAGTCCGGCACCGGCGCGCTCGCGCGGACTGAAGCCGAGGCGCGCGAACTCGAACAGCAGGTCAAAGCGGAGCTGGAGCTATCATCGCAGGCGCTTGCCGAGCTGTCCGAGGCGCGCCAGGTCGGGTCACGGCTCGAGGCCGAGAACGCTTTCGCCAAGCGCCAGATCGACGAAGGCCGTCGCCGGCTCCAGGAGTACGCGGCGGCAGCCGAGCGCAATCGCGAGGAGAGCAAGGTTCTGGAGAAGGAGATTGGCGAGCGCGCGGTTGATATTGAGCAGGCGCGTTCCGTGTTGGCCGGATTCGAAGAAGAAGCCGGAAAGCTGCAGATTGCCGAGCTGGCGCGGGCCGAGGAGGCACTTGAGGCTAATCTGGCCGAGCTGCGTCAGGCGCAGGAGCGGAACCAGAGCGTCCTGATGGAGCAGCGGCTGAAACTGTACGAGCTGAACCAGCGGTTCGCCGCAATCGGGGAAGAGGCGAGGTCAAGCTACGAGACCGACATCGCCGCGTTCCAGCCCGAGGCGACCGAGGGTGCCGAGGAACGTCTGGCCCAGGTGCGGCAACGGCTTGAGGCACTCGGGCAGGTGAATCCGCTCGCGGCCCAGGAGTACGCGCAGGAGAAATCGGACCTGGCGAAGCTCGTGACCCAGCGCGAAGACGTGGCTGCGGCCAAGGTGAACCTCGAGAGCGCGCTGACCGAGATCGACCGGCACGCGCAGGAGCAGTTCGCCGCAACCTACGGCGAGGTGCGCGGCCACTTCCGCGAGATCTTCCAGGCCCTGTTTCTCGAAGGCGAGGCCGACCTCGTGATGACGAACGATGCGAACCCACTTGAGTCCGAGATAGGCATCGTCGCCAAGCCGCGCGGCAAGAATCCGAAGCGGCTCGAGCAGCTCTCCGATGGCGAGAAGGCGTTGCTCGCGGTATCGCTGCTGTTCGCCTTTTACCGGGTGAAGCCGGCGCCCTTCTGTTTCCTCGACGAGGTGGACGCGCCGCTCGACGACGCCAATGTCGGCCGCTTTGCCGACTATCTAAAGGGCATATCCGACCGGACCCAGGTGGTTATCATTACCCACAACCGGTTGACCGTGGAACGCGCCGACGTTGTGTTCGGTGTGACCGCGGAGCAACCGGGCATCTCCACGCTCGTGTCGGTCAGTCTGGCCGAGTACCGCCGGCAGGCGCAGCCGGTGGCCGCGAGCTAGTCCGTGAATCCATTCGCCCGAATCGGTGCCCGTTTCACGAAGCTGGCCAGCGGCCTGGCCAAGACCCGCCACGTGTTCCAGCGGCTGCTGGTGGCGGCCAATACCGAGGAGTTGGAGGAGGCGCTCTTGGCCGCCGATGTCGGAGTCAAGGCGACCGAAATCCTGGTCGAGAAGGTGAAGCACGCGACCGGTGACCGGCGCGAGATTCTCGAGACCGAGATCGCCCGGCTCCTGGAACCCAAGCCGCAAACCCCGCGCCCCGAGCCACGACCACCGCTCGTTGTCATGGTTGTCGGTGTGAACGGTTCGGGCAAGACTACGACCGTCGGCAAGCTGTGCCGGCTCTTCGCCGATCAGGGTCGGCGAGTGGTGGTTGCTGCGGCCGACACCTATCGCGACGCCGCAGCCGAGCAGCTCGGCATCTGGGCAAAGCGCGCCGGGGTCGAGATCGTCTCATCGGTACAGGGACAGGACGCGGCCGCGGTTGCGTTCGATACGATCCAGAAGGCGACGCAGAAAGCCATCGATGTCGTGCTGGTTGACACCGCGGGCCGGCTTCACACGCGCAAGGACCTGATGGACGAAGCGGTCAAGATCAAGCGGGTCTGTGCCAAGGTGAAACCCGGAGCCCCGGAAGAGGTCTGGCTGGTGCTGGATGCGACCGTGGGGCAGAACGGCCTGCGTCAGGCCGCCGCGTTCAACGAGCAGCTCGGACTTACCGGCCTCGTCGTCACCAAGCTCGACGGCACGGCCAAGGGCGGGGTGCTGATTCCGATTGTGATGGAGTTGAGCGTACCGGTGCGGTTCACCGGCACGGGCGAGGGGCTCGACGATATCGAGCCATTCGACCCGCAAGCCTACGCGAAGGCGCTGTTCGAGGACTGATACGGAAGCTCGGCTTCAGCAGATTGCGGCTGGCGGACCCGGGTCGGCGACTGTCGCCTAGCTGCCGGCGTCTCGCTGCCTGCTCTCGTCGGGTTTCTCGGGCTGCATTTGCAGCGCGTCCTGCGCCAGCGCTGCTTCCAGGATCGCGATTGCCTGCTGCGCCGCCTCCCGTACTTCTTTCGGCTCTCTGCCAACCGGCCAGTTTCGCGACATGCGGTGCAGCCTCGGCAATACGCCGGTCACACGCATCGCCGCCAGTCCGGCGATCGCGGCGCAGCGCACGGCCGGTTCCGGCGCGTCCAGCGCCGGCTCAAGGAACGGGATTGCCGCCGGGTTGCCGATACGGCCAAGGGCACGCAGTGCGTTGACGCGGACAAGGTCGCTTTCGTCGCTCAGCACGTTCAGGAGCGGTATGGTGGCCGCGAAGTCGCGCAGTCTGCCCAGTGCCTCGGCCGCTTGGGCGCGGACCACCGGGTCGCGGTCCCTGAGCGCAGCAATCAGAGGCGGCGCCGCGCGGCCGTCTCCGATCTCGCCGAGCGCGTGGGCCGACACGCTCCTAACCCAGATGACCTTGTCGGTCAGGCCGCGGATCAGACGGTCGCAGGCGCCGCGGTGTCGGAGCCGGCCCAGCACATCAATCGCCCGCACCCTGACGTCGACCGTCTCGTGGTCCAGCAGCCCACACACGAGGTCGACGGCCAGCTCACCCAGGTTCTCGAGCCCGGTGGCGGCAGCGGCCGCAACTTTGTCATCCTGGTCTTCAAGCAGGCGGGCCAGAGCCTGGGCGGAGCGGGTGTGCTTGATCCGGCCCAGTGCGGTCGTCGCCGAAAGCCGGACGCGGTCGTCGGTATCGGCCAGCGCGCCGGTAAGCGCGTTGAGCGCGGACGTGTCACCGAGCGCGCCAAGCACCTCGGCGGCCGACGCGCGTACCGTTGGTTCCTCATTCGCGAGGAGTTCGGTCAAAGGCAGGGTCGAGGCCTTGCCCTGGTCCAGCAACTGGCTGACGGCGCGGATGCGCTCGCCCAAGTCGTTGCCGGAGAGCGCCTGAATCAGCCGCGTGACCGAACCGGCGCTGAAACGGCGGAGCGCGGCCATCGCTACTTCGCGGACGTTCGGGTCCGGGTCTTCAGCGCTGGCGCGTGACAGGATGTCAACCGCTTTCTGGCTGTTGATGCGGCCGAGTGCCTCGACCGCGGCAGCCCGCACCGGCGGGTTCTCATCGGCCACTTCGTCGATCAGGGCGTCCACGGCCGACGGGCTTCGGACGTCGCCGAGGGCCCGGGCGGCGGCAATCCGAACTTCATCGACCATGTCCCGCAGCAGTTCGAGCAGCGGCGGCAGCGCGCGGTCGCTGCCGATACGGCCGAGCGCTGCGGCGATGGCGGTGCGGGTGTCCGGTGCGGGGTCGGCGACGTGTGCGGTCAGGAAGTCAAGCCCGCGCTCGGAACGCAGCACTCCGAGCACCGTCGGCACGACGGCGTCGACCGGGCCCTGCCAGGTCGCAAGATACCACGTCAGGGGTTCGACCGCATCGGCACCGATGGCCGCGAGCGCATAGGCGGCCAGCGTCCGGGCGGCATCGTCCGGGTCCTTGAGCATCAGCACCAGGGCGCTGGCGGCTTCGGTGCCGCCGATGTGGCCCAGTTTCTCGACTGCAAGCCGCCGCGCTACCGGGTCCGGGTCCTTCAGCCCGGCGACGAGGCCGATTATCGACAAGACGACCTCCGTACCGACGTGCGCTTTGCGGCTGATGGCAGCACGGCCGCCGCGAGCCATTCGAGGTAACGTCGGCTGCCGGCGGCAATCGGCAGAGCCACAATCTCAGGTGTGTCGTAGGGGTGAAGTGCCTCTACAGTTGCGGCGACTTCGCGGTATCGTGCCCGAGTCGTCTTGATGAGACAGAGCCACTCGCGAGCCGTCTCGACCCTGCCCTGCCAGCGGTAGATGCTCTCGATCGGGCCGACAATCTGGACGCAGGCCGCCAGGCGACTGTCGACCAGCTTCCGAGCGATGCGACGGGCAACGGCCCGGCCGGGCGTTGTCGTGGCCGTCTGGACGAATCTCACCACACCGTAAGTGTCCGCACAGAAAGGCATTAGTCAAGCAGAATAGCGCTGCGCCTCATCGGCGGAATATCCCATGCCAGGATGGGTAAATGCTGATAGGAGATAGCCTCATTTGACAGCACCGGCACACGCTCCTAAGATTACCTCTATGGTTCGCAAGACTGCACCGCTGGCTGTGGCTCTTGTATTCGCGACGCTCGTGCTCAGTTGCTCTGAGGCGCCGGTCGTGCCGATTCAGCCGACCAGCCGCCGGGTTCTGGCGGAACTGGTCGCCGAGGTCGGCTGACAGAACTGCGTGCTCGCGGCGCGAGCGCTCGACAGCCTGGTGAAAGCCCGTTTCGGCGACAGCTTGGTCGTCGTCGACTGGCATCCCTATGCCCACGACGCGTTCAACATCAACCCGGACGACAGCCTGCGCGTCGCTCGCTACCAGCACAACCGGGGGCAGCCGGCGCTGGCGCTCGACGGCTACCAGGAAGTGGTAATGCCCTCGGACCCGTCCGAGTATTACGGGACGTTCGAAGCGGCGATTCGGAGTGTGAAGTCGGCGGCGGCCTATGTCGCGCTGACTGTGACCGGCGAGGCGGACACAGTTGAAGGCCGGGTAATCGTCACGCTGGCGATGGACAGCATCGCGCCCGGCTCGAGTCCTACCCTTTATTGCGTCGTGACCGAGGACAGCCTGCTCGACCCGCTCGGCGGAGCCTACTTCCGTGTTCCGGCGCAGTTCGTGCCGGACCGGGACGGCGTGCCGGTCAGTCTAGCCCGCGGGGACACACTGGTCGACACACTGACTTTCGCGACCGCCGGTCACCGGCTCGACAAGCTGGGCGCGGCGGTGTTTGTCGAGGACTCGAGCGGGACCGAGGTGCATCGCGTGCTCCAGTCCGCCACCCTTAACCGGTTCGTTCTGACGGAGGACAAATGAAATCAATCCTGAACATCGGTCTGGTCCTGGTCTTCGCCGCCGGCGTGCTGGCCGCGGCGGAGGAACAGAAGGAATATACGCTCGCCCAGTCGTTCACGCTGACCGACGTCAAAGGCGTCGAGGTAACGCTCGACAGCCTGCTCGCTGTCGGGCCGGTTTACATGGAGTGCTGGGACCTGCCATGTGTTAACTGCATCGCCGAGCTCGATGCCCTGATGCCGGTCTATGACTCGCTCAAGGAGCGGGGCCTGCAGATCATCGCGCTCTCGGTGGACAAGCCGGCGGATGAGGCCAGGGTCAAGGCGTTCGTGAAGAGCAAGAAGTGGCCGTACATCTGCTTGCTCGACACCCAGAACGAAGTAAAGAAGGCGTACGGAATCATCATCAAGCCGACCGCCTACCTTATCAACCAGAAGGGCGAAATCGTCTATACCCACATCGGGTACAAGAAGGGCGACGAGAAACGGATCAAGGCCGAGTTCCTCAAGTGGCTGCCCGCGGAACCGGAGGAGCCGGGCGAGAAGCCGGGCGAGGAGAACTCCGGCGACGACAATTAGGCTGCGGGGAATGGGACGCATAGGACGCATAGGACTAATCGGAATCATGGCCGCGGCCGCGTCGGCCGCGGAGCTTTCCATCCAGGGTACGAACCGGTCAGAGTTCTGGCTCTACAAGGCCGACTGGGTAACACACCTCGAGGATAAGCTTGACCTGAACCTCGGCTACGGCGACCTGCGCGGCGGGCTCGGCGCGTTCCTCTACGAGCCGTCAAAGCCGTGGAACGCCGACCAGCAGCCGCTGCGCCTGCTCGACTACACCATCGCCTACAGCCCGAAGATGCTGGAAGTGCTGTACGGCAAGTTCTTCCAGACGTTCGGCAAGGGCCTTGCCCTGCGTACCTACTCGGACGACGATTTCCGGCACTACAAGAGCCTGAACGGACTGCGCTTCATCGGCCGGCTGCCGCGGCAGACCGAGCTGGTGCTGCTTGGCGCGCGGATGCGCGACATCTTCTTCCAGGAGAACACTTACAAGGTGATGAACGCCGATTCGGTCCATGCCGACACGACCGACCAGGTGCTGGGAGCCAACCTGGAGTCGCGCCCCCTGAGCCTTATCGGCGTCGGCGGACGGTACGTGCGCATCAACCGGACTCAGGACATGGAGCAGTACCCGTATCCCGACTCATGGCCGAAGATATTCAACGAGCTCTACGGCGGCGATATGACGGTGACTGCCGGTCCGGTCGAGGTGTACGGCGAGGTCTGCCAGCGGTTGGGTGACTCGGCCTTCGTGGGCGGACGCGAGAAAGGACTCGGCTACTATCTCAGCGGCACCGTCGCCGTCGGCAATTACTCGCTGCTCGGCCAGTACATGAGCTACGACAAGCTGGGCTTTCCGGACGTCGTGCTGGCGGGCAGGAAGACCTACCGATATACCGACCCGCCGACGCCCATTCTGTCCGGCGTGGCAATCAACCGGGGCGTGGACGAACGCGGGTTCGGCGTGACCGCGTCTGGTACCCCGACGGCACCGCTGTACGTCGAGGCGAACTTGGGCAGCCTCGTCGCCCCGCACGACACGAGCAAAGGCGTGCTCGAGGACGAGGGCAAGGTGCGCTACTCGCTTGGCACCGACTGGACATTCGAGGCGAAGTTCAACCATATGGTGCAGAAGAACATCGAACTACACGTGGCGAGTCGCACGACCGACATGCCGACGGTCCACGTCAATTACCTGCTGGGCCAGCACACGTTCGCGCTGGAGGCCGACTATGACTTCGTCGCCGAGGACACCGGGAGCATGCCGACACCGTGGCAGTACCATGAGACGGCGATAGCCGTGAGCTACGGGTACGGCGAGGCGTTGCTGTTCACGGTCGGCTGGCAGTACGTGGACATGAAACTCGACCGCCGGTACAACGGTGAGACGTCGTGGCCGGTGTTCGAGACGGTTTGGTCAATCACCGACCGGAACATGCTGCGCGTGCGCGTCGGGGCGGAGCGCGGCGGCTACACCTGCTCCGGCGGTGTCTGCCGCGAAGAGGCGCCGTTCAACGGCATCAAGGCGCAGCTCATCAGCACGTTCTGAGATGAAACGGCGCGTCGCGTTTGCACTGCTCGCGGTTATCGGGGTGGCCGCGGTCGTGCTGGGCATCAGGGCCGGCGACCCGGAGACGATTCACCGCTTTGCCGCCCAGATATGACTTTCCTGCATGGGGCTCGTGTAGCCCCGTAGCAGGTTCGCACCGCATGGCAAGCCAACCGGCAGACATCAGCACCCGGACGCGTGTTGCGGTCTTCCTCAGCATCGCCGGGACTGCGGTGCTCGCCACCCTGCCCCTCAAGTTCCTTGGCCGGTTCGACTGGGGTGTCATCTACTACGGGCTTGCCTCGATGCTGGGGCTCGGGCTGTTCCTCGCCCTTTTCCTCGGACGACCCACGAGGCTCAATCGCTGGCTGTCATTCGTCGTTATCTTGCTGACCGGCGCAGTCGCCGCCGCGTTCCTCAGCTTCGGCCAGGGGATGCCATTCGTCCGGGTCTTGCTCTTCGGCTGGTTGCCGTTCGGGCTGATCATGCTGGGCGCGGTCGTGTTCGTGCGGCGGAGAGTCGCTCCGTTTCGAGTGGTCCAGATTTCGTCGGCGGTGCTGCTTAACGCCTACATTGCCGCCTACGTGCAGAACAAGATACTCTACCAGGGGATTTTCAAGTACATGCCCGAGCCGATCCTCAACTGCTACGGCGGGCCGCTCGCGGTGTTCGCCTGCCCGATCGGCTCGACTCAACAGATGGTAGGCATGAAGCTCCTCCCTTGGTTGCCGCTCGGCGTGTTTATCGTCATCGGCGCGGTTGTGGGCCGGGCAGCGTGCGCGTGGATCTGCCCGTTCGGAATGTGGCAGGACCTGCTCTACAAGATCAAGGTCGGGGCGAGGGCCAAGAACAATCGCTGGATTTCGTTCGCGGTTGTAGCGCTCATCACTGCCTTCATCGGCGCCGCGCTTGTCCTGTTCCTCAAGCTGCATCCGCTACGGGTCTTCCTGTTCGCTTGGCTGCCGTTCAACCTGCTCGTGCTGGCCGTGGCAATTCGTGGAAAGCTCGACCTGCCACGTCGGATGTGGGTAGGCGGTTTCCTTGCAGCGGTGGGGCTTGGGGCCGTGGTCTGGTTCAAGTTTGAGGTCGGGTATGCGGTCGCGTTCGGGTTTCTCGGCTTGGTGCTACTGGGGCTGACCGGTCGATGGTTCGCGGCAGCGTTCGCCGCGGTCGCCGGGTTCCTGCTCGGCTGGCTCGGCAATCCTGCGTTCCATGTCGGTCCGCTGTCCAAGCTGCCGCTCGGGCTGGCGCTGGCCGTCGCCGCGTTCATCCTCGTCGCGGTCCTCGACATCGTAGCCAAGGCCTCGCTTCCGTCCAATTTCCTCAAGTTCGGTGTGCTGCTGTTCGTGGCCGGGCTGGCTTCCTACTTCACCGCCGAACCGTGGTTCTGCAAGCTCTGCCCGCAGGGCACGTTCGGCGCCGGCATCCCGCTCGTGCTCTGGGATCCGGTCAATGCTCTGCGCGGTCTCGTGGGCTGGCTCTACTGGGTGAAGATCGGCATCCTGCTAGCCTTCATCGTCGCCGCCATCGCTATCAAGCGCCCCTTCTGCCGCGTGATATGTCCCATCGGCGCAATCTACTCGGTGTTCAACAAAGGCAGCCTGCTGCATCTGAAACTCGAGCCCCAGAGTTGTACCGAGTGTTCACTCTGCCGCAAATCCTGCCCGATGGACATCGAGCCGCACACTGGCCAGAACCAACTTGAGTGCATCCGCTGTGGGGAGTGTGTCTCGAACTGCCCCAAGTCAGGCCTCAAGTTCCGCGTCTAGCCGCAGACCGCACGCCGCACACCGTGAACCGTGCTCCGTCTTCCGCGTTATCTTCTCTTTGTGCCTTTGTGTGGTAATATCTCCCCCACGATGAGAAAGCCTGACTGGTTGCGGACAGTCGTGCCGTCGGGTGCGTGTTTCGAGGCGACCAACGAACGGCTGCGCTCTCACGGCATCAACACTGTCTGCAGCTCGGCTCGCTGCCCCAACCTTTCTGACTGCTGGGGCCGCGGCACGACGACGTTCATGATACTCGGCGACACCTGCACCCGGCATTGCCGGTTCTGCTCGGTCACTACCGGTGACCCTCAGGGTGCGGTTGACCGGACCGAGCCTCAACGTGTAGCCCAGGCTGTCAGGGAACTGGGGCTGAAGTACGTCGTCCTAACTTCGGTTGACCGCGATGACCTTTCCGACTTCGGTGCCGGGGTATTCGCACGGACGGTGAGCGAAGTCAGTAGTCAGAATGCAGAAGTCAGAATGCAGAGCGGAGGGACAGAACAATCGCCAATCGCCAGTCACAAGTCGCCAATTCCGATGGTGGAGGTTCTGACTCCCGACTTCGGCGGCAGGGAAGAGCTGATACGGCAGGTGGTTGATGCCGGTCCGGACGTGTTCGGCCACAACCTCGAAACGATTGAGCGGCTGTCGCCCCGCGTGCGCGACCCGCGCGCCGACTACCACCGCTCGCTCGACGTGCTGGCGACGGTCAAGCGCATCGCCCCGAAGATGACGACCAAGAGTGGACTGATGGTCGGCCTGGGTGAAACCGACGACGAACTGCGGCAGACGCTTCGCGACCTCCGCTCGGTCGGCTGCGACATCGTCACGGTCGGGCAGTACCTCCAGCCCGCGCGCCGCTGCCTGCCGGTCGAGCGCTATGTCACACCCGAGGAATTCGCCGCGCTGGAGAAGGAGGCTCTCGCGACGGGCTTCAAGGGTGCGCTCTGTGGTCCGTTAGTGCGCAGTTCCTTCCGCGCCGACTCGCTGTTCTGTTCGCCCAAGAGCCTGCCTGCCGGCTGACCGGCCTCTTGAGTCTCCGCGCCGTTGTGCTAGTATTCCCACCCAAGAGTGAGTAACCTCGCGCCGCCGGAAATCAACCGCGGCCTGCGCGTCTCGATAATCGAGGGCGGGTTCGCGATGCTCTACTCCACGCTCGGTGGAGGGATGTTCCTCACCGGGCTCGCGCTCTGGCTCGGCGCGAACTCGTTCCAGATAGCGCTGCTGTCCGCCATCCCGGCCCTGGTGACGGGTTTCGGTTTCCTGTCCGGCTACCTTGTGCGCCGCGCCGGTGCGCGCAAGAATCTGCTCATCTGGACAGCGGGCATCGGCCGCTCGGTCTTCATCGTGCTCGTGCCGTTCCTGCTGCTGCGGATGAAGGTCAGCCTGGTGCTCTTCTTCGCCACGGTGGCTGTGTCGAGCCTGATAATGACCATCGCCGGCACAGTCTGGACTTCGTGGATTTCCGACCTGGTGCCGGAGGAGCGGCGCGGCCGTTTCTTCGGCCTGCGCAACGCCATCCACAGCGTCCTGGGTGTAACGACAGCCTACGTTGCCGGGCGGGGCATGGACTGGCTCAAGGCGCAGGGACACGAGCCCCTCGGCTACGCGCTGGCATTCGGCATCGCCGTCATTTTCGGGCTGGTCTCGACCCTCCTGCTCTTGCGCCAGCCCGAGCCCGAGCTTGCGCCGCGGCCGCCGCTCAGCCTGCGCGAGACCTTCCTCGGGCCGCTGAAGGAACCGCAGTTCAGCAAGCTGATGCTCTTTCTCGCGGTCTGGTTCGTGACCGGCACGCTCGCGTCGCCGTTCTACATCGTCCACATGATGAAGAACCTGCACTTCTCGTTCGCGGCCATCGGCGTCTATTCGATTATCGGCGGCGTGACCGGCATGGTCATGCAGTTGTTCTGGGGCCGGGCCATCGACCGGTTCGGGTCGCGGCCGGTCACGGTCCTGAACTTCGCGCTGGTGGGGGTGATGCCGCTGCTCTGGCTCTTCGCGACGCCGTCATTCCGCCTGCCCATCTGGGGCGACGCCTTGATGAACGGTCTGGTCTGGACCGGCGCCAGTCTGGGCCTCTGGAACCTGCTGCTCGACCTCGCCGACAACCCGGCCCACCGCGAGAGCTACTTCGCAATCTACACCGCGGTCACGGGGCTCGGCGCGTTCGCGGCCTCGATGCTCTCCGGCGTCATCGCCCAGGCCCTGCACGGCTTCCGGGTGACCATCGCCGGGCAGACCTTCATCAACTACCACGTGATGTTCCTCGCCGCGGGCCTGCTCCGATTCGTCACCCTGCCGCTGCTTCTGCGCGTGCACGAGCGCGACTCGAAGTCAGTGCCGCACACAATGCGGGCGCTCGGTACGATGGCGCTCTGGCAGCTCAACGCCGGAAAAGACACCGTGCTCGCCGCGCTGGGCCTGCGCCCGAAGGACGAGCCCTGAGTTGACACCGGCCTCGCCCGGTCCTAGAATCGATGGGTGTCCGGTCGTGTGAACCAAACCTAAAACAGGAGGCTCTGTGAAGAAACTGCTCGCTCTCGCCCTGCTCCTCGGCACCGCCGCGACGGCGTTTGGGTTCACGCGCTGCGTGGCGGTCGAGGAAGCGTATTCAGAGGGCTGACCGTACTGCCCACATTCCAGCCGTGTGCTGGATACGTTATGCGACAACTTCCCGACAGGTACGGCTGCGCCAATCGAGTGGCACGTCGGCTCCGCCTATCCGCTCTACAGCGCCGAGGCTTACGCCAAATGGCATTCCTACCCGCCACCGTACCAGGGCGGCTACGCCACCCCATGGCTCTGGGTTGACGGCGTGAGCCGGGGCTACGACCCCAGCACGTGGGAAGCGGCTATCACGAACGCGTGGCGCGTGCCATCGGATGTCGGCATAACCCATATCGGCACAACCTACGACACTGTGTCCCGCACCGGACAGGTGCAGGTCGAGTGCTACAACTCCGGCGCCAGCTCGATTGACGCCGCGGTGCAGTTCGTGATTACCGAGGACAGCATCAACTACAACGGCCCGAACGGCGACCCGTGGCACAACCACGTCTGCCGTGACTACGTGCCGGACCAGAACGGCACACCGGTTACGCTCTCGGCCGGAGCGGCCGACACCGTGGCCTTGTCCTTTTCGCTGGACGCCTCGTGGGTCCAGGAGAGGGTCAAGCTCGTGCTCTACCTCCAGAACATGACTGTGCAGCCTGATTCCTCGATGCCCTGCTACCAGGGCATAGCCAGCAATCTAATGGAACTCACCGGCGTGGAGGAGCCCGGACTGCTTTCTACGGGCGACATCAGGGTGCAGGTCGGGCCGAATCCCTGCCGCACCGGCTGCGAGTTCACGCTCTCCGGCGCTGCCGCTCACGGTGCGCGGATAGCTGTGTACTCACCCGACGGTCGGCTGGTTAGCAACGTCCAGACTGCCGGAAACAGGGCGTCGTGGAGTCGCAACGGCGTGTCTCGCGGTGTCTATCTGTACCGCGTCACCTCCGGAACCGCGACCACCGAAGGTAAACTGGTCGTGGCCGACTGACCGAGCCGATTTCGATCTCAGGGCGGGCTTCCGGCCCGCCCTTCTGTTGTCGACGCGGCCAGGCTCCTTGCCGCGGCCGGCTCGGACCGAGGAGGCTTTTCTGGCATCCCCGCTCGCCAGAAGGCAGTCTAAGGCTCAAACCATCAGGTGGAGGCCGGGCACATGAAAGAGTTCAAGTATCTGATCGTTGGTGGCGGGATGGCCGGTGATGCTGCGACGCAGGGAATCCGGGAACTCGACAGTGCGGGAACCATCGGGTTAGTCGGGGCTGAGCCTGACACGCCGTACGACCGTCCGCCGCTGTCAAAGAAACTGTGGTTCGGCGACCCATTCGAGAGCATCTGGCGCCAGACCGCGAGCCGGCACGTCGAGCTATTCCTCGGGCGCAGGGTATTGTCCATAGCCGCGGACGGGAAGACCGTCACCGACGACCAGGGGACCGAGTATCACTATGACAAACTGCTGCTCGCGACTGGCGGCAGCCTGAGGCTGTTTGAGTTCGGCCAGGGGCTGATAACCTATTATCGAACAGTAGAGGACTACCGGCGGCTCCGGCAGCAGACCGAGACAGAGCAGCGGTTCGCGGTCATCGGCGGCGGCTTCATCGGTTCGGAGATGGCCGCAGCCCTGGCTACGGTGAAGAAGCAGGTCGTGCTGGTGATGCCCGACCAGGGCATCTGCAGCCGCGTCTTCCCGGCCGAGTTGTCGGGCTTCGTCACCGAATTCTTCCGGCAGAAGGGCGTCGAGGTGAGGTCGGGAGAAACCGTCACCGGGGTCCGCGAGAACGGCGGTCGGCTTGTCCTTGCCCTCAAGAGCGGAGCGGAGTTGGAGGCGGACGCGGCCGTGGCCGGTATCGGGATTACGCCTGACACCACGCTGGCCAAACAGGCTGGTCTGGCCAACGGGAACGGTATCGTAGTGGATGAGTTGCTGCGCACGAGCAACACCGACATCTTCGCGGCCGGTGACGTGGCCGAGTTCTACAGCCCGCTGCTCGACAAGCGGGTGAGGCTCGAACACGAAGACAACGCAAACCGGACCGGCAAGCAGGCAGGCAGGAACATGGCCGGCGCTGGTGAACCGTTTCATCACCTGTCGCTTTTCTATTCCGACCTGTTCGAACTCGGTTACGAGGCGGTCGGCGAGATAGACTCGCGTCTCGAGACAATCGTTGACTGGGTGGAGCCGTTCCGGAAAGGCGTCATCTTCTATATGAACAACGCGCGGGTGCGCGGGGTGATGCTCTGGAACGTCTGGAAGAAGGTGCCGGCCGCGCGCAAGCTGATAGCGCAGCCCGGCCCACTGACTGCACAGGACCTCGTCGGCCGCTGGCTGGCGAGATAGAACTCGGCGCTTGATGGCGCCGCTTCGATTGGAGGAGAGATGAACGCATTAAGGGCAGGTACAATCATCGCGCTCGGGCTGATTCTCGTCGCGCCGGCAGGTGCGATGCTGCACCAGCAGACCGTGGATTATCGTCAGGGAACAACTGCGCTTTCGGGCTACTTGGCGTACGACGACTCGTTTTCTGGGCTTCGACCTGCGGTGCTGGTGTTCCATCACTGGATGGGAATCGACCAGTACATCAAGGGCCGGACCGACCAACTCGCCCGGATGGGCTACGTCGCATTCGCGGGTGACATCTACGGCAAAGGGGTAAGGCCGACTAACAGCACCGAAGCCGGAAACCTTGCCGGGATCTATCAGAAGGACCGGGAATTGATGCGCAGACGGGCGCAGGCCGCGCTCGACACGCTGCGTCGGATGCCGCGCGTCGACGTCAAACGGATCGCTGCCATCGGCTACTGTTTCGGCGGCGGCGTGGCGCTTGAGCTGGCACGCAGCGGCGCGGATGTCGCCGGCGTGGCCAGTTTCCACGGCACGCTCGACACACCTCATCCCGAGGACGCGAAGAACATCAAGGCCAAGGTTCTTGTGATGCAGGGCACCGACGACCCGGTCGCACCCTTGAAGCAGATAGGCGCACTTGAGGACGAGATGCGCAACGGAGGCGTCGATTACCAGATCGACCTCTACGGCGGCGCCGTGCACAGCTTCACGATGCCGATGGCGGGAAACGACCCTAAGACCGGGAACGCCTACAATCCTGAGGCCGACCGCCGGTCCTGGCAGGCGCTGCAGAACTTCTTCGCCGAGCTGTTCGGACCGAAGTAGCCGGACCTTCGACTACGCCTTCTTCGGGCTGTTGTACAAGCTGAAAGGCAGCCCTTAAGCTATCCAGGAGCGGTAACCGCCGCTGAGGAAGCACACACTCGCATGGCCCGCCCTTGCCAACCGGGCGGCGATCGTGTCGCTCGGCGTGTCTTGCTCGCAGTAGAGCGCAATCGGTCTCGTTACGTCCGGCTGCGCGACCCTCAGGCTGTCGAACGCATACTCGCTCGATAGCACCAGCTTGGTGCCCGGTATCTCGCCCTTGGGCGAGGGCTCGGTACCTGTCTTCCTAGTCCCGGACTACGGACTTCGGAATTCGAACTCCTATTAAGTCATGACCATCTTCCTCGTCGCTCCGTCGCTACACGGAGGGACGGCTGCAAAGCCGCCCCCACTCTACGATAGTAGTCCGGCTATTGCACGATCAGCTTTTTGATGGTCTGGAACCTACCTGCCACCATGCGGCAGAAGTAGACGCCCGACGGGAGCAACTTGCCGGATTCGGCGCGCCGATCCCAGGCGATGGAATGCGTACCAGCCGGGACTCTGGCCCCCACCAGGGCACGGACCTGCCTGCCTGATGCATCGAGAACCACTAGGTCCACATCTGTCTCGTCAGTCAGGACGTACCGGAGCATGGTCAGGCCGTGTGAAGGATTCGGTCCGGCGACCAGGTTTTGCGAGCCAAGGCCTGTGGCACGCTCCGAGATGCCGGGGCGGGGCAGTATGGTGAACACGCCACTGACTGCGTAGACTGCACCGTTTACGTAGCTTGTTGCCTTGACTTCGCAGTTCGTGCTGCTTGCATTGGGCACTTTCCACTCGTAGTAGCCGCTATTGCTGGTGTTCCCAGTGATGTTGCCCCAGGTCGCGCCCCGATCCAGCGAGTACTCGAGCCTCACGTTGTTGAACTGGCCACCCCAAGTCCAGGTGATGTAGTAGTACCTGTCGGCCTGCCATGCATCTCCCGTCAATGGTGATGTCAGCACGATCGTCTGTGGGGCAGCCTGGAAGATATCGGTCAGGCCGAACGCATCGGAATTGGAGTAGTTGGTGATCTTGACCTGACTATTCGCGCTCGGCGGCTCAGGCATTTTCCACTCGTAGTAGCCGCTATTGCCGGTATTCCCAGTGATGTTGCCCCAAGTCGTGCCCCGATCCGTCGAGTACTCGAGCCTCACGTTGTTGAAGTGGCCACCCCAAGTCCAGGTGATGTAGTGGGGCGTGCCAATCACCCACGCGTCACCGGTCCTGGGAGAGCTGGTCAGAATCCACTGCTTTTCAATCGTGAACATGTCACTCTCGTCGTAGACGTCTGGATTGGCCGTATTGCTGACTCTTATCCTGCAACCTGCGCTGGGGTAACTGGGCACGAGCCACTCATACTCACCGTCATTGGCGGTGCTCGAAGTGATGAGACTCCAAGTCGAGCCACCATCCGTCGTATACTCCAGTTTCACAGAGCTGTTCGAACCGGAGTATACGACGGATGGTGAAACTGGAG
>Ga0315277_10000541_pt1 | contig 59987 bp, 30 predicted proteins | sample YL17G05_15_MG_FD_203695 | JGI IMG/M metagenome (GOLD analysis project Ga0315277, IMG submission 203695) | Sediment microbial communities from Yellowstone Lake, YNP, Wyoming, USA - YL17G05_15 | ecosystem: Environmental > Aquatic > Freshwater > Lake > Sediment | place: USA: Wyoming | collected...
ACATCTTCTACGTGCCCGGCCGCTTCGTGCCTCTTTACGGTTACGAGCGTTCGATCAACTTTCCGCTCGGCCATCGCAACATCCTTCATGTTCGCCGCGGCGTGTTCAGCTACCGGGTGCCGAAGCTCCATATTTCCGAGCGGGCGGAATTGATCGAAAAAGATGCCCAGGGGTTGTGGGCATATTTGCGCGCCACCGATGGCGTCGCCCTTCCGCATACGAGCGGCACGAACATCGGGACCGACTGGCGACTGCGCGACGATGAACTGGAGCCCGTTGCCGAAATCTACCAGGGTGATCGAAACACGTATGAGGACGAAGGGCAACCCCGGGCACTTTCGACATCGAGACGTTGCGGGTGCGACCGGCAGACCTTCAAGCCGCTCACGTCGCCGGCCTCTTTCATACTTTTGGCACCGTACCGGTACGTATCGCGTTCAGGCGTTTCACAACAAGTTGCGGATCGAGGCTCGGAGGAAGGACCTTTGCATCGAGCGCCATGGCCGCGGCGAGTCCCGCCGCCTCCCCCATCGGCACCGCATCGCCCGTAACTCGAAAGCTCGCGAATGCAATATGGTCCCCGGAAATACAGCGGCCAGCCATCATCAGGTTGTCCACGTCTTTCGCCAAGAGACAACGAAATGGAATCTGATAGGGCTGGTGAGCAACGTGGGTGAGTCCCTTGCCTTCCTTGGGATCCGGAAAGTGGATGTCCACTTTGAAATTGACATCGCAGATTGCATCATCAAAGCGGGCACCGGCCTTCAAATCTTCAATGGTCAGATAGTAGCGGCCCAAGATACGGCGGGTCTCTCGAATACCAACAAACGGGCCGGTATCGATCAAGAATGCGTCCTTCCAGTCATCCCCGCCGTATTGCTTCAACACGTCCAATGTCTTTCGGATTTCCCATCGACCCCGAAGCTCAGCGTCGGTCAAGTCCCTGGCATTGGTGCCGTCGCCGTAGAGGTGCGTCGCCATGAGGATGAATACGCCCGGTTGACTAGGCTGGGCGTACAGCGTGATGTCGGAGTAACTGGTTTCCCATCCGGCGCGGCGGCAGATATCGACGAGCGGCTGAATATGCGCCGGGCCTCCCTTGTATCCGGCAATTCGACCCATGAGCGTCATCGGCTGCATTTTCCCATCGGACGGTCGCCCCTTTTCATATGGGCAACCGGCGAAAGCGGCCACGTCCCCGTCGCCGGTGGTATCGATAATGATCTTGGCCTCGATGAATTCTCTTCCTGATTTGCTTTCCGTGAAGACTCCGCGGATCCGGTTGCCACTACGGGCAACAGCAGCGACGTGGGTGTAAAGCTGCACCTGAACCTTGGCTTCTCCAACCATATCGTCGAGCAGATATTTCATTCCCTCCATCCCGTAAACGGTGTACCTGGGGAACCGTGCCCAGATTTGCGTCTGCCCACGCGCCTCCAACCGTTTGAGAATCTCCTCTATGAATCCATGTTTGCCGTAGGCATCAAGGACGATGCTGAGGGCGCCGGCGGTCCAGACACCGCCAAGAAACGGATGCCGCTCGATCAGAAGAGTTTGGGCTCCGTTCCTTGCCGCGGTAATGGCAGCGGCAATTCCAGCCGGCCCTGCGCCACAAACAAGCACATCAGTCTTTCGAGAGATCGGCACATTACGCGCAGGCTCGAACACCGTCGGCGTTCGACCGGCGCCCTTCTTCGGGCCAGTTGCTGGCGCTGTTTTCCTGCTGCCCTGTGCTCTTGCGGAACTGACCAGCCATGTACCGCCGAGAAGTGCCCCGGCTACCTGGCGTATTCTTGTAAGAAACGTGCGCCTCTCGATCCCAGAAACTGTCATGATGCCTCCTCACAAGAGATCATTACGTCTGGTTCGTGTGTGATCCCGACAACGGGGCGATCCCTGCTTCACCCCGGGCCGGCGCTCCGAGCAGTGACACAGCCCAGATGTAGAAAGCATTATGCGGGCTCCAGTACTCGCCCGTCCGCCAGTCCAAGACACATTCCGTATCAAGCACCGGCTCGTCTTGGGTGTTGCCGCCGATTCCGTTGATGATTCCACCGGGGACCTGCCCGACAAAGCGTGAATAGGGATACGGGTTGCGCAGACCCTCTCCGGTCATCAGACAGGCGCCGAAGGGGTTCGCACCCATGATCCATTCCAACTGGCGGTATGCCAGGTCCCTGTAGCCGTTCCGGTTGAAAGCTCGCGCCGCAATCCCTAAGGCCAGCGCATAGCCCTGCAAGTGCGAGTTCAACCCCACCCACCAAAATTCTTTTCGCACCGGCATGAAGTAGCGGTAAGTGAGCTCTCCTGCTAACGGCCGGTACTGCTCCGGCGTGGGCGAGCCTGTGAAAACCCCGAACGGGACGATACGATAAGCGCTGCGAGAAGTCATTGGGACGACATACTCGTCCAGGTGAAGTCGTACCGCATCACGCCACCGGCCGGCATCCGGGTGATCCGAGAAGACCTCCGATAGCTCCAGCAAGACCAGCGACGGTAACGCCGCAAAGCCCCAATGGGCAGCTGGCGTTGAATCGGCGCGACTGGTATACCAAAAACCTCGAATGATTCTTTGTGAGCCGATGAAGCTTCTGTTTTGCAGAGAAAGCAGTTCCGTAGCCAGCGAACGGGCCGCGTCCGCGTACTCGACCCGCCGAGTTGCGCGGTGCATTTCCAGCCCGGCAAGCGCCCACCAGCTCAAATCGTACAGGTCGCCAGTCCGCTTGGAGGCATTCCAGCATCGCACAGCCGCGGCCAGACACCGCTCCGCGTAGGGAGGGTCCGACTTGCGAAACGCACTGGCCACCATCGCCTGGAGCACGACAAAAATGGCCGACGTTTGGGCCGGCTTCTGCACGTTGATGTAGCGCTCGTCCGAGCTGCCAATCCGGTTGTCTGTCCAGTGGTTGTCGACCTGCCCCGCTTCATCACAGGCCGTGTCCCTCCAGATCAGACCATCGCTATCTTGCATCCTCAGGAAATAGCGGTTCCCCCAACGCACCTCATCATGGAGCCGCGCCAGGCCCGAACCGGCCTGGTCCCAGCTCTCGCCCAAGTTGCGCGCCAACTGCAAAAGCCCGATGCCGATCAGCATTGTCGAGTACATCGGCTTGCGGAGATCACCAGCGTCATGCCAACCTCCCGTGACGTCCAGATATTCGCCCGTGTCCCGACGGCGCGCGTCATCCAAATGGCAGGCGGGGTGAAAGTTCGGAACCGCCATACCGCAACGCTGATACTTGAAGTACTCGATCGCTTTGGGCAGGGTGCGGCGCCAGACGTCCGGCCGGACGAAAAACGGTACCGAGGATTCATCGCCCATCGTGACCTGATACAGGCCCTCCTTTTCCAGGTCAAAATTAGCCACCAGGCAGTCGCCCAGATCTGAAGTAACTTTGTCAAGTCGCAGCGGGGTCGGCTTGGACAAGTGACCGATGTCGCGCAAACTGCACCTCCTCATATCTGAAGAGGCCGCCGCCCGGACGATCAAAACCTTCTTCCCTCGAGGCAAGAACCCCAGGTGGTTCAGCACCAGCCTTGGCGTGCTGCCGGCTGTGCACTTCTCGACGCGGGCGGCTTGCGGCGACCGAACGGCGGCGATTCTTTGGGCGGCGCCCATCGCGGGCGTTGCCAGAGCAAGACACGAAAGAAACCTTCGGCGGTCCATTGTTCTCCTCTCGGTGGTGATCCAAGTCAAAATGAATACCGCAGCACAAGCTGGACGATACGCGGCTGGTTGCCCTGGGTTGTCACCCGGGCGAACGTACCGCGCCTAACAACTACGCCATTCTGCACGACATCGCGGTTGCTAACGTCGGTCCCCGGCGTACCGAAGGCGACCATGTTGAACGCATTGAGGAATTCGCCGCGCAGTTGAAACTTGTGGCGCCCATCGTTGAAAGAGAAATTCTTTAACAGGCCCAGGTTCACGCTCTTGTAGGTATCACGCCGGGTGTCGCCGTAGGTCCGCGCCGCATTGCCAAGAGTGAAGTCTGCCGGCTGGGCATACGCATTGGGGTTGAAAGCAAACCCACCGTTTCGGATATTCTCGTGCATTTGGCCGCCGGGAATGCGGGCGGACATGCCGGCAACGCGGTCGGGGTGTCGCATGTAATAGCTGAGAGTAGTGCCGACGCTAGGCGCCGAGACGGCAACCGGTGTCCCCGACTGCCACAGCACGCTGCCGCTCACTTGAAAGCCTCCGAGCACCTTGCCGCGAGCCGCGCCAGGTTTCCTGCCGAAAACTCCGCCCTGACCAAACGGAAACTCGTAACTGAAGCTGGCGGTCAGACGATGCGGGATATCGACATTGGAGAGCGAGTAGTCGCCTGCCAAGTTGTAAGCATCCTGGACCCTCGCACCGGCCATCGTTCCGTTAGACCTGCCCATGTAACTGATATCGATGAGTTTTGAAAATGAGTAACTTGTTAGGAGCGACAAACCGTTGCTATAGCTTTTGCGGATGCCGGTTTGAAAAGCATTGTACTTGCTTGCACCTCTACGAGGCTCCAAGAGATACGGGTTATCGTACTGCGGGAAAGGTTTCAGGAGCTGTGCGCGCCGCACCGTCCGGCTGGCCAAGACCGAATTGGGATCGGGGACGATGCCGTAGAACGGGTTACTCACTTGCTGGCTGAAGAACTGGCTTGGGCTCGCTGCGGTGGCGCCGTTGACATCGCGAGCGGTGGCATAGTTTTGCCGTGCATAGTCCAACATGGCCGGTGGCAGTTGGTTGATGTACACCCAGGGAATCTGGAGATGCACACCGTGGCTGCCCACGTAAGTGAGCTGGACGACGAATTTCTTGGGCAGCATACGCTGGATCGTCAAGTTGTATTGCTGCAGATAGGCGAGTGGGCGGTTCGGGTCGACCAAATAAGGGCTTTGGCCAATGAGCGTATTGGGGCCGAGGCTCCGTCCGGGAGCATGTCTCAACCCATTTGGGTACGGGTTTGTCAGAAAAACAGTTGGGGCGGCCGTGCCACCGGCTTGAATAACTTGTCCTGAGGCATCCGAACTCTGTAGCAAGACGGTGTCGAAATTCAGCCCGTTGGCGCTCGAGGAAACCATCGATCCCGGCACGAAGGAGATGCCGTAGCCGCCGCGCATCACCGTCTTCTCGTTAAGGCGGTAGGCAAAACCGGCCCGCGGGGCAAACCCGTGGAAATCAGTGTTGGTCTCCGGGCCGTCGGGGAAGGAGAGCAACCCGCGAAGGTCAGTGAAGCTCGACCGCAACGCCCGGACGGTCGCGTCGGTCGGCATGCCGACCACGCCGTTCAGCTGCGACTTGGCCGCCAGCTCGAAGCGAGTCATTTGCCCGTGGGTCTCGGCCGTGCCCGTCTCGACTTCCCATCGCAACCCGAGGTTCAGGGTCAGCCGTCGGTGGATTTTCCAATCGTCCTGAAGAAACGCGGCGCCATAGTGATGATACAGCGTGACGGGTATGAATGAATGAATGGTGCCACTCGCGGGCAAGCCGAGGAACAAGGAAGCCAACGACGACCCGGTTTCCGTGCCGACTGCCGGACTGCTGGTGGGCACAGGTCCGCGCGTGAAGGTTCGGTCGAAAGTGTAGCTTCCAGTCGGGTTCGCGTTGTAGCTGGAGAAGTTTCGCATCAGGCGGTATTCGACGCCGCTCTTGATCGTATGACCGTGCCTCATCCAGGTGATCGCATTGGCGAGGGTGTGGGTTTGTCGCGGTTGGTCGGAACCGCCTCCGCCGATCTGGCCGCTGGTAATCTCACCGGCAACTCCCAGCGCCTGTGGACCACTACCGGAAGAATTGAACACCGGGAAAGCGGTGGTGGACGCGAAGTCGCGGATGTAAGTGGGGAAGCCCACCGTTGTGGGATCGAAGTCCTGGTCGCCGGCGATCGGGATCTGATGGGTGCGAACGCCCGTGCAGCCGTATCGGAAGTTGTTGATCACGCGTGCAGTCAGGGTGAAAACATCGTTGAGAGTGATATTGAAAAAACCATCACGCGTGATTAGCGAATTGGCTGCTACAGATTTGAGAAAATTGGGCTCCCCCTGAAATCGCTTTTCGAAACTGAATCGGCCGAACAGACTATGTTTTTCCGACAGCGTCTCGTCGAGACGCGCGGCCACAACGTCGCGCGTGAACCGTGTTGTGGCGGAGTACAGATAGTTGTTGGTAACGCCCGGCTGGTTTGGCAAGGGCAGGTAGCTCATTAATTTCAGACCAATCGGATCCAGACAGGCAGCCTGGCGCGAACCGGAAGAATTACACTTGGGGAGCAAATCCACGCGGTTGCCGGGGATCGTGTTTCGCACCATAGTCCCGCTTGGATTGCGGACCAGCGGGCCGTATGGATCGTAAACCTGACCAACTAGCGGCTGCGAACCGTCCGCATTCAACGGCACGTTGGCGCGGGCAACTGGTTGCAGCAACTCCGAGAGGTCTCCGGCCCGCATCTTGGCGGTCGGCACGGTCAGGTCCTTCGAGAATGGGTTGTCTTCGCGGCGCCCTTCGTAATTGAAGAAGAAAAAGGTGTTCTGCGACCGCCCCAGTCTTGGGAAAACGGCCGGACCGCCAACCGAGCCTCCAAACTGGTTCCGCTTGATCGGAATGCGTGGCAAAGCCGGCGTTACGCCGTCGCTGGCGTGCCCCGCGCGGTTCCGCTGCCAGCCGTTAGCATTCAATCCGCCGTTCTGAAAGTACTCGTACAAAGTGCCGTGCAATTTGGCTCCGCCGGCCTTGGTCATGAAAAGCAAGACCCCGCCGCCCGAACGGCCATACTCCGCCGAGAAGACTCCGGACAGAACCTTGAACTCCTGAACCGAATCCTGGGGCGGCGAAATGGCCATGCCGTTGAAGTCGCCAAACGTGTTGGACACGCCGTCCAGCAACACATCGTTGGTGGATGCCTGCCCGCCGCCTACAGAGAACAGCGAGTCGAAGATGTTCCGGTTTCCCGGAGTGCCGATCGGACCTTGCGCGTTGCCATTCGTGTTAAGATTCTCTCCGGCGGCGAAGGCAAAACCGGTATCCACAACACCCGGCAGGTTGTTGATGAGCGCTAGCGTACTTCGTTCCGCAGAGGGCAGATCCTGAATTAGTTTGGTCTCGACGGCGTTTTCCAGTCCTCCCGACTCACTATCCAAGAGCGGCGCTGCCTCAGCAGTGACCTGGATAGCCTGCTGGGCAGTGGCCAGAGTAAGTTGAAAACCGAGTGTTCCGGCTTGCGCCACTTCGAGCCGCACCTGAGAGCGAGTATTGGCAGAGAATCCGGTCGCTTCGACCGTTACCGAGTACAATCCCGGGCGCAGAAATAGCACCGTGTAGCGTCCTTGATCATCGGTGTTGACCGTCTTTTTAAGACCTGTTTCGTTGGAAATTACCGAGACAATAGCGCCGGGCACGGCCGCTCCTTGCGGGTCGGTGACCGTTCCCGATATTGTGGCCGTGATCGTCTGCGCTCGAAGGCCGGGGCACGGCGCAACGACACCTGCAACCACCGTGAGGATAACGAAGAGGTTCTTCATGGCAGCCTTCTTGCCTCAGAATTCAAGGCCGGGCAATCGAGCAAAGGTCGATTGCCATGACAAAGAACGGCGGGTTCGCCGGGCCTCGCTTGAGTCAGAAAAGCAGCTTAAGAGCGAGCTGCACCTGCCGCGCCCGAACACGCGTGCCGCTGATCACGCCAACGCTCGACGAATCGATCGTAGCGCCCGGAGAACCGAGCTGCGTTGTATTCATGGCATTGAACGCCTCCACGCGGAACTGCAGGTTTATGCGATCCTCACGCAGCCGGAAGTTCCGGAATACCGACAAGTCGAAGTTGCGCAGCCCGGGGTTGCGGACATCTGGTAGCGTGCGTCCCACGTTGCCGAAAGTAAACGCGGGCGCAATCGAGAAGACCGAGGGATCGAACCACTTCTTCAGGCGCTGATCTGTCGTCCCGCCGCTGATATGAGCCGAGCGGCCGTTGTTGTTGGGCTTCTGAGACGCGGACCCCAGGCCCGTGTTGTTTGCCCCCTGCAGCAAAAGAATGGGCGTTCCGGTCTGAAAGGTTGCGATCCCGTTCACCTGCCAGCCACCAGCTATCCAAGGCAGCACCGACCCCGGACGCTTCCAAAACCTGCGGTTGGATCCGAAAGGCAGCTCGTAATTGAAGCTGAACACCAACCGGCTGGAAATGTCTTGGGGCGAAACCGCCCGCTCGGCGCCCCGGTTGTAATAGTCCTGCTTGCTCCCCAGCGGGCCCAGAAAGTCGACCACCTGAGAAGCGTCGTCAATCAATTTGCCGGCTGTGTAGCTCAGAAGGAACCCAAGACCCTGCGAGTAGTGCTTCTCGGCGCGGAGGGTGAAGGCATGGTAGAGCGAGTTGGCTTGTGGCTTGCGTGCCACGTTGACGCCCGTGTACTGGGGAAACGGACGCAATAGTTGCGAGCGCCGGACCGTGGGTTGGCTCAGCGTCGAGGTCGGGTCGGTTATCACGCCGTAGAAAGGATTCGGAACCAGATCATTGAGCGTATTGCCGAGCGAGAAGAAGGAGGCGGGCAACTGGTTGAGCGTCATGCTTTCCCCATCGACCAAGTGGTTGCCTTTGCTAGCCACATAAGCCGCCTCGATGAGCATGTTTCCGGGCAGCTCGCGTTGGAGGCTGAAGCTCCACTGCTGGATGACGGGGTTCACGTAATCGATAAACAGGCCTGCACCGATGGACTGGCCAAGAAGAGTAGAAGGGCCGCTCATCGGCCCCGGCGTCGGACCCAGCGGCAGATTGAAACCGTCCGGAAAGGGGTCTTTTAAGAAGTGAATGGGCGTGCGCCCGTCCAACGAGGCAACGAAATTGGTGGTGGAGCTGAATCCCTCGTTGCCCATAAGGCCGCTGGACCCGGCCGCCTGCATCGGCGAGGGGGCGTATGTGATTGCGTACCCGCCCCGCGCCACGGTCTTGGAGCCGACCCTGTAAGCAAATCCGAAACGCGGGCCAAAGTTGTTCGCGTCTGTCGGAGTTTGACGCCGGCGCGAAGAGTCACAAAACTCCATAGCCCCAACCAGGTTCGGGAACCCGGCCACCCGACCCGCGATGGGGGAAGGGGCACTCAGATCGAAGTACGACAGGCGGTTGTAACGCTCTGTGCGTGGCACATCAACTTCATAGCGCACGCCGATGTTCAGCGTAAGGTTTTTGGTGGCCCGAAAGTCATCTTGCACATACGCCCCCCAATAGCTGCTGGCTGACGCGGTGGCGAGGCTATGGCTTATCGACCCCGAGCTTGGGACCCCGATTAAGAGACTCGCCAAGCCGAAACCTTCGGTCGTACTGGCACGAACCGGATCCCGTTGCGTCCATTGTTGGCCGAAGCTGAAATTGCCCGAAGGATAGCTGTATTGCAGGAAGTTCAGCAACATCTTCCTATATTGCACGCCGGCCTTCACTGAATGTCGGGCCAGGATCTTGGTAAGGTCGGCGTTGATGATGTGTGAGTTCGGGGCGTAACGGGTCTTTCTGAAGCCAGGCGAGCCGATGTTAGATAGCCCGGTAACACCGAACTGCGGAAACTGCAAGCTTTGTCGGGCGGCCTGGTCGCGCATGTACGTCGGGAAACCCAGTTGAGTGATATCGAAGCCATCCGAATAAGGGCGGTCGAGGTTGAAGAAACGGCCAAATCCATAACGCACCCCCACAATGGTGCTCTGATTGGCAATGTAGGTCTGGTCCAGGGAAGCGCTGTAATAGTCGTACTTCCTGTCGGGTCCAGCAATGGTGCTCACATTGCGAAAGAAATCGTAGGGCTTGCTGGTGGTCGGTGCCAGCGAAACCCGCGCAGTTGTGCGCCACGCCTGGGACTCGTTATGATCGATACGGGCGTCAGCACGATTATCCCCTGTCAGATCCTTACCAGCCGCGGTGAAGTTGTTCACCTGAGTGAAGGCGTTGATCGGTGTAGTGTTCGGCTTCGGGTAGTATTGCACCAGCTGGCGGGCTACCGGATCGATCCGTGAGTCGGGGATTCGATTCCCGGCGAAAGCATCGCGAGTATAGTTGCCCCCCCCGGCGTCACGCGTGGTCAACGGGTCGTAGACGGTGAGGGCAGCGCCGGACGAAGTCCGTAAGCTGGAGAAATCGCCCCGCTTCCATTCTTCCAACGGGAACGTCGTCGTCAGAACGCTCGCCTGCCGGCTTCGAGTACCCTGATAGTCGAAGAAGAAGAAGCTGCGGTTGCGGCCGTTATAAATGCCGGGAAGGTACAGGGGGCCCCCGATAGTGCCTCCAAACTGGTTCCGTTGAAACGCGGCCCGCGGCACGCCAGCGCGATTGCTGAAAAAGTCGTTACCGTCGAGTTGGCTGTTTCGCAAGAATTCGTAAAGGCTGCCGTGAAGCGTATTGGTGCCCTGCTTGGTAATGACATTGATCACGCCGCCACCGCTATGCCCGTATTCGGCGGAGAAGGCGTTGGTGGCAACGCTGAATTCCTGCACCGCATCAACCGCGGGCGTGTAGGCCAAGGTACTGACGGAGGCGTTGTTCTCAGGGAGGACCACGGAAGTACCGTCGATTGCAATTTCGCTGGTTCCGACCCGTCCACCGCCGATTGCCGGTGCGGTGCCGAACCAACCAGGCGATACACCTGCCAGCACACCCGGCGTCAGCGTGGCGAGCGCGAACGGATCGCGGCCGTTGAGCGGCAGATCCAGAATCCGTTTGTTATCGATCACCGTGGAGATCGTGGCGCTGGTGGTTGCCAGCAAGGGTTGCGCCTGTGCCGAAACGTCGACCGATTCGGTCACCGCCCCGACTTCCATGATGAAATCGATCCGTGCCGTCTGGTCCACAAACAGGGTCACCGCCTCGCGGCTGATCGGCTTGAAACCGTCGGCTTGGACCAGCATGGTATAGGACCCGGGCTGTAGTAGCGGAACCTGGTAATACCCTTCGGAATTCGACGTTGTTTTCCGCACGATCCCGGTCCTCGCATTGGTCACGGTGACGTTGACGCCCGCCATGACCGCTTTGCTGGGATCCGTGATCAGTCCTGTGATCTGGGCGGTCTGCCCGAAAGACACGACGGCGAAAACAAGCACGAAGACAACAGCCAAGCCGAATTTCCTCATAGTCTTTTCTCCTTCTTGCTCCCCGCTGCTGCAGGCCTTTTCGGCCCCCTGCCGGACCACAACTGCTCCGGTGAGTCCCTGAATTCCAACGACACGGCCGATTCGAGCGCACGGCCATCACTATCCAGCTCGGATAACATTCCCGAGAGCTCCTTAAGCGCTGTCCGAGGATCGTCTTCGGGCGGTGCTGCGCCGGCAAAAAGAGCGCGCGCTAATCGATCGATCCGTTCCGTAGTGTCCAGAAGTTCGATTGCCGCAGATGACCAGTCAGAGGCGGTGTCTGACTTAGGAGCCGAAATTCCCTGCCCGGCCTCAATTGATCCGGGCAAGACGCTCGCAAGAATCTCGTGCAAGCGCCTGCCTTTGCCTGCTAACGCGCTGGTGTGGTCCTGAAGCATCTTTTCCAGGAGCCATCGTGGCGCTCCCCGCAGGCCGTCCGCCCGGGATGCCGGGAATTCTGTCGCTAGCCGCCGGATAGCCCAGGCTTCCGCCAGAACGCTCCCAGAAAGCGAAGTAAGTTGATTCGCTACTTCGGCGATCCGGCCTGGTACCTCGGCCGATTCATATCGCTGCTTGAAGGAGGCCTCCAGCAGTCCCTGAATCGCCAGTTCGGAACCAGCTACAGTTATATCGGTGCTCGGTCCAAGCGCTGGGGATCGCTGCCGGCGGCTGTCTGGAACCTCGGACAAGTTCTTGATTTCCGCATCGACGAAGGTCAGCGCGCCAAGCGCCGCACCCAATTTCGTTTTGCGCTGCTCGTTTTCGACAAGAGCCCGGATCAGGATTCGGCCCGAGGGGCGCTTGATCAGCTCGATCTCCTCCCCCAGGCAGGCTCCGATCCGATGGAGCGCGTACTGCACCTCGACCTCCCGCCCAATCTCCTCCGATATGGTGGGAATCGGACCATTCGTTTCGTCCAAGACTTGCGAGCGCCGACCGGATGACATCCCTTGTTCTCCTCCGGCTTGGCGTCCGGCAATGTGTACGTCCGGTTCGAAAAGGGCTGGGACCAGTTGAGCGGGTGGGATCGCCTGGATTCGATCGACAGAGAGGCTGAATTCGGCCGCGCGCCCGGGCGCTTCAAAGCGAATTCTCTGAAGACGAGGCAGGTAATTGATGGGATCAACCTGGACAGCCAATTCCGCCGCAAAGCCGGCGCTTTGCCGGCGGGCGACGAGTTGCAGCACCTGCTTACCGTCTTCCAAGCGTGTGCGTTCCGCGGTCAGCGTCACTCCCTCCTGGCTCGCGAACACGGACAGGTCCCATGTGAGGGAAATCGGCCGCCACTCGCGGCTTTCCAGCCACGTCAGGAAGGCGGCTTCCATCTCCGGAAAATCCAGGCCATGATCGGCAAGCTCGGCGACGGATACCATTTTCGCCGCCCTGCTCCACGTCACCGGATGCGAGCCGGCAACCGGGTTGTAGTTGTATCTCCGGCCGTCGGACGGACGCCAGGCGGCATGCTTCAACGCGCCCTGTTCTTCCCATCGAGAGGCAAAACGTTGACCGTCCTTCTCCGACCAAACCGTCAACCGGCTCTCGTGCCGTATCATCACGGGTTTCACCTGGGCGATTTCAACGCGGAACACCTGGCAAATTGCCTGCCTCTCCTGCTCGCGCTCGGCTACCCGGCTTTTCGCGACGATATCGGCGGGCGAAGGCATCATGCGCCAGCCCAGGTACCAGGCGACCAGCAGTACAATACAAACTGCGGCGATCGAGACCAACGCGGTTATTCGGTAGTGCGAAAACCAGGAAAGCGGTGTCAAACCGTGAAACCGCGGGGAGTTGCGCTCGAATCGTTCACGCCATTGAAGAAAGCGGATCTTGGACCGTTCGACCCAGCCGGGATCGGGAAAGTCCTGTTCCCGAAAGACGTCCGCGGCCGCCCGGATCTGTTCTTCGAGTTCCGCCTGGCGGCTGCGGCACAGCCAGCACAATTCCAGATGCTTCTCAACAGCGCTCCTGGCGCGGCCGGAAAGCTCGCCGTCGCGGCAAGCGAGCAGTGTGTCATCACTGTAATGTTTCTGCGACATGTCTTCCCGTCCGAGTCGAAACTGGCCGGCCCATGGCCTTGGCCTTTGCCGCCAGTTGTAGTTTTCGTAGTGCGCGTGCAAGGAGGGTCCCAACCGACTTGATGTTGATGCCCAGCTGCTCCGCTATGTCCCGGTATTTGAGCGACTCCATTCTCAGCAGTACAACTTCTTCCTCCCGTTCGCTCAAAACGGCGAACAGGGCGGTCAGGTCGTCTTCCGGAGTGGCGGGCAGAAGGTGGCCAGTCTGGAACGCCTCCATATTCTCGGAAGGCTCGAGTTGTTCGCCCTGGCGCCGGAGGCTGCGCTCATGCTTGCTGATATGGTGCCGGACCACACTGAGTGTCCATCCCCTCGGGTTTTCAACCTTCTTGCCCAGGCGCAATTCCCGGTACAACGCCATGAAGGCTTCTTGCACTAGGTCGTCGGCCAGCTCCCGCGACCCTGTGGCGCGGTAGCTGTAACGTTCCAGGGACGGACCCCAGGATTCAAACAGCGATTCAATCAGCCGCGACGCTTCTTGCTCCCCCATTTTGCTCGGCCCACCCCTGACCGTTGCTTGCCTACCCTATATGTACCCGGAAACAGCTTTTTCCCTACAAGCAATTCATTCTCTCGGATCGGCACGCTGATGGACGTGAAGTCTATCACCGGCCGTTCGGTGCAGTGGCATGCCTCGCCCGCTGTTTTCCATTTGAACGCCTGTCATTGTCAACTGAAAATCGGCTCTTCCGCACTCTTGATGCAGACCGAAGGCCGGGCGCGCAAGGCATGGGCTATCTTTTTGCAGACGGCGGGTCCGGCGGACGCTGGATCAACGTGCCGTCCCACTCGAAATGCTCCTGGCGTTCGTACTTGCCCAGTTGACGGAAATCGTCGCGCGTGATGCCGTTCAAATCCCAAACGACATGGCCTGCCCGGATGGTCAGCTCGGCCTCCAGTTTTTGCGTGCCCGTTAAACGCGCGCCCCATGAATCTACAAATCCGAACTTGCCTTTGACCAGCCGCAGAACGGCGACATCGGCCTCGGCGCCTTTCGAGAGATGGCCCAGTTCGGGGCGATGAATCATATTGGCCGGATTAACTGTCGACCGGCGTACCACTTCAGGGAGGGACATCCCTAGATTCAAGAATTTTGACATTACGTTCAGCATGTCTTTCATCCCCGCGTTCATGCTGGCGACGTGCAGGTCGGTGCTGATGGAATCCGGCGTCCACCCTTGCTCCAGCGCCGGTGCGGCCTGCCGAAAGACGAAAGCATTGCCACCGTGACCAACATCGAAAAACACGCCGCGCCGCCGTGCCTCGTTCAGGTAGCCATGCAACCTACCATTGTCATTGAAGAGCGGAACCGACCCGAAGTACATGTGTGTGGAAATGTCGCCGCGCCGCAACTTTTTCAGGATCAGCTCCGAGTAAGGGCGCTCGAGCCAAAAGCGGCCGAAATCCACCATCACGGGCAGGTTGCTGAGTGTCCCCGCTTCGACGGCGCGTTCGACCGCGACCCAGTCCCGCCCGGCATAGTGAGCAGTCTTGATGCCCACAATGATGTTCGGAAATTCGCGGGCGCGCCGCGCGGCCGGTTGCGCTTGCATATCGGCAACGTTTTGTTCGGCCTCTCCACCACTCATTCCGTTGCCGACGATATTGAGCATGGCCAGGACGCGCGTCTTCGACCGGTCAATCACGCGGTCCTTGAAATCCGGGAAATCCCTCCAGCCGGAGCTGCCCGCATCGACCACCGTGGTAACGCCATTGCGGAAGCAAAACCCGTCAGGATAGACGCTGTTGTCACCGTTATACGCGGCGCGCCTCCCGGTGGCCGCATACACGTGGACGTGGATATCAATCAAGCCCGGAACGACGTAAAGTCCCGATACATTGACCGCGCGCCTGGCCTGGTCAGCCGGAATATTGGGCGCGACCCGCGCGATTTTTCCGCCCGCAATAGCGATGTCCGCCACGCGGGCCACTTTGTTCTTGGGGTCCAGCACATGCCCGCCGCGCAAAAGGAGATCGTAGCGCGGGCCGGCGAACAGGGGCCAGCAGAGGAGCAGGACCGAGGGGAGCAGACGGATCATGGTCTTCATCTTCGTACCCCTTGCCCGAACCGCTTGCTTTTTATCTTGCTTTTGGCAAACCGAGTTATATACCCTATTATAATACCATAGTGTTTAGCGGAAAAAGGATGATTAAACGACAGACACTGACGTCGCAGGTATTTGACTACGTCTTGAATCTCATCAAGACGAATCAGGTCAAGCCTGGCGAGAAGCTGCCGACTGAAAAGCAATTGACAGACTTGCTAGGCGTGAGCCGAACCTGCGTGCGCGAGGCTGTTAAGTCGCTGGAGACGCTCCGCTTGATCAGCGTCCGGCAGAGGATAGGCGCGGTTGTCCTTGAACCGTCACCGACGGCTCTGTTCAACGCTGAGCACCTGTCCGCTGCGAGTCACCAGCAAACAGCCGACTGCCTAATCGAATTCCGAAGAATCCTGGAAATAGGGCTGGCGCCGCTGGCGGCGGAGAAAGCGACCGAAGAAGACCTGGCCGTCATGAGTCAGGCGCTCGAGCGTCACAAGCGGGCGATCGAGACCGACATGGTTGTCGCGCACGATGCCGATATCGCCTTCCACCGGGCAGTCGCCGAAGCGACAAAGAACCCCTTTGTGCTGATGGTGCTGGATACCGTGTCGGGCCCGCTGGCCGAGCAGAGGCGGATGAACGACGGGATCCGGAGGTTCGCGGAAGAAGGCCTGCGCGATCACGAGCGGATTTACTACGCCATTAAACAACACAACCCCGAAAAAGCCCGTGCGGCCATGCGGGCGCACATGGATACCGCAGAGCGAAACTGGCGGCTGGCCGCCGAAATACGCCGGGCCGGTGGCAACCACTTGGATGCAATGCGCCAGGATGCGGTCGGCGCATAGACCGCGTATGACGCGCGGGCATCTCGCTCCCGCGCAGCGAAACTCGGGGCGGGTGCCGTCCGTATGCGCTCCGCAAGAATAGGTCTAATACATACCGAAACTCCTCACTTGCCCTGCCAACGCTGCGAGAAAATAACCGCTTGACAAATTGAATATTATCAGACAATATGCAGCGCGTTGCTGGCTGCCAGGCGGAACTGTGGGGCCAGACGCAAATTAGCGCCCGATTTTCCGTAAATCGTGACCCATGTGTTGCGGCGGCAGCCTGGGATGAACGCTTGGGGCTTGGTTGGGCGGTGATGTCAAGAACGCCAATCGGAACCCTGCTGACCCCATTTATCGACCAGGGCGCGAGCGCCATCCGGCGAGCAAGTGGGGTTCCTCGCATTCGTGGAGGAGCAAGAAGAAGAGGAGACCATGAAGAGATTCGTCCTGCTGTGGATTATCTGCTTGGCCGTTTTCAGTTCGATGTGCTTCGGCCAGACTGCCCAAATCACGGGACTGATCAGCGATTCGAGCAAGGCTGTGATGCCGGGTGCCAAGGTCACCGTGACCAATTTGAAGACCGGGACGGTCAGGGAAACAGAATCGAATTCTGAGGGATTTTACTTGGTGCCGCTCCTGCAGCCCGGATCGTACGGCATACGCGTCCAAGCCACCGGTTTCAAGCCCATCAACCGGGAGGGGCTGACCCTGCTTGTAGACCAGGCGGCGCGAGTTGACTTTGTCATGGAGGTGGGCGGCTTGACCGAGTCGGTGAACATCTCGGCGCAGGCCCAACCGTTGCTGACAACCACCAGCGCTACCGCCTCTACCGTGATCGACAACAAGAGAATTCAGGACTTGCCGCTCAACGACCGCGACCCGTTGCTGCTGGCCGGGCTGGCTCCAGGCGTGTTACCGGGCCTGACGACCGCTTCTTTTGAGGGGCGCTCTCCGCTGATAGGAGGGGGGCGGCGCGGGACAAACGAGGTCACCGTCGACGGCACATCCAGCATTCTCCCGGAGAACAATTCGTCGGTCAGTTTTCAGGGTTACATGCCTCCCGTAGACGCAATCCAGGAATTCAGCGTGCTGACGAATACCTTTTCCGCCGAGTACGGGCACAGCGGGGGCGGCGTGATCAATGTCGTTACAAAGCAGGGGACCAATACGGTCCACGCCAGTCTTTACGAGTATCTGCGAAACAGCCAGCTCGATAGCAATAACTTTTTCAGCAATCGTGCGGGGGTAAAGCGCGCCGCGTTTCAACGGAACCAGTTTGGAGGCACGGTCGGCGGACCGGTTCACGTACCCGGGATTTACGACGGCCACAATCGCACCTTCTTCTTCTTCGACTTTCAAGGCACTCGAAGCCGGCAGGCGAACATTCTGACGACGACCTTTCCATTGGAAGCATGGAGACGGGGCGATTTTTCCAACCTCCGAAATTCGGCCGGTGCTGCCCTCAACGTTTACGATCCATTGACCACGCGTGATGCCGGAGGCGGCAACTATACGCGCGACGCTTTCAGCGGGAACCGAATCCCGGATGCGCGGATCGATCCGGTGGCGCGCCAGGTCGTGCAGTACTACCCCTCGCCCAACACGGCACCGGTGAACGCCTTCACGCAACTCAATAATTTCACGGCGGCCGGCAAGGATGCGGCCACCGATAATCGTTTCGACATACGCCTGGACCATAACGAGTCGCAGGCCTGGCGTACCAGTGCGCGGCTCTCGATGGCGCCAACGATCAGCCAGCCCTGGGATTTCTTTGACAATCCGGCCAGCACGGCCACCTCGGTGCGCAAGGTAGACTTCTACAACGCGACGATCGAGCAAACCTACATTGCCAATCCCACGACGATCGTAAGCGTGCGCTACGGATTCAGCCGTATGTACGACTACGACAAACCATATTCCAACGGTTTCGATATGACCCAACTCGGCTTCCCTGCCTATTTGCGGAACCAGGCCGCCAAGGACAACCTGCAGTTTCCGGCGTTCGCGATCAATGGGCTCTCGAACATCGGCAACGCGGGCTATGCCAAGGTGGTTTTCGCTCCGAACTCGCATATCGTCAACGCCGATGTCACCAAGATGGTCTCGCGGCACGCACTGAAGATGGGCCTGCAATACAGAAAAGAACTGCTCAACTTTCTGCAATACAGCTACCCGTCCGGGTATTACGCGTTCACCCAACAATGGACCCAACAAAACCCGGTCGTGTCCAGTGCCACCGCCGGTTTCGGCTTAGCCAGCTTTTTGGTCGGGGTTCCGACCTCCGGCTACATCAGCCACAGTCTTGCCACCGCCTCCGCCAGCAACTATTTCGCGGGATATGTGCAGGACGACGTTCGGGCGACCCGGAACCTCACGGTCAATCTCGGACTCCGCTATGAAGTCGATACGCCCCGCAAGGAGCGCTATAACCGGCAGTCGTATTTCGATCTGAACGCTGCTTCGCCGATCGCGGGCAAGGTGCCCGGTTTCCCGAACCTGGTTGGAGCCATGATGTTCTGCGACTCTTCGCACCGGCAGCAAACCCCGACCGACTTGAACAACTTCGGCCCACGCGTGGGATTTGCTTATCGAATGGGCACCAAAACAACGGCCCGCGGAGGCTACGGACTGATGTATGCGAGATCGACGATGCAGGTGGCCGGGGCCACGGGCACGGCGGGCAACGAGGGGTTCACAAATAACACCAATTTTGTTTCCTCCCTGGACAGCCGCACGCCCATTCATTTCCTGAGGGATCCGTTTCCGGACGGATTCTCCCTGCCGCAGGGCCCGGCGCCCGGACCCATGAGTGGGCCTTCCACGCTCCTTGGCCAGTTGATAGGAGCCGGTCTGTTTATCGACTACGTGAATCCAGTCATCCAGCAATGGAACTTCACGCTGCAGCGAGAACTGCCGGGAAACATGCTCGTCGAGGCAGGTTATCTGGGCAGCAAAGGCAATCACCTGGGCGATGGCGAGACTATGGCTCTCAATCAGTTGCCCTCGTCGTTCTTCTCGATGGGCAACAGCCTAAACGACCTGGTTGCGAATCCCTTCTATGGCGTCATAACCGATCCCACCTCGACGCTGAGCCAACCGACCGTGCGGCGTTCGCAGCTTCTGCGTCCCTATCCTCAATACACCAGCGTCAACGTGTCGCGCAAACCGCAGGCCAACTCGCTTTACCATGCGTTCACCGTTCGCGTGGAAAAACGCTACGCGCAGAGCCTGGGATTTCTGCTGAGCTATACCAGCGCGAAATTGATAGACGACGCGTCGCAGGTGGCCAGCCTTGTGGCGCTGGGCACGATGGGCTCCAAGCAAGATTATTACAACCGGAAAGCGGAACGGGCCGTTTCGCCACAGGATATTTCCAGCCGCCTGGTCTTCAGCTTCACCTACGATCTGCCGGTCGGCGCCCACCGGAAATTCCTGAACGCCGCCCCCGCGCCGCTTCAGTGGCTGGCCGGCGGCTGGCAGTTTAATGGCATCCTCTCCTTCCAGACGGGGACACCCGTTGTTCTGACCCAGGGAGCGAACAATACTGGCCTAGGCTCAGCCTCGCAACGGCCCAACAGCAACGGCCGCTCGGCACACCTCACCGGCGGTACGAAAGATGCGCGGCTGAAGAAGTGGTTCGACCCCTCGGTCTTTTCGATCGCCCCGGCGTTTACTTGGGGCAACGTCGGGCGTGCGCTGCCCAATGTCCGCAACCCGGGCATGCGAAACCTGGACATGTCTCTGTTCCGGAACTTTCGGTTCCGCGGAGAACGGATCAACCTGCAATTCCGCGCCGAGGCTTTCAATGCGATGAATACGGCGCAGTTCGGCGCTCCGGGCGCACAGCTCGATTCTTCCAACATCGGCGTGATCAGCTCCACCGCCGTCGCGCCGCGCCAGATTCAGCTTGTCTTCAAGGTACTGTTCTGAAGCGGAGGATGCGCATGGACCGTCGAAATTTTCTTGCCCTTCTGGGGGCCGGAGCGTTTGAAGTTCGAGCTGGACAACAGCCGCCGGCCTCGGAGCCGGCGCGAGTAGAAAGCATCACCGCCCCAGCCACACCGGCGATTGCCCTCAACCATCTGGGGTTCCTTCCCGATGCGCGGAAGGTGCTGGTATTCCGCGGAACGCCCCCGTCGCCCGCTCAGTTCAGCATGCGTGAGATCGGCACCCATCCCGGTGTGGTAATTGAATTGACCCGGCCCCTGACCAAGGTTACAGGCGACCTGGGGAATTGCTCCATCGGTGATTTCAGCGAGCTTAAAACGGAGGGCATGTACCAAGTCACGGTGGGCAGCGAGCGCTCCGTTCCGTTCTTCCTCAGGCCGGATGTGTGGCGCCGTACCTTGCCCAGGGCGGTGAGCTACGTTCACGCCCAGCGCTGCGGCGTGGCGGTGCCCAACGTACACCCGGCGTGTCACCTGGATGACGCGCGGCGCGACGACACCGGCGAACACGTCGATGTCACGGGCGGCTGGCACTCGGCCGGCGATTTGCGCAAGACAGGAACTACAATGACGAGTGCCCTCGGCCTCCTTTATCTCGCGCGGAATCTCGGCGGACGCTGGGATCTGGCCGGCTCGGGCCTGCCACCACTGCTCGACGAAATCCAATGGGGGAACCGCTACTTCCTGAAGATCCAGGAGCCGGGCGGAGTTATCTGGAACGACACGGCCATTGGCGCGAGCGGCGACAACAGAGATAACCGCTGGACCGACAACATCGTTGGCAATTCCGACGATCGCAAGGCCGGCACGCGGAAGACGGGGCTGTTTCAGGCGATGTTCATCATCCTGCAGGCGATGGCCGCGCAGGTGTTCCGCGAGACCGATCCGGGTTACGCGCAAACTTGCCTCGCTGCCGGCAGGCGCTGCTGGGAGGCGGCGAAGATGGGCACCATCTTCACCAGAGACCCGCTCCTGGCGCATTTCTGGACTGCGACCACCGAACTCGGCTGGTGGACCGAAGCGGCACTTGAACTGTATCGCGCCACCAACCAGCTTGCCTATGAAGCGGCAGCGACCGAACTGGGGCGGCAGTTGCTTTCCCTTTTCACACGCGATTTTGTGGGCTCGCAAAAGACGGTCCGGGGCTTCTGGCGGTCGTCCCCTGACAATCCGGCTCCCAATGTCGATCCGGTCTATTCCGCGTTGCCGGCTTTGGCTCTCTTGGATTTGTCGCTGGTCTTTCCCAAACACGCCGACTCCAGCCGCTGGCGCGATGCAGTCCGCCTGCATCTGGACGAATATGTGTTGCCGCTCTCAGCGCGGTCGGCTTTCAGGATGGTCCCCTACGGCATTTTCCTGGGCTCACCCACCGCGGAATATTACCGCCCGTTAGCCGGCGAAGTCACATATCGCTACTTCATGCCTGTCCGGAAACAGTACTGGTGGTTGGGGACCACCTCGCACTTAGAGGGCTACGCCGTATTGCTGGGAATGGCAGCCAAAGCGTTCGGCCGTCGGGAGTATCGCGACCTGGCTTACCGGCAACTCGAGTGGGTGATGGGTGCGAACCCGTTTGGTGCCTGTTTGATGACCGGTGAAGGCATGCGCAACCCGTTCCCGCACTCGCGCTTCGTCGGCCTCATTCCGGGCGGCATCCTGAACGGTATTGCCGGAAACAGTCGCGACGAGCCAGTGCTGGATATCGAGTACGGTGGCGACTGGCGGACCTGCGAATACTGGTGCCCGCACAACGCCTTCTATGCATGGGCTCTTTCCGTCCTGGAGAGTGTTTGAGCCGCGGTGTGTCAATGGCTCGCGAAGAGTGAGGCATACCAAGCCCGGGCCAGGAACGGCGAGAGTCACGCCACCGATACGGGATCCGCAGGGTGACGCAAACCGGCATTGGAGGAGCACTATGAACCGGCGAGCGTTCCTGTTTGGTCTGGGGCTTGGAGCACCGGCGCTCACTGCCGCCCAAGTGGCGCCGCCCGCAAACCCACCCGCAAAGATGCTGCGGCCCCCAGAGCCGTCACGTATCGAAAGTCTGACTCCCAATGCCAGCCCCGCCATCGCGCTCAACCATCTTGGCTTTGTTCCCAAGGGTCTGAAGATTCTGGTATATCGCCAGGCAGCAGCGGTGCCAGCCGAGTATACGCTGCGTGATTTTGGCCGCTCCGTCAAACCGTTGCGGGTCACAAGGCCGCTGACGAAGATTCCAAGTGATTTCGGCGATTGCCTCGTCGGAGATTTCAGCGACATCGAAGCCGAAGGGTTGTACGAGATCTCGGTTGGGAACGAGAGGTCGGTGCCGTTCCTGATCAGACCGGACGTTTGGCGCCGCACGCTGCCCAAGGCGGTCAGCTACATCCACTCGCAGCGCTGTGGCGTCGCCGTGCCTAACATGCACGCTGCATGTCACCTGGACGATGCACGCCGCCGTGATACCGGTGAACACGTCGATGTTGCCGGGGGATGGCACTCGGCTGGTTCTCTGGTCAAGACTGGCACCACCATGATGAACGGGCTGGGCCTGCTTCACTTGGCACGGAATCTGGGGGAGCGCTGGGACCCGGCAGGCTCAGGCCTGCGAACACTGCTGGATGAAATGCGATGGGGGAATGCCTACTTCTTGAAACTGCAGGACAGGGACGGGCTCATCTGGCAGGACGTAGGGGCTGGAAGCTGGCGCTATTGGACCGACAACACCATTGGCTCAAGCGATGATCGCGACCTCAACACATCCAAATCCGGTTTGTTTCAGGCAATGTTCATCACGCTTCAGGCTATGGCGGCCCAAGCCTTTCGGAATACTGACCCTGGTTATAGCCAGCGCTGCCTGGCGGCCGCAGTGCGCTGCTGGGATGCCGCAAGGGAGGCGGCCAAGCTAGGCAGGGACCTGAAAGAGTTCAACTGGTGGACCTTTACCACGGAGCTGAGCTGGCGGCTTCTTTCCGCTGTGGAGCTTCACCGAGCGAGCGGCCGGGATTCCTACCAGGCAGAAGCCGAGTCGGTAGCGCGCCAGTTACTTTCGCTGCAAACTCGCGACTTCATTGGCGCTCAGAAGACGGTCCGGGGGTTTTGGCGCGCATCGGCCGATGATCCGAGTCCCACCGTCGATCCGGTGTACTCCGCGATACCGGCGCTGGCTTTTCTGGAGCTATCGCTCGCCTTCCCCAAGCACATGGACGTCGGCCGCTGGCGCGATGCGGTGCGCTTGCACCTGGATGAGTATGTGCTGCCACTTACCGCGCGGTCCGCTTTCCGGATCGTGCCCTATGGCATTTTTCTGGGCTCACCCACGCCGGAGCACTACCGGCCGTTGTCTGGCGAACTGACGTATCGCTACTTCATGCCGGTCCGGAAACAGTGGTGGTGGTTGGGAACGACGGCGCATCTCGAGTGCTATGCCCTGTTGCTGGCCATGGCGGCCAAAGCGTTTGGGCGTCGGGAGTATCGCGACCTGGCCTACCGCCAGTTGGAATGGGTAATGGGCGCGAATCCGTTCGGTGCCTGTTTGATGACCGGCGAAGGAGCACGCAAGCCCTACGGCTACAATGCATTCCTCGGCCCAATCCCTGGAGGCATCCTGAACGGCATTGCCGGGAACACTCGCGATGAGCCGGTGCTGGATAACGACTACGGTTACGCACCTGATACTTGGCGAACGCGCGAGTATTGGAGTCCGCACAACGCTTTCTATCTGTGGGGGCTCTCCGTCCTGGAAGGTGCGTGAGAAAGGGGGAAACTTGCTTCTGTTCTTGTTTGGGCTGTTTCTTGGCCCGGTTTGGCCTTTCGCAGCCGAGCCGGCGGCCGTTGAAGTGTTGCGCCTTCCCAGCTACACGGAAGGCGTGGTTTTCGACCTCCATGGCAACGGCTATGCCTCGCAGCCGAACGCGCGATTTATCACGCGATTCACACCGGACGGTAGATCGAGCGCCTGGGCCGAACTCAACAAACCGAATGGCCACAAGGTACTGCCCGACGGCACCCACCTCGTGTGCGACGTGGGGGCGGTTCTGCACCTTGATCGAAACGGCAAGCTAATTTCCAAAATATCGACCGAGTGCGACGGGAAGCCGCTCCGCAGGCCGAACGACATCACGCTCGATCCGGACGGCGGCTTCTACTTCACCGACCCCGAAGGCTCGATGCAACAGTCGACAGGGACAATTCACTACGTCGATGCGGCGGGCAAGACCCATCTGGCGGCGGGTCAACTGATGTTTCCGAATGGGATTGTGCTGCGGCCGGACGGCAAGAGCCTGTTGGTGGGTGAAAGCGGGCGCAACCGGATACTGGTCTTCTTGGTGAAGGCGCCCGGCAAACTCGGACCGCCCGCAGTTTTCGCAGACCTCCCGCTTAAGGGAGAAGGACAGATCGAGAACCAGCCGGACGGCATGTGCCTGGATGCGGAAGGCAATCTGTATGTCGCGCACTACGGCATGCGGCGGGTGCAGGTGTTGGACCGCGGCGGGCGGCTCGTCCACAGTTATGCTTCGGGCGTTATCCTAAGGACCAGCAATGTTGCTTTCGGCGGGCCGGCGATGGACGATCTGTACATCACTGGCGGTGTGGACGCAAATCTGAAGGGAGAAGGCGCGGTTGTGCGGCTTCATTTGCCGGGCGTGCGCGGCCTGGCGATCCCCATTCGAAAACGCTAATGGTCCACATCATTTTTCCAGCCGCAACAATCCGAAGGCCTCGGGAACATGGCTGTTGTGGATTCCTGTAGGCCGCCAGGCAAGATAAGTGCGCGACGTGCGGTCGCTGGGCACCTTGAACGGCCCCTGAATGCGGAACAGGTTCAGCCGCATCTCCCGCCCTTCTCGCGAAGGCTTGGCATCGATTGCCTTCACCGGGATGCACATTTCGCCGTACCAAGTCTTGTTCTCCGCATCGATGCGGGCTCTCACGCGCATGCCCGAGTTCCAGGTCCACCCGTCTATGGGCTTGCTGTGCTCGAGGTCAATGTCCAAATCGATCCATTCGCCCTGAGGCGATACTTCGAACTCTTTGTAGCGGCCAATGTTCTTGAAGTCGGACCCAACAAAGACCTCCGCCACGTCCCAGTAGTACAGCCCGTTAGTCTCCTCCGTTGTTACGGGGTCGGGTTTTACATGGAGGACTTCATAGCGGCAGATGAAAAGAAAGTACAGGTTGGTGTCCGTCCAGCGGGAACGAATCTCCGTGCGAAGACTCGGCACCGGCCGGCCGTCCCGGTCGTGTTCGATGACAACTCCCTTGATGTTGCGCCAAGGCGCGGCGTCCGGGTCGGCAGTCAGTTCGAAGTCGGCAGCGGAATGCTTGCTGGTGAACACTGCCGGTTCTTGAGCGCTGGTCAATCCGAAAGCGGCGAGCAACAGGAGCGCGGGGAGCATCGGCTCAGTGTAGCAAGGGCAGAAAACGGTTGACAAATGAAATATTATCATACAATATCAGAGCCTCGCTTCTGAGCGGGTCTGGGTTCGCGAGGCGGCGGTGGGCAACGCCTCAAGCGTCGGCTCCCGCCGTTTTCGTTGCAGGAGCATTCGCCAACAATGAACGTGCTCAGCTCAGCACTGAGATGGGGCGTAACCGCCGCCCTGCTCTTAACGGCCGCCGCAGTCGCAGCCGAACGGCCGAACGAGTCGCCGATTGCAATTCTGGTGAACCAATTGGGTTGCGAACCCGACGGCGCTAAGCGAGTGGTCGTGCAAGTGCGTGACCCGGCGCCCGACCTCCCCGCGAGTTTTCGCGTGGTGACATCTTCAGGGCGAGTTGCCTTTAGCGGAAAACTTCAGTTGCGCGGGCGCGTTCATAATGGGACGCCGAGCGACTGGGGCGCCCGATACTGGACAGGCGATTTTTCCACATTGCGCACGCCTGGTCTGTACCGGATTGGCGTTCGAGCGCATTCGGGCGACCTATTTTCATTCCCTTTCCGGATTGCAAAGAATCTGCTGCTGGAGAAGACGGCGGCCGATGCAGTCCGGTTCTTCTTCTGGCAGCGTTGCGGATTTGCAGTGCCGGGCGTGCATGCGGCCTGCCATCTCGACGACGCGGCGCTCCCCGAAGACCTGGGCGGCGGTCACCGCGATCTGACCGGCGGCTGGCACGATGCCGGCGATTACAGCAAGAACATGATTGTGGGCGATACGCCGCTGGCTGTTTACGCGCTCGCGTTGCTCGCACGCGGCTCGCATGGCCTGGCGGAAGTGTCCAGGTCCGCTCACCAGGAAGCTGCTTGGGGTGCCGACTTCATGCTGAAGATGTGGCTGCGCGGTGCCGGCGAGACGTACTGCGATGTGTTCAGCGGCCTGGGCTACTGGGGCCTGCCGGAGAAGAACACCGACAGCGTTTCCGGCACCAAAGACGACCGCAGTGTCCAATTTATGCCCCGCGCGCCACGCGTGAAGCGCGCGCCGAGCCCGCTGGCCGCTGCGGCTTTCGCCGCGCTAGCCGGGCAAGCTGGCGGTGCGCGCTACCGCGAGGCTGCCGAAGATCTCTGGCGCGGCGCTGTTGACGGCCTGGGCCGTAACAAGGTGTGGCTCAACGATGAGAACCCGCGCTACTCCACGCTCCGCGCCACGTCTGAACTGTTGCTGGCCGACTTGGAGCTGGAACGGCTCGCTGCAAGCAAGGCGTATGGGGACGACAGCCGGCGCCGGGCGGCATACATTCTGGCCGCCCAATCGGCCGACGGTTTGTGGCCCGCGAACGTCTGCGGCCATGGTCTTTCCCCGGCAGCTCTGGCGCTCTATGCCGGTTCGCACCCGGACGAGCCATTGGCGGAGAAGGCGCGCGCCGCGCTGAGGGCCTGGCTTGTGCGGAATCTGGCGCTCGCAGAGAATCCCTTCAACATTACGCCTTGGGCCGAAGGCGTCTTCTTTTACCCTTACGAGGATCCCAAGGCTTGGTACGTTGGCCAGAACAGCCAATACCTCTCGCAGGCATGGGCGTTGTATCTCGCCAGCAGCCTGCTACACGATAGCCGCGCCACGGCGCTGGCCGACCGCCAGCTCGATTGGGTGCTGGGAGCCAACCCGCTTAATGTTTGCATGCTCGAGGAGCACGGCAGCTTCAATTTCCCCCGCTATCATCACGCCTTCATGGCTTATCGCAGCCTGAACAAGCCCGGCATTCCGGGATACGAGAACGGCAGAATACCGGGCGCGATTCCCAACGGGTTGACGCGGCCCAAACCGGAGTTAGACGTACCCTGGGGCGACTTTAGCGAAGATCAGGCTCGTGCACCGGCCTACCAATCCACCGAGCCGTGGTTGCCTCATAACTGTTACTACATCCTAGCCCTACTGGCCAGATCAGGGAGGTCATGAGATGAAGCACCCAACCAGACGTGGGTTCCTGGCGGCTTCGGCCGCGGCTGTTTCTTCGTCCTTACTGGCGCCTGTCCGGGCCGTGGCACAAGCGGCCAAGCCGGTACGCATCAGCAACGTCGATATCTTTCCCATAGAAATCCCGACGCCGAAGCGGGAAGCGGAAGCGGGCAAGTACAACCAGTACACCGTGGTGAAAGTTGAAACCGATGTCGGAGTGCGCGGTTACTGCTTCGACCGAGGTTGGAACGACCGCTTGCTCGAGAAGCAGATCCGGCCCGCCTTGGTCGGTCAGGACCTATTTGCCATCGAACGGCACCTCAAAGCCGGGCTGGTGGAATGGGGCGGTGTGGAGCATGCGATCTGGGATGCGATCGGTAAAATCGCCGGCCAGCCCGTTTACCGGCTGCTGGGGGGCAGCAAGACTCGCCTCAAGGTGTACGTCAGCATCCTTTGGAAAGGCCCCGGCGATCAGTCGCACATCAGCTTTCCGCAGCAGGCCGAAAATGCGCTGCTGCTGAAGAAAGCCGGTTTCAAGGGGACCAAGCTGCGCGCCTTCCTTCCGAATCCCCTCGACAACGCGGCTGTTTGCGGCGAGATGCGCAAGGCAGTAGGCCCGGATTTCGCCATCATGATGGATCGCGTGGCGCACCTGTCCGGCAAAGTCTGGGATTACGATACGGCGCTTAAGGTCGCTCGCGGCATGGAGAAGCATAATGTCACCTGGCTGGAAGAACCGTTCGACCGCGCCGATTTCCTCTCGCCCGCCCGGCTGAAACGTGAGGTGGACATCCCGATTGCTGGCGCAGAAAGATACACCGGTTTGGACGCCTATCGCGAGGTCCTGGTGAACGACTGCTTCGACATAATGCAGACCGACCCGACTATTTCCGGCGGTATCTTCACTGTGGTCAAGGTTGCCGCGCTTTGCCAGGCTTTCCACAAACCTTTGGTGCTGCACGGCACGATGGGGTTGCGCCTCGCAGGTTGGTTGCAAGCCAGCGCCGCAATCGGCGCCGAATGGCAGGAATTTGCGCTGATGACTCCGCCGATGCTGCCGGAGGAACAATGGGAACCGTGCTTGAAGGTGCTCAATAGCAAGAAAGTATTCACCGTCGAAGACGGTTACGTTCAAGTCCCCAGCGGGCCCGGCCTCGGAATGGATGTCAACGAGGAGGCGGTGCAACGCTACCGCGGAACGAAGGACCGCAGGTTCTTCCCCATGTATCCGGAACTGGATGATGCACTGAAGTTAACGTGAGACCCATGCTGCGAAGAGACGCGCTGTTGGCGATGGCGGCGGCCGGACTGAAACTGGCCGCTGAGGAAAAGCCGGTGGTGTCTTCGGCGACTGTCTCGAAGACACCTCCAGTTCGGGCAACCGGGCCGGGCATCCCCGGCCCTTTTCCTGGGCGGGTGGTTGCCATCCACCACGAAGGGAGCATTGTCTCCGGCGCCTACCAGGCCGCGCCCGTGCGAGAAATGATGCGCAAAGGCATGGCGGAACTGACGGGCGCGCCCAGTTGGGAGGACGCCTGGCGCCTGTTCTTCAAGCCCGGCGATGTCGTGGGCATCAAGGTGAATCCGGTCGGGCGGCCGCACGTCATCTCGGCGCCTGCTGTGCTGCACGAGATAGTCGAAGGGCTTAAGGCGGCTGGGGTCAGGACCCCGGATATCTTCGTCTATGACCGCTATCGCAATGAGTTTCTGGAAGCGGGCTACGATAAGTGGCTTCCGGACGGCGTGCGCTGGTCCTGGGCCACGTACCAAAGCGGCGGCGGCCAACTCGACATGGAAGGTTATGATCGGGATCACTATGTGGAACTGCCGCTCGTGCACTCCGAGTTCAATCCCGCCGAGGCGCGCGTGCGGCGTTCCTTTTTCGCCAAGTTCCTCACGCAAACGGTCAACAAGCTGGTGAACCTGGCGGTACTGAAGACACACCAATCGGCCGGTGTGACGTTGGCACTCAAGAACCTATCGCACGGGCTCGTTAACAACACGCGGCGAAGTCATAGCACCGGCACGATGAATGCCTGCGGGGTATTTATCCCGGCCGTCGTGGACCAGCCCATCATCCGCGAGAAAGCCGTACTCCAGATCGTTGATGGGATCCGGGGGCTCTACCGGGGCGGGCCCGTGATTCCCGCGCCCGATTACGTCTGGGAAAACAAGACCATCTACTTTGCAACCGATCCGGTGGCACTCGACAGAACCGCCTGGCAGGCCATCGATGCCTATCGAGCGGATCGCCGGCTTCCCCCGATTGCTATCTCGAAGCCGCCCACGGACGGCATATATCTCAATTGCCAACCCGAGTACATCGAAATTGCCGGCGCGCTGGGACTTGGTGAGTTCGACACCGGCAAGATTACGGTAAAGAGATCGGACATCTAAGGAGCAACCATGAAGAAGCTGCTTTTGCTCTTCGTTGGGCTCGCATTATCCGCCTGGCTTGGCGCCCAGGAATACCGTGCGACCCTGCTGGTTACGGTATCGGATCCGAGCGGCGCTGCTGTGCCTCAGGCTTCGGTAGCCGCGACCAATGTTGAAACGGGCGTAGTCATCAAGTCCCAAACCAACGCGGAGGGCAGGTGCATGATCCCGTATCTGCTGCCCGGCGTGTACCGCGTAAGCGTGCAGCATACCGGGTTCAAGACTACCGAACGCGGCCCGGTTCAGTTGCGCGTGAATGACCAGACACGGCTGGACTTGGGGCTCGAACTTGGCGCGGTCGCCGAGCGTGTTACCGTCGAAGCCGATGCGCCGCTACTCGAAACCGCGACTGCCAGCCGAGGTCAAGTGGTGGACCACCGAGACATCACCGATTTGCCTCTGGACGGCCACAATCCGTTCACGTTGGTTGATTTGGCGGCTGGTGCCCAGTTCCTTCCGGTGCAAGGTTCTTATGTCGGGCAGAATCGCCCGTTCGATAACGGGGGTTTCGAACAATACGCCATCAACGGCGGGCGTGTGGGCATTAACGAGTACCAGATCGATGGCGTATCGAACAACGCCAACATGGGACGAAACGTATTGGCCTATGTTCCGCCAGCGGAAGCCACCCAGGCATTTAAGATCCAAACCAACACTTACGACGCGCAGTTCGGACGGACGGGCGGCGGCGTGATCAATGTCTCCATCAAGCCAGGCACGAACCGTTTCCATGGCGCCATGTACGAGTACCTGCGCCGCAAGCAACTGGACGCCAACAGCTTTGTGAACAACGCGACCAACAACCAGCGTGCCAACCACCACATTGATCAATACGGCTTCGAAATCGATGGTCCCGTGCTGCTGCCGCACATCTATCGCGGCCGTGAGCGTACGTTTTTCATGTTCGCGTTCGAACAGCACTCTGAATCGCTTCCCCTGCCGGCTCTCGGAACGGTTCCGACCGCGGACCAGAAGGCCGGAGATTTTTCCAAGACAGTCAACGCCGCGGGACGTGTTTACACCATCTACGACGCACTCACCACGGCGCTCAATCCCGCTTATGATCCCACCAAGCCGATTACCCTCCAGAATCTGCAATACATCCGGCAACCATTCGCCGGGAACCGCATCCCGCGCGACCGCATGGAACCCATCGCCTTGCATGTGCTCGGCGACATTCCATTGCCGAACCAGCCGGGCGACCCGATAACGGGCCAGAACAACTGGGTGGCCTCTGCGGTAACATCTGATTCCGATTTTCGCAACCTGATCGCCCGCATGGATCACAGCATCAGCGGCTCCTGGAGGATGTATGCGCGCTGGAACTATAACTTTCGTGATGGCGGCCGGGTCAATTACTATGGCTGGGACACGCCGGCTGCGTACAAAATCCACGCGGGGCGCCGCAATGACGGTGCGGTGCTCGACGCCCTCGGTACGCTGAGCCCGCATATCATACTGACTCTCCGCGCCGGATTTAGTCGCTTCGTGCAGTACAGTGTTTACAATCCACGGGATGTTTCCGCACTGGGCTTCCCCAAGCAACTGGTCAGCCAGTTGCAGATGCCGGATCACTACCCGCTCTTCACCTGGGAGGGCTATCTGCAGGCGGGCACCACCGAGTGGACAACGATGCCGAGCGATACCTTTACGGGACAAGCGGGCATCACGCGCATGGCCGGCCGGCATACCTTGAAGGTCGGGGCCGAGATGCGTTTGCTCCACTACGCGGCGATCAGCCGCGTCAACGCGAGCGGGACCTACAACTTCACGCGTGGGTTTAGCAGCTCGACGCCGTCGATCACGGATCCGAACAGCGGCGACGCTATGGCGTCGTTTCTGCTTGGCTACATGGCCAGTGCCAGCGCGGCCATCAATGCGGCGCCATACATCACCTGGCGCTATCCCGTTTTCTATTTCCAGGACGACTGGCAGGTGAGCCGCCGGCTGGTTCTCAATTTGGGGCTCCGTTGGGACTACGAAACGCCGCCCGTGGAAAGGTACAACAACCAGAATCGTGGTTTTGATTTCACAGCTCGCAGTCCGATCCAGGTAGCGGGATTGGACCTGAAGGGCGGGTTGCTCTTCGCTGGCGTGAATGGTCAACCCCGGGGCGCGTTCGATCCCGATCGCAATAACTTTCAGCCGCGCCTCGGTATTGCTTACAAGATGCTCGGCAGCAAGCCGTTGGTGTTCCGCGGCGGAATCGGGAAGTTCTATCTGCCAACCGTTGAGTACGGCGGCACGACCGGGTTTTCACAGACGACAACGGCCGAGGTCTCGACCGTCGGAGGCCTGGCATTCCGTTTTCTTTCGAACCCCTTCCCGCGCGGTCTGACCCAACCGCCGGGGGGAAAGCTGGGCTTGAGTACACAGGCGGGGGACGCAATCACCTTCTACAACCAACAGCGGAAGATACCGTCCGTCTGGCAGTTCTCGGCCGGATTTCAGTATGAAGTGATCCCCGGATTGCTTGTGGAGGCATCGTACGTAGGGAGCCGAACCAACCAAATTCAGGCTTATAACTCGATCAACGCGCTCACACCCGCGCAGTTGGCCCTCGGCTCGGCGTATCTGAACCAGGGAGTGGCTAACCCGTTCTATGGCGTGTTGCCGGCTAGCACGGTTCGTGGTTCCGCGGCCACGGTACAGCGGCGCAACCTGCTGCTGCCATATCCGCAGTTCTACACCGTCATGGAGTATAACCTCAGCACTGGCCAGAGCTGGTACCACGCGCTGCAGGTGCGTGTGGAGCAGCGCCTGCGCGGCGGGCTGAGGGTGCTCGCCTCCTACACGGCATCGAAGACCATGGAAGCGCTAGTCTACCTCAATCCCTACGACCCGCGGCCCTCGCGCGTGCTGGCTCCGTTCGATGTCCCGCAGAAGTTCAGCATGACCGGGTTCTACGAGCTTCCGTTCGGGATCAAGAAGAGATGGGCGAATTCAGGCATATCTCGTAAACTGCTCGGTGGCTGGCAAGTGAGCTGGTCGGCAACGGCTCAATCCGGGCCGCCCATTAGTTATCCCGATTACTACCTGAACGGCAACCCGAAGCTCGAACATCCTACCCTGCAGCGCTGGTTCAATACCTCTTCGGCGATTTGGGGGCAGCGTCCGGCCGATACCCTTCGGACGATACCGCTCCGCAGCCCCAACATCCGGCGTCACACGGCGCCGCAGATGAATTCCAGCATCATTCGCGATTTTCGCATGACCGAGCGCCAGAAGCTCCAACTGAAAGTATCCGCTTTCAACCTTACCAATACGCCCATGTTCGGGTTCCCAAACACGACCCCGACCTCACCGCTGTTTGGGACCGTAAGCGTCGTCCAGATCAATTCACCGAGAAGCATTGAGATCGGGGTGCGGTATGCATTTTGATGGGGTAATGCTGTATGCGATCGGGGTAGGCGTCCGGCGCCGGGGCAACCAGCCGGGCATCATCCGGCTTGTTCCGCACTATTCTCTCTAGCCGTTCGGCGAGGTGTGGCGGAAAATCATGAACCGGAGAACCTTCCTCTCTTGTCTGGGTCTAGCAGCACCGGCACTCGGCGCCGGCCAGGTGGTTGCCCCTGCAAAGCCCTCACGGATTGAGAGCCTGACTCCGGGTACGGCGCCGGCGATCGCACTGAACCATCTGGGCTTTCAGCCGAAAGCACGCAAGATTGTGGTGTACCGCCAGACGGGCGGGGCGCCGCCCGCCGAGTTTGTCTTGCGCGGCGTCGGGCATCCCGTCAAGCCTTTCCGAGTTACCCGCCCGTTTACCAAGGTTGGAGGCGACTTGGGGGATTGCCTCATCGGCGATTTCAGCGACGTCCAGACGGAAGGGCTGTACGAGATCGACGTGGGAAACGAACGGTCGGTGCCGTTTTTCGTGCGGCCGGACGTATGGCGGCGGACGCTGGCCAAGGCGATCAGCTACGTTCACTCGCAGCGCTGTGGCATCGCTGTACCGAACCGGCATCCGGCTTGCCATCTCGACGACGGGCGACGCCGCGATACCGGCGAGTACGTGGATGTCACCGGCGGATGGCACTCAGCAGGCGACGTGCGCAAATCATGCACCACCATGATGAATGCCTTCGGTCTGCTTCACTTGGTTCGCAACCTTGGTGCAGGTTGGGATCCAGCAGGCTCAGGCTTGGACCCCCTATTGAATGAGATTCAATGGGGCAACCGATACTTCCTCAAAATGCAGGATGCCGACGGTTTGGTTTGGAAAGGCGTCGGCGGTGGCGTCAACGGCGACAATAGCGACGACCACTGGACCGACAATGCCGTAGGCACAGCCGACGATCGCCATGTCGATACCGCCAAATCCGGCATGGTCCAGGAGATGTTCATCACGCTGCAGGCCATGGCCACCCAGGCTTTTCGTGAAACCGACCCTGGCTACGCACGGTTGTGTCTAGCCGCGGGCACGCGCTGTTGGAACGCCGCCAGGAAGGTTACGAAAAGCGCGGGCGATTCCCACTGGTGGAATTTTACGACCGAGCTGAGCTGGCGGCTTCTGGCCGCTGTGGAGATGTATCGGGCCACGGGCCAGCAAGTGTACCGAGCCGCAGCCGCCGAAGTGGGGCAGCAGTTGCTATCGCTCCAAGTCCCCCAGTTCGTCGGCTCTCAGAAAATGGTCCGAGGATTCTGGCGGACAGCCGCGGACGATTCGACCCCCAGCGTGGATCCTGTCTACTCGGCGCTGCCGCCCCTCGCTCTGCTGGAGTTGTTTCGTGTTTTTCCGAAGGACGCGGGCGCCGGCCGCTGGCGTGACGCCGTCCGCATGCACCTGGATGAGTGCATAGCGCCGCTCAGCGCGCGGTCGGCCTTCCGGATCGTGCCATACGGCGTGTTTCTCGGCTCGCCCACGCCGGAGCATTACAGACCGCTGGCCGGGGGGCTCACATATCGCTACTTTATGCCCGTCCGAAAACAGTGGTGGTGGCTCGGATTGACCTCCCACCTGGAGTGCTACGCCGTGTTGCTGGCGATGGCAGCCAAAACGTTTGGACAGGGCGAGTATCGTGATCTCGCTTGCCGGCAGTTGGAGTGGGTGATGGGAGCGAACCCTTTCGGCGCCTGCTTGATGACCGGAGAAGGCGCTCGCAATCCCTATGCCTATAACGCGTTCATCGGTCTCATTCCGGGCGGCATCGTGAACGGCATCGCCGGGAACGTCCAGGACGAGCCCATCCTCGACAATGAATACGGCATGGCGGGTGACACCTGGAGAACTCGCGAGTACTGGAGCCCGCAAAACGCCTTTTACGTCTGGGCGCTCTCGGTGTTGGAGAGTACTTAAAGACAGAGGAGACCAGCCAGTGAGTGGCACGAGCAGGCGAACTTTTTGCGCTTCTTCCTTCGCCGCGGCGAGCGCAGGGTTGCTCGCGCCCGTCCGCTCTGTCGCGCAGGCGGCGAAGCCGGTTCGGATCAAGAGTATTGACATCTTTCCGATCGAGATTCCGGTTCCCAAAGAGCAGGCGGAAACAGGCCTGTACACGCACTACACGGTGGTGAAGGTCGCGACCGACGTCGGCGTAACCGGCTACAACTTCAACAGGGGCTGGGATGACCGGCAACTGGACAGTGAAATCCGGCCAGCACTCGTTGGGAAGGATCTGTTTGCCATCGACGAGCACCGCAAGATGGGTTTAACGCCATGGGTCTACGGAGGGATCGAGCATGCGATCTGGGATGCCATTGGCAAGATAGCCGGCCAACCGGTTCACAGGTTGCTCGGCGGCGGCAAAACCAGTATCAAGGCATATCTGACGCCGGTATGGAGGCCCGGTGGAGACCAGTCCCATGTGCCCTTCAAAGAGCAGGCCGAGATGGCCGTGAAAATCAAGAAGGCCGGCTTCCGGGGGATGAAGATCCGAGGGTGGAGACCGGAGGCGTTGGATAATGTCCGCGCTTGCGCCGAAATCCGCACGGCCGTGGGTCCGGACTTCGCCATCATGGTTGACCGCGTGGCACAGGCTTCCGGTAAAGTGTGGGATTACGAAACGGCACTCAAGGTCGCACGTGGTTTGGAAAAGTACAATGTCGCTTGGCTGGAAGAGCCCTTCCATCGCGACGATTTCCTCTCTCCCGCGCGGCTGGCCCGTGAAGTGGACATCCCCATTGCCGGTGCGGAGCTGTACCAGGGTCTCGACGGGTTTCGCGAGTGCCTTGCGAATGGCAGCTACGACATATTGCAGCCGGATCCGAGGATTTCCGGTGGCATCCTGAACGTAGTGAAGATCGCGGCCATGGCGGACGCTTTTCGCAAGCCGGTCTTCCTGCACGGCACGATGGGTCTGCGCCTCGCCGCCTGGTTGCAGGCGAGCGCGGTCATCGGTGCTGAGTGGCAGGAGCTGGCACGCGTCACGCCGCCTTTATTACCGGAAGAGCAATGGAACCCGGCGCTCAAGGTGCTGCATAGCAGGAGTGTCTTCACGGTTCGGGACGGCATGATCCAGGTTCCGCAGAGTCCCGGACTGGGGCTGGACGTAAACGAGGAGGCGCTGCAAGAATGTCGGGGCGCCAAGGACCGCAGGTTCTATCCGGCATACGAGGGGGAGGATGCGAGTCCATGACTTTTCTGACGTCTGCTGGAGATGGATCGGCAGGCGCCGCTTATTATCTGCGGGTGCACAATCGAATCGGAGGACGGTGTGAAGAATTCGCCATTTGTTCTTGTTTTCCTCTCATTGAGCTTTTTTGCCTGGAGCTCGCCGGCTGGGGCCCAGGCGATCACGGCGACAGTCTCCGGAACGGTGACCGACCCGCAAGGAGCGGTGGTGCCTGGCGCCACTGTTTCGGCGGTCTCGAACGAAACCGGCCTCAAGAAGACCGCCAAGACGGACAACGAAGGACGCTACACGCTTCTGTTCCTGCCGCCCGGGCTGTACACGATCGGTGCGGAGGCAACAGGATTCGCTGCCAGCACCCGCTCGCAGGTGCGGCTGGAGGTCGCGCAGGCCGGGACGATTGATTTCAAACTGGCACTTGCCGGGGCGCAGCAGGCAATCCAGGTTACGGCCGAGGCGGTGCCGCTCCTCAATACCGACTCGGGAGGGCTGGAATACGTCATCGAGGCCAAACTGATTCAGGATTTGCCTTCGGCGGAGCGGAGCACGCTGGCGCTCATCAACAACATGCCCGGCGTCATCGACACTGGGTTCGCGCTTGCCTCGGGAGAAACCTTGAACAACGATGGCAATGCGCAAGGGCCGATCGGGAGCCCGGGGAACCGTAACTTTTTCGATTCCACGTTCGCGGTCGGCGGCGGGCAGGCATCGTCTAATGACGTTCTTCTGGACGGCGTCTCGGATACAACCGGCGACTTCAACGGCATGGCCATTTCGCCGCCGCAGGACTCGGTGCTGGAGTTCAAAGCCCTGTCCGGGGTCTTCTCGGCCGAATACGGCCGCACCGGGGGCGGGGTCGTGAGTTTCATTACCAAGGCAGGCGGAAGTACGTTCCATGGTACCGCGTACGAGTATTTTCAGAACGGAGCTTTGAACGCCAACGGCTGGCAGCGGAATCGTGCCGGGTACCGAACCGACGGCGTAACACCGGCCTTGCCGCGTATTCCGGTCAAGCGCAACCAGTTTGGCGGGTCGGTCGGTGGTCCGTTGGTCCTGCCGAAACACGGGCGCTCGCAGAATACATTTTTCTTCTTCAATTATGAAAGCCGCCAGGAAGAGAACCCGTTCTCGAAGACACTGACCATGCCAACGGCCAAGATGCGCACAGGAGATCTGTCGGAACTGCTGCAATCGACCGTCCGCGCCAACGTGCCGTTGAATGCCGATGGTTCAGCGCCGCTTCTCGGTCAGATTTATGATCCGTACGGGCCGCTGGTGCGAAACCCGAGCGGAACGCTGGTGCGTAATGTGATTCCTGGCAACCGCCTGGACCGCTTGCCGAAATGCGGCGCGGGGCCACGCCTTGCCGCTTGCTTGGACCCCGTCGGCCTGGCGCTGATGAGCTACCTGCCTTTGCCAAACCAGCCCAAGCTTACCGACAACTATCTGTACTCGAGCACTACCCACTTCGCGCGCGACATTATGGCCGCGCGCGTGGACAAGATGGTGTCGCCCAGGCACAGCGTGTTCGGCCGCTTCAGCTATGAGAATCGCCGCCAGGAACCGCCGGATTTCCTCGATTCCCTGGCCTCAAGCGCGCAAACCGTGCGGGATACCTTCTTCAACTTCACCCTGAACGATGTTTACACCTTGACGCCGGCCATGATCGAGAACTTCCGCTACGGCTATACGCGGGCCCGAGCCCATCGGATGCCATTGGGGGAAGGTTTTGACCCGACCACCCTGGGTTTCCCTTCCTATATCCGCGATTCTGCGACTGGGCTGACTTTCCCGATGTTCAATTTCTCCGGGGGCCCGGAATCACAGGGGATTGCCGGCGAGATCACCGGCAGCCAGATCGGTGCCGCTTACAGCAACTCACCCAGAGACACTCAGACGCTGGCGAACGCGGTTACTTTCGTCAAGCGCGGCCACACCATCAAGACCGGAGTCGAGTATCGTCTGCTACGCTATTTCTCGGGAGAAAACACGAATCCGACGGGGACTTTCACATTCAGCCGCACTTTCACGCGCGGTCCGGTGCCTACCTCCACTCCGGCTATCGCTACGGACACGGGTTCATCATTGGCATCGCTGTTCCTTGGTATGCCTGGCAGCGGCACGTATCGAATCGCCATCCCGCTCACTCTCTATCATCACTATGGCGCAGGGTTCGTGCAGGACGATTGGCGGGTGAGCCACAAGCTGACACTCAACCTGGGGGTGCGGTGGGAGGTCGAGACCGCGACCGCCGACGCACACGGGCAGATGACCAGTTTCGATCTCGAGGCCAAGTCGCATCTTAACGGCATGGTGGGAATGCCGGACGACCCGAGCCTGCGATTACTGCGGCCCAACTTCTCCGATCTTCGCGGATTACTCACCTTCCCCGATGGTCCGCAGAGCCGCACCAATTTCAACCGCTTCGGGCCGCGCATCGGTCTTGCCTACCGCCTGAATGAGAAAACCGTGATCCGCGGCGGCTATGGCATCGTCTTTGTTCCGCAGTGCATGGAGATCAATTCCGCAAACGGCGTGGCCTTCGATACCAGCGCACCACAGAGTTCGGACTCGTCGGGACAAGTGATTCAACCCGGCGGCACGGCTTCACCCACGGTCTTCTTGACGAACCCGTTCCCCAGCGGTATCACCCCGCCATCGGGAAGAAGCCTGGGACCCAACACGCTGATTGGCGAGAGTCCCACGCTGGTCGAGCCCAACCGCGGCAACCCCTACGTTCAGCAATACAACTTCATGATCCAGCGCCTGCTGCCGGGGAGACTGGTTCTGGACGTGGCCTACGTCGGCGGCCACGGTGTGCACTTGCCGTACCCGATCCTCAACATCAACCAGGTCCCGCCGGCTTTCCTGGACTACGGCCGCCAGTACTATTCGACCGCTCGGGATGTGAACGGCGTGGCTGCCGCTAATGCGAGCCAATTCTTCAGCCAACAGGTGAACAATCCGTTTTATGGCATTATCACCAAGCCCGGATTGACGCTCACCAGCCGGACGGTGCGGCGTGATCAACTGCTCAAAGCGTTCCCGCAATATAACGATCCCGGTCTTTACCGGCCGCTGGTGGGCGCGAGCAACTACAACGCTCTCCAGGTAGGGCTGCGAAAGAGCTACAGTAACGGCCTTTCGCTCTTGACGAATTATTCGTTCTCGAAACTGATGGACATTGCCTACATCGGCCGGGCCGTCGGCAGCGTAGGTTCGGTGAGGGTCGAGGATGTCTACAATCCGGCGGCCGACTATGCCCTCTCGGAGCTCGATGTGCCGCACCGTTTCACCGCCAGCTTCAGTTATGAGCTCCCGCTGGGACGGGGCCGGCGCTTCGGCAGGCAGATGGGTGCGCTGGCGAATGAGCTACTGGGGGGCTTTCAGGTGAGCGGCAGCGCCATGTATCAGACCGGCACACCGATAACGATCATCGGGCCGGCCATCGGTTTGGCCTATCAAAACGCGGGCATGCGAGCTAACCGTGTAGCCGGTGTTTCCGCACGGATCTCCGGCGATCAAATGCGGGAGAACATTCGGAACGGCGGCTTCGCCTTCAATCCGGATGCCTACTCCACGCCGGCCGACTTCACCCTCGGTAACGCCGCCAGAACTTCCAGCGACACCCGGCGCGACACTTACAAGAACGTGAACCTGTCTCTTTTGAAGAATCTTACATTTGCCGAGGGGCGCCATAAGGTCCAACTGCGGGGCGAATTCCTGAACGCCTTCAACATGGTCGTTTTTGGAACACCCGGGCGGAACATCACCAGTCGCGATGTTGTCCAGAACGGCGTGGTGGTAACACGGGGAACGTTTGCCAGAGTCACAACGCAGGGCAACCAGCCACGCATCATTCAGCTTGTTCTGCGCTACTCTTTCTAGCGACCGATTGAGGGTGAGCCAGAGATGATGAACCGGCGATCCTTTCTTTCTTGCCTGGGTCTCGGACTGCCGGCGGTGGGCGGCGCCCAGGTGATGGGCCCGCCAAAGCCGTCACGCATTGAGGACCTGATACCCGGTGCGACGCCGGCGATTGCGCTCAATCACCTCGGCTTCCGCCCCCAAGCCCGGAAGGTTCTGGTGTATCGCCAGACCGGCGCCGCGCCGTCGGCCGAGTTTGTCCTGCGTGACGTCGGCCGCCCGGTCAAACCTTTCCGCGTCACCCGCCAGCTTTCCAAGGTCGTGGGCGACCTTGGCGATTGCCTCATCGGCGATTTCAGCGACATCGAGACGGAGGGGTTGTACGAGATCGACGTGGGAAGTGAACATTCGGTGCCGTTCTTCGTGAAGGCGAACGCCTGGCGCCGCACCCTTCCAAAGGCGGTGAGCTACGTTCACTCGCAGCGGTGTGGCGTGGCAGTCCCCAATGTGCACCCCGCGTGCCATCTCGACGACGCCCGGCGGCGCGACACCGGCGAGCACATCGATGTCACGGGCGGATGGCACTCGGCCGGCGATGTGCGCAAGTCCGGGACCACCATGATGAACGGCTTTGGCCTGCTTCATCTCGCGCGGAACCTGGGCGCACCTTGGGACCCGGCCGGAGCGGGCTTGCAGTCGCTACTGGACGAAATGCGATGGGGGAACCGGTACTTCTTGAAAATCCAGGACGGCGACGGGCTCATCTGGAACGACGTGGGCGTCGGTGTGAACGGCGACAACAGCGATGATCGGTGGACCGACAATACTGTGGGCACTAATGACGATCGCCATATCAACACCGGCAAGACTGGCATGTTCCAGGCCATGTTCGTTGCGCTGCAGGCCATGGTGGCCCAGGCCTTCCAGGAGACCGACCCCGGTTATGGCCGGCGCTGCCTGGCGGCCGGTCTGCGTTGTTGGGAGGCCGCAAGGAACAGAGCCCCGCTGACAAGGGAAGTGCGGGATTTTCACTGGTGGAGTCTGTCCGCCGAATTGGGCTGGTGGACTCTCGCTGCCGTCGAGTTGTACCGCGCCACGGGCCGGGACGCTTACCAGGCAGAAGCGTCAACTTTCGGGCGGCAGTTGCTTTCGCTCCAGGCAAATGAATTCGTTGGCTCGCAAAAGCTGGTTCGGGGATTCTGGCGGGCCGCAGCCGACGATCCAACTCCCATGGTCGATCCGGTCTACTCCGCGCTGCCGCCGCTGGCGCTTGTCGAATTGTCACTGGCCTTCCCGAAACACCCGGATGCAACGCGCTGGCGGGACGCGGTCCGCATGCACTTGGATGAATACGTGACGCCGCTCAGCGCGCGGTCGGCGTTTCGGATCGTGCCCTATGGGGTTTTTCTGGGTTCACCTACACCGGAGCACTACCGGCCCTTGGATGGGGAATTGACATATCGCTACTTCATGCCCGTGCGCAAACAGTGGTGGTGGCTGGGAACGACGTCGCACCTGGAGTGCTATGCGGTGTTGCTGGCAATGGCGGCGAAAGCGTTCGGGCGCCGGGAATATCGCGATCTGGCCTACCGGCAGTTGGAGTGGGTGATGGGCGCGAATCCCTTTGGCGCCTGTTTGATGACCGGCGAGGGCGCGCGCAACCCTTATGCGTACAATGCTTACGTCGGGCTTATTCCGGGCGGCATCGTGAACGGCATCGCCGGCAACACCCGCGATGAGCCCGTACTTGACAATGAACACGGATTCGCGCCGGATACGTGGCGAACGCGCGAATACTGGAGTCCCCACAACGCCTTCTACGTCTGGGCGCTCTCGGTGCTGGAGAGCGCCTGAGGAAGGGGGAGATGAGATGAATCGGCCAAACAGGCGAGCTTTTTGTGCTTCTTCGGTCGCGGCTGCGGCCGCGGCACTTTTGGAACCAGTGCGGGCAGTCTCCCAGGCCGCAAAGCCGGTCCGCATCAAGAGCGTCGATATTTTCCCCATTGAGATTCCGGTGCCGAAAGAGCAAGCCGAAACCGGCCTGTACACGCATTACACGGTGGTCAGGGTCGAGACCGATGTAGGTGTGCGCGGTTACTGCTTCGATCGCGGCTGGGACGACCAGCGGCTGGACAGTGACATCCGGCCGGCGCTCGTTGGCAAGGATTTGTTTGCGATCAGCGACCACTTGAGAGCGGGCCTGATAGCCTTTGGAGGCGTCGAGCATGCGATCTGGGATGCCATTGGCAAGATAGCCGGCCAACCGGTTCACAGGTTGCTCGGCGGCGGCAAAACCAGTATCAAGGCATATCTGACGCCGGTATGGAGGCCCGGTGGGGACCAGTCCCATGTGCCCTTCAAAGAGCAGGCCGAGATGGCCGTGAAAATCAAGAAGGCCGGCTTCCGGGGCATGAAAATCCGAGGGTGGAGACCGGAGGCGTTGGATAATGTCCGCGCCTGCGCCGAAATCCGCGCGGCCGCGGGTCCGGACTTCGCGATCATGGTCGACCGCGTTGCCCAAGCTTCCGGGAAAGTCTGGGACTATGAGACGGCGTTAAAGGTAGCCCGCGGTCTGGAAAAGCACGATGTCGCATGGTTGGAAGAGCCCTTCCACCGCGATGACTTCCTGTCTCCAGCGCGGCTGGCTCGCGAAGTGGACATCCCGATTGCCGGCGCAGAGCGCTACCAGGGAATTGATGCTTCTCGCGAGTGTCTGTTGCACGACAGCTACGACATCATGCAGCCGGATCCCACCATCTCGGGAGGTATACTCACCACGCTCAAGATCGCAGCGATGGCCGAAGCCTTCCGCAAACCCGTAGTCCTGCACGGCACGATGGGTTTGCGCCTTGCCGGTTGGCTGCAAGCCAGCGCGGTCATTGGGACCGAGTGGCAGGAACTGGCGCGTGCGACGCCACCCCTGTTGCCGGAAGAGCAATGGAGCCCGGGGCTCAAGGTGTTGAACAGCAGGAGCGTTTTCACGGTTCGGGACGGAATGGTCCAGGTTCCGCAAGGTCCCGGACTGGGGCTGGACATCAACGAGGAGGCGCTGCAACGCTATCGGGGCGCCAAAGATCGCAGGTTCTTCCCGGCATATGAAGGAGCCGACGCGCGCCCCTGACTGCCCTTGGCGTGGAGTGCGGGAACCATAGATGGCAACCATCAATCGCAGGCAGTTCTTGGTGTCTGGTATGGCCGGAGTCGGCCTCGTGCAGTCGCAGCAGAAGCCGGTCAACGAGAAGGCGATTGCCACCGCCACCGAGGACGCAACGCCACGCATCGCGATCGTGCTTTCCAGTTTCGGCGGTTCGAGCGACCACGACGGCACGCGAATTCGCGGGCTGCCAGATCCCCGCCCCGTTGACGCGCACCTCGAGTATGCGCACCTTGATGCCATGGTCGGCAAGGCAATCGAACTTGGCGCGCCCCGGAAAGGCGGCCTGGCGTCAATTGTCGGTCCCGAGGACTGGGTGGTAATCAAGCCCGACATATCATCTTGTCGTGGACTGACGCCAGTCTGGTCTCCAGGCACTGTGACGGATCTGCGCATCATTCAAAGCCTGGTTTGTTTTTTGATGGAGAACAAGTGCGGCAAGAGGATTACGATCGCCGAAGGGGCGGCGGACTGGCTCCCTGTCGAGAGATCCGGAAAATCCGTTGACGGCTGGACAACCGATTGGGGTGGCGCATTCGGCGGACTCAGCTATAAGAAGATGGTTGCGGATTTCTCGCGCCGCTGGCCGTACATCCGTTTTGAGCTGCTCGACCTGAACTTCGCTGATTGTCTGGAACTGCCGGTGCCGAGGAGGGTTTACCCGGCAGGCACTCATCCGGTGACGTATTTTGTGCCGAAAGTCATCCAGCAGTGCGATAAGTTGCTCAGCGTGGCACCCCTGGAGACGGATGCCGGGACCGGCGTTTCACTGTCGGTCAAGAATTATTTTGGAATCGCGCCTGGCATGAAGTACGGCATGCCCAAGCGCGGCCTGGATCGGTTAGGCGATCCCAACGAGGTCGCAGTCGATCTGTTCAATTTCCATCCGGCCGACTACGCTGTTGTGGGCGGGTCGTGGGGGTTCGAGGCGAATCTTTCGGGTTCTCCGGCAGGCGCCACTGTGCATCACAACGTCATCGTGGCCGGCGCAAACGCCGTGGCCGTGGACGCAATCGGTGCGGCGATCATGGGATTCGATCCGGCGGAGCTGCTCTACCTGCAGAAAATGGAGCGCAGAGGCTTTGGCGTCTCGGACATCGACGTTATCTGGACTCGTGGGAACGATGTCGACGAGGCAAAACGCAACTTTCGCAGGCCCGCGGCGTGGCGCGCGGGCCGCAACAAGGGATAATCTGCATGAACCGCTTTACTCGCCGCGAGTTTCTTCTAACGCCAGCGTCGGCTGCTGCCATCCCGCTATTGGGAGCGGCCGCGGCGAAGACGCGCGTAGGGCTGGTGAACTCCTCCTATCCCAAACTGCCCCGCCCGCTCTCTCCCGAAGACCCTCTCAATTACGACTCTGTTCGTGACATGGTATGGCAGGCAATCGATCTGGGCCGGCCGCGCAGCGGGAGTTTGGAGGCGAAAATTCGCCCTGGCGCATGGGTAGTGGTAAAGCCAAACATGGTGTTCCTTCGTCCCCAACCCCTCTACCGAACCGGCGATATTACCGACATGCGGGTGACCCGTGCGGTGGTAGAATACGTGGCCCGCAACTCGCACGCTGCCAGAATCACCATTGCGGAAGGGGGCAGCTATCGCGGTGTGCGCGATCCGGCAGAGGATAATTCCGTCCAGCAGAATGACGTACGAGTAGACGGGGCGACCTTCGATTGGGGCGACCGCGAGTTTCCCGGCGTCGGCGGCAGCCTCGCGGGCATGTTGAGGGATTTCAGCAAGGCCTTTCCAAACAAGAAATTCGATTATGTAGATCTGAATTATGACGTCGTGCGCGACGCTTCTGGCTCTCCACTTCGCATCCAAGTGCCACGCACAAAGTCAGGCGTGGGGGCATTCGGCGCTCGACCCGACTACTTCGTAACTCGCACTATCCTTTCCTGTAATTTCCTCATCAATGTGCCGGTGATGAAAGTTCATCGGCAGTGCGGCATTACCGCCTGCTTCAAGAACTATGTCGGCACTGCCCCAAGGCAGATGTACGGCGCTCCCGGCGTCTTCGCGAATGTTGAACTGCACGCGCAACATTCCATCGAGGACCGGATTGATTCGTTCATTGCCGACCTTGCCGCTTTCCACCCGCCGGATTTCAATGTGGTGGACGGGATTCGCGGCCTGCAATACGACACCCACAGCACCGGCCAACCCGACCAGATGCTTCGCAACAACCTCGTTTTGGCAGGCGAAGACCCCGTGGCCACGGATACGGTTGTTGCCCAACTACTAGGATTCAATCCCTGGGATATCGAGTTTCTCCACATGACGGCAAAGCGAGGAATCGGCACCAGGGATCCGAAGCAGATCGACGTGATCGGCGCTGACTTGGATCGCCTGTGCCGCCGCTGGGTAAAGCCCCAGCCCTGGTGGGGGCGCTGCAACCGCGACTGGTTGATCAGCAACGATGCCGGCGCCCCGATTCAAACCTGGACCCGCCATACGGCGCCGACCGACACCCTGAACCTGTCGTCTTGGATCGGCAAAGGAAGCAGAAAGACCGCCGCTGCGGCCGTCAGGGTTTTTGCGGAAGGACACCGCAAGGCCTTTCTCTGGCTAGGCCTTCGCGGGCGAGTAACGACCTTCCTGAACGGGCAAAAGATTGCCGAGGACGAGAATCTGACGCGATATCGGGTTGGGCAGTTCCGAACTCCGGTGGAGCTCTGGCCTGGGGAGAACCTGCTTCTATTTCGGGTTCACGCTAGTTCGGGACAGGGGCTACTGAGCGCCCTGCTCGTCGGCCCACGTAACGATGGTGACACGGTCGAAGGTATTCGATGGTCAACCTCAGGGAAATGAAAAACGCCAACGACATCTCCCGCCGCGAGCTACTGAAGCTCGCCGCTGCCGGTGCGGCCTTTGTTCCCCTTGTTATTCAGGCAGAAAACACAGGAAATGATGACAGACTCGATGCATCTGCTTTCTTGACCCCGCCTGCCGAGTATCGCGGCGTCACCCTCTGGTTTTGGAACGACAAGCTCGAGATGAACGAAGCGCTGCGCCAACTTGCGGGTTTCCGCGATGCGGGTTGGGGCGCGGTCATCACCCGCGCGTTCATGGGCCTTCGCACGCCCTACCTCAGCGAGGAGTGGCACGTGCTCACCGAGCGTGTGATCGAGACTTCCAGGCAACTAGGCACACGCGTATGGTTGCAGCACGCGGACAAGAACGCCGGGGACTACATGGTCGCTGGCGTTCCCGGCATGGAGGAGCGGTTTCGCCACAAAATTCTCGTCCGGGCCCCTGGAAGCCATCCCGCGCTGCCGAATAGCAGGTGCCTGGCCGAAAGTGATGGCTATGGTTATCACGAATGGAAGGTGCTGCCGCCGGGTGATTGGTCACGGCTCATGGCCGTCCTCGACCTGATGGATGAAGAGACCGTCCACGCATACCTAGAAAAAGCCTACGACCCGCTAGCGGCGCGATATGGCCGTGATTTCGGAAAGACGATCGAAGCGATATGGGTGGACGAGCCCCGGCTTCGGATCGCGTCGGAGTACACGACACTCCCCGCCATGCCTTGGACCACCCGGCTACCCGAAGTATTTCAGCGCGAGTGGAACTACTCGATTTTGGAGCATCTGCCGTCGCTGTTTGTTGAAACAGGCGACTACCGGAAAATTCGGCACCATTTTTGGCGCACGGTTATAGCACAGTTCAAAAAGGCCTACTGGAAACCGGTCAGCGATTGGTGCGCACGTCACGCTGTCAGTTTTGCAGGTCACCCGATCGTTGCGTATTCCTTCAACTACCAGACCGTCGGCACCGGCGCGGCCATGCAGTGTCTGGAGGACATGCAGACACCCGGGCTTGATTTCCTAACCAAAAATCTGGAGACCTGGCCGCAAGGACGGAAGTACATTCTGGCGCCCAAACAGGCGTCCAGTGTCGCCCATCAGCTTGGACGAGAACGGGTGCTTGCCGAAATGTACGGATTGAGCGATGAGGGCCTGACATTCGAAGACCGTAAATGGGTGGCCGAGTGGTTTGCGGCCCTCGGCGTCACTTACCGCTGCTACCATGCCTCCCTCTATACGCTCCGCGGCCGCCGCAAGCGCTTCTACCCTCCGCATCTATCTTATCAGCAGCCGTGGTGGCCCGAGAACCGCCGCATCGCCGATCCGATGGCGCGTCTTTCGTACATGCTGCGCGCCGGCCAGTACGCCGCCGACATTCTAGTTCTGCACACGCTCGAATCGGGCCATTGCGAATTCTCACCGCTGCGATGGCGTGATGCACGGAGTGCAGTCGAAGATTCCCTGCTTGCGGTGACAGACAACCTTCTAGCCCTACACAGGTCGTTCGATTACGGCGACGAGCAACTAATGTCAAAGTACGGTGCTGTTGAAGGCTCTCAACTGCGAATTGGAAAGATGCGCTATTCCTGCGTGGTTATGCCGACAGCAATCACACTGCGGGCGAGCACCGTGAAGGTGCTTGCCTCGTTTCTGGATGCCGGCGGGCAAGTCATTTCCGTGGGCGATTTGCCTGAGAGAATCGATGGTGCGACCGATCCGCGAGTTCGCAAACTGACGGGGCGATTCGCAAGGGTGGAAAACAGGCTTGCACCGCTTGATGTAGCTTTGCGCGCCGGTTTGCCGCCCCGCTTCGAATTGACGGGGAAAGGTGTCGAGCGGGTATGGGTTCACGAACGCCGCGCCGGTAGCAAGTGGATTCTGTTCATGGCGAACAGCAGCCGCGAACAGGTCGTGGATGCGGAACTGAGGATTCATGCGGAGGGCGGGCTGGAGCGATGGAACACCGAGACGGGCAAGCCCGAAACTGTGCCCCAGTGGCGGGAAGGCAAGTTGCTCGCTACCGCATTGCGCTTCCACCCAGGCGCCTCGCACCTTCTCGTATTGGACGAGAGCCAGAAGCCGTCGTTTTCCGCGGGCCGAAGACGGGAGAGCGTCCGCGTGGTTTCCCTTGCACCCCCGTTCACCGTAGAACGCCGCGATCCGAATGCGCTGACTCTGGACTTCTCCCGGTATCGTTGCGGAAACACCGGTTGGACTGAATCGATGCCAGTCATCGGTGTTTTGGAGGCGCTGACCAGCCGAACATATCGCGGCCCCCTGGAGTTGCAGTTCCAGTTCCGCGCTGCGCGAGCGCCAAGCGCCGCTTCTCTCGTCATCGAAGATTCCGACCAATACCGCGTGACGTTGAACGGCACCGAGGTACGCCGCGCGGGTGATGCTTACTTCCGTGATCGCCATTTTCACGCTATCGACGTTTCGGGCCGCGTTCGAGAAGGTGAGAACACCGTTAGCATTCAACGCGACTTCATTGCTGGTGATCCCAAGGCTATCCGCGACCTGGAGCGCCTCTATGGAACGGAAATCGAGTCGATATACGTGATCGGCGACTTTGCGGTCACGGAACAGAAGCGCGGCGAGTTCTTGCTTGCCAAGGAGGACGAGACAACGGGCGGCGATCTCGTCCGTGGAGGCTACCCCTTTTTCGCGGGCAAGCTCAGTCTCCTGGCCGACGTCGAACTCTCGCCCACTGAACCGGACGAGCAGGTTTTCCTCGAGCTGTCCAAGCTCCAAGCGGTTCTTGCTCTCATTCGCGTAAACGGAAGTGATGCTGGCGGGATCCTTTGGGCGCCGTACCGCGTAGATATCACGCGCCACATTCGGGCTGGCTCAAATCGTATTGAAATCGTTCTCGTCAGTTCCCTGCGCAACTTGCTCGGACCCCACCACTACACGGGTACTGAGCCGCGCGTCTCAGACCGTAGCTTCTCCGGCGTCGGCGAGCGCGCCGATTGGATGTACGCTCCCCAGCGGGCCGCATTGAAGACTTGGTCGGACAACTACCAGTTCGTCCCGTTCGGTCTCGTTGATGGCGCGCGTATCTTGTACGAGAAAGCTACAACAGGAGCGAGATGATCTCGATGCGCGCTTCTCTGAACCGTTCGCTGGCACTTCTCGTTCCGGTGGTCGTTTGGGCTGTCTGGTTGCTCTGCTTCGACTTCGCCTCGTCTGTTTTACAGGCCGCCGATGTCCGCTGCGAGCAAAGCCGGTTCGCCATGGGAACGCAGTTCAGCATCGTGGCTTACGGCGGCGATGAGTCACGACTGGAGTCGGCGGTCGCGGCCGCACTCGACGAAATCGCCCGCATCGATCACAAATGGAGCGACTATAGACGCGACAGTGATATCTCCCGAGTTAACCGGCTGGCAGCCGAGGGACCCGTCAACGTGGACGCTGAGCTATTCGCGATGCTCGAAACGTGTCTGCGTTACAGCCGCGAGACGTCTGGCGCCTTTGACATTACCGTCGGACCGCTCGTTACCGCCTGGGGTTTCTTCAAAGGCTCGGGATGCCTCCCGGAACCCGACAAGATCTCGGCAGCGCTTGCCCACGTAGGGTGGCAAAAGCTTTTGCTTTCCCCCGAACAACGCATCGTTTCGTTCGCAATGCCGGGCATGCGGCTGGACCTGGGCGCCATTGGCAAAGGCTATGCGATCGACAGCGCCGCCGCTGTTTTGCGCCAGGCAGGTATTCGCTCTGCTCTCCTTATCGCCGGAGGCAGCAGCATCCTGGCGATGGGTGCGCCGCCCGGCCAACTGGGATGGGCGGTGAGCGTTCGCGACCCCAAGGATGCAAAAAAGATCGTTACCGAGGTTTTGCTGAAGGACGCATCGCTTTCGACATCCGGGAACTACGAGAAATTTTTTCGGGCCAACGGGAGAATCTATAGCCACATTTTTGATCCCCTCACGGGTTATCCGGTTCAGGGCGTTCTCTCTTGCACGGTGATAACTAATACAGGCACGCAAACCGACGCTCTCTCCACCGGATTTTTTGTGATGGGCAAGAAACGCGCTCTTTCTTACCTCAAGAAGCATCCAGGCATCCGGGTCTTCTTCTGCACCGAGGCAGGCTGCGAGTGGCTGCGTTCTAGTAGCGTCCGGAACACAGGCTTCATCGATTAGCGCTTGTGTTTAAACCACGAAATCGTTGTAGGGAAAAAGGCGGGTTGCGGGTACGTATACATTAGCCAAGCACATCGTTTCGGGGTGGGCGAGCCACATGGGAGAGCAGGAAGCGTCGCGGCTCGTTGAATCGCTGTTTGAAGCGTGGGGCGCATCCCTACCCAGGCCGGACGACTGCGGCTTGCGCTGAAACTGGTGTTCTGAAACGGAGCATGCATATGGATCGCCGCAGTTTTCTCGCTCTTGTGGGTTTTGCGGCGTCGGAACTTCCGGCCGCACAAATGGCGGCGCCGCCACAACCAGCCAGTGTGGAAGCCATGACGGCCGGCGCCAAGCCGGCGATTGCGTTGAACCACCTTGGCTTCGTTCCCAACGCCCGGAAGATCGTGGTTTATCGCAAAACGGCTGCCTCGACGCCTGGCGAATTTGTGCTCCGCCAGATGGATGCCTGGGGCCGTCCGCTTCGAATCAGCCGTCCGCTCACCAGCGGCGCACCGGATCTCGGAGACTGCCTGATCGGCGACTTCAGCGATATCCAAACCGAAGGCATGTATCAGGTAACGGTGGGCGCCGATCGATCGGTGCCCTTCGCGATAAGGCTGGACGTTTGGCGGCGCACCCTTTCCAAAGCCGTTAGCTGCGTCAACTCCCAACGTTGTGGAATCGCAGTGCCAAACCGGCACCCCGCGTGCCATCTCGATGATGCGCGGCGTCGGGACACGGGGGAGCATGTTGACGTGACCGGCGGATGGCACGTCGCCGGCTCATTAATGAAGACGGGGAGCACCATGCTCAACGGATTCGGCCTGCTTCACCTTGCACGCAATCTGGGCGAGCGTTGGGACCCGGCCGGTTCTGGCTTGCATCCGCTGCTCGAAGAGATGCGGTGGGGGAACCGATATATTCTGAAAATCCAGGATGCTGACGGCCTGATCTGGAACGACGTGGCTGGCGGGATCAACGGCGATAGTAGCGATAATCGCTGGACCGACAACATAATCGGCAACAAGGATGACCGGCACATCAACCCTCACAAGCCGGGGCTGTTCCAGTTCATATTCATTACCTTACAGGCGATGGTCGCTCAGACGTTTCGTGAGACTGACCCTGGTTATGCCCAGCATTGCCTGGCCGCCGGAGTGCGTTGCTGGCAGGCGACCCAGAAGGCGGCGGGTCTCACGCGCGAGGCGCGCGATTTCAACTGGTGGACGCCCTCGACCGAACTGAGCTGGCGAACTCTTGCGGCCGTCGAGTTGTACCGCGCCACCGGCCACCCCACTTACCAGGCAGCGGCCGCGCAATTGGGACAGCAGTTGCTCTCTCTCCAGACCCGCGATTTTGTGGGTTCTCAAAAAACGGTCCGCGGCTTCTGGCGCGCGGCCTCCGGTGATGCGGCTGCTCACATGGATGCTGTCTACTCCGCGATGCCGCCCGTGGCGCTTCTGGAGTTGTCTGCCGCTTTCCCCAATCACGCAGACGCCAGCCGTTGGCGCGACGCCGTGCGACTGCACCTCGAGGAATACGTCCTGCCCCTGAGTGCACGCTCAGTTTTTGGCATCGTGCCGTACGGCGTTTTTCTGGGTTCACCTACGCCGGAGTACCACCGGCCATTGGCTGGAGAAATGACGTATCGTTACTTCATGCCGACTCGAAAGCAGTCGTGGTGGCAGGGAATCAACTCGCACCTGGAGTGCTACGCGCTGTTGCTGGCGATGGCGGCCAAGGCCTTTGATCGCCGCGAATGTCGCGACCTTGCTTGCCGGCAACTCGAGTGGGTGATGGGCGCGAACCCGTTCGGTGCGTGCTTGATGACGGGCGAGGGATTACGCAATCCTTATCCTTACTCGCCGTTCCTCGGTCTCATTACCGGCGGTATCATGAATGGGATTGCCGGTAATACGCGCGACGAGCCTGTGCTTGATATTGAATGTGGCAACGACTGGCGGACCTGCGAGTACTGGGCTCCGCACAATGCATTTTATTGCTGGGCTCTTTCGGTTCTGGAGCCTGCCTAGGAAGCATGTCAATCGAACGGAGGTTGATTTATGAAGTATAACCGGGCAACTTCGCTGACCGTCCTCATCTTCATCGCGCTGATGTTTCTCGCTGAGTGCGCACTTCAGGCGCAGAGTACGATGGCCACTATTTCGGGAACCGTAACAGACCCGCAAGGTGCCGTCGTGCCCAGCGCCGTTATTACGGCGGTCTCCAACGAAACGGGGCTCAAGAAGAGCGGCAAGACCGATAGCGACGGACGTTACACGCTTCTCTTCCTCTCGCCTGGATTGTATGACATCACGGCCGAGGCGACCGGCTTCGCCCCCGGCACGCACAACCGGGTGCGTCTCGAGGTTGCGCAGTCTGCGACTCTCGATTTCTCCCTTGCGCTTGCGGCCGCCCAGCAGACCATTCAAGTGCAAGGCGAAGCGATACCCCTGCTCAACGCCGAATCGGGCGGTGTCGGCAACACGCTCGAAAACAAACTCATCCAAGATTTGCCTTCCGCGGAGCGGAGTACGCTGGCGCTCATTAATAACATGGCGGGCATTGTCGATTCGGGTTTTGCGCTTGCCATGGGTGAGAGCTTGAACACGAACGGGAACGCCTCCGGGCCGATCGGCAGCCCGGGCAATCGCAACTATTCCGATTCGAACTTCAGCGTGAACGGGAGCCAGTACGCAACCAACGACGTGCTGCTGGATGGCGTATCGAACACCGTCGCCGATTTCAACGCGATAGCCATCTCTCCGCCGCAAGATTCCGTGCAGGAGATGAAAGTGTTGGGCGGTGTGCTCTCCGCCGAATACGGCCGTTCGGGCGGCGGGGTAGTTACTTTCGTCACCAAAGGGGGCGGACGCACGTTGCATGGCACCGGTTATGAGTATTTCCAGAACGGCGGCCTGAACGCCAATGGCTGGCAACGGAACCGTGCCGGATACGCCGCTGACGGTATTACGCCCGCTCTGCCTCGGATTCCGATTAAGCGAAACCAGTTTGGCGGCTCGCTTGGCGGTCCCGTGGTCCTGCCGTATTTTGGGCGTTCGCAGAAGACGTTTTTCTTTTTCAACTATGAGGGCCGGCGCGAACGAAACCCCTACTCCAAAATCCTGACGATGCCCACGGCCAAGATGCGCACGGGGGACCTTTCGGAGTTGCTGCAACCGATCGTCCGCAACAATGTGCCGTTGAATGCGGATGGCTCCGCGCCCCTTTACGGCCAGGTTTACGATCCGTTCTGGCCATTGGTCCGCAACCCAAGCGGCACCATGGTGCGAAATACGATTCCGGGAAACCGTTTGGACGTGCTACCAAAGTGCAATTCCGGCCCACGCCAGGCGGCGTGCCTCGATCCGGTTGGCCTGGCATTCATGAAGTACCTGCCTTTGCCCAACCAGCCGGGACTCACGGACAACTATCTATATTCGGGCACCAGCAACTTTACGCGCGACATGCTGGCCACGCGCATCGACCGGACGCTGTCGGAGCGGCACAGCTTGTTCGGCCGCTTCAGTTACGAAAAGCGCTTGGTTAACGAGCCGGATTTCCTCCAGTCGGTGGCCTCGTACGCGCAGCTCATGAGAGACATCTTTTTCAACGTCACGTTGAATGACGTCTACACGCTCCAGCCGAACATCATTAACAACTTTCGCTACGGCCTGACGCGCGCCAATCCGCACCGGATTCCACTGGGAGAGGCAGCTAATTTCGATCCGAGTACGCTGGGGCTGCCTTCCTACATTCGCGGCTTCGCGTCCAGGGCCGCGTTCCCGGTGTTTAATTTTGCGGGCGGCCCGCAAGGGCAAGGGCTGGCCGGCGAGATCACGAGCAGCCAGATCGGCGGGGGTGGCATTCTGGCGCCGCGCGACACTCAGACGCTCGCCAACACGGTCACCTTCGTAAGGGGCGGACACACAATCAAGACCGGCGTCGAGTACCGCCTGATGCGTTACTTTTACTACAAGAACGACTACCCGACCGGAAGCTTTCTGTTCACGCGCACCTTCACACGCGGACCCGTTCCCACCACCAGTCCAACCGTGGCGCCTGAAACCGGCTCGTCGTTAGCTTCACTATTCCTGGGGTTGCCGGGCAGCGGCACGTACCGAACAGCTCTACCGACCAGCCTTTACCAGCACTACGGCGCCACATTCGTCCAGGACGATTGGCGTTTGCGCCGTAATCTGACTATCAACCTTGGATTGCGTTGGGATGTGGAGACGGGCACCGCCGAATCGCACGGCCAGGTGACCAACTTCGACCTTCAGGCGAAATCCCACTTGAACGGATTGGTCCCCGCGCCTGCCGACCCGTCTGTCCGGGCGCTACGACCGAACTTCACGGATCTTCGCGGCCTGCTTTCTTTTCCCGACGGCCCGCAGACACGCACGAACTTCAATCGGTTCGCGCCACGGATCGGCTTCGCGTACCGCCTCAAGGACAAGACCGTCATCCGCGGCGGTTACGGCATGGTATTCGTACCGCAATCGCTCGAGGGTGATTCTGCGCTGGGCGTCACCTTCGACACTGCGGTGCCGCAGAGTTCGGATTCCTCGGGCCAGGTGATTCAACCCGGCGGGACGGCTGCGCCCACGGTCTTCTCTACGGACCCATTCCGCGGCATTCTGACGCCACCGCCCGGCAGAAGCCTCGGGCCAAACACGCTGATCGGCGAGAGCCCCCAATTGGTCGATTTGAACCGGCGCACCACATATGCGCAGCTTTATAACCTGATCGTCGAGCGCCTGCTGCCCGGCAACATGGTTATCGACGTGGCGTATGTAGGCAGTCACGGTGTCCGATTACCATTCGTGGGTTTGAACATCAACCAGATCCCGCCCGCGTTTCTGGACTATGCACGTCAGAATTATGCCTCGGCAAGGGACGCGAACAGCGTGGCGGCGCAAAACGTCAGCCAGTTCTTCAGTCAGCAGGTGCTGAATCCGTTCTACGGCGTTATCACCAATGCTAAATCGACAGTGTCCAGCCGGACGGTTCGCCGCGATCAACTTCTCAAGTCCTACCCTGAGTACGATAATCCGCGGCTTTTTCGGCCGATCGTGGGCGCGTCGAAATACAACTCGTTGCAGGTCAGCTTGCGAAAAAGCTACAGCAACGGCCTGTCTGCTCTGGCCAGCTACACGTTTTCCAAGCTGATTGATCTCGGCGGTTCCGGTAACTCACAGGGCGGATACGGCGGAGGGACTGTCGACGACATTTACAACATTGCCGGCGACTACACCGTTTCCAATTTGGATGTGCCGCACCGGCTAACGGCAAGCTTCAGCTACGAGCTCCCGTTTGGACGGGGCAAACGTTTTGGCAGGCAGGTGGGCGCGCTGACAAATAAGCTTCTGGGCGGCCTGCAATTCAGCGGCAGCGCCATCTGGCAGTCGGGGACACCGGTGACCGTCACGGCGCCCGGCTTTGGCTTGAGTTACGCGGTAAGGCGGCCTGATCGGGTTGCCGGCGTTTCCGCCAGCATCGCCGGAGACCAGATGAGAGACAACATCCGAAGAGGCGGCTTTGCCTTCGATCCGAACGCCTACGCGCAACCTGCCGATTTCACGCTGGGTAATGCCGCCCGGAATTCCAGCGACACCCGCCGAGACACCTATAAGAATCTCAACTTGTCGCTCTTGAAGAATTTTACGTTCGCCGACGGCCGCCACAAAGTTCAACTGCGCGGCGAATTTCTGAACGCATTCAACATGGTTGTCTTCGGTACACCGGGAACCGACGTCAGCAACCGGGACGTCGTGCAGAACGGCGTGGTGATGCGGCGCGGAACCTTCGCGAGAGTCACCACGCAGGGCAACACGCCGCGCATCATTCAGTTGGTGCTGCGCTATTCGTTTTGAATGTCGAGGTGCGCCATGAATCGACGAAACTTTCTTTCCTGGGTAGGCCTGGGCGCTCCGGCGCTGGCAGCGGCCCAAGCGATTAAGCCGGGAGCGAAGCCACCGGCGGAAGCACTCGGCGGTTCGGCCGCTGGATTCATTCGCCAATCGCCGCAGTCGATCCCTATTGCGTGTGAGGCGGACATCCTTGTTGTAGGAGGTAGCACGGGAGCGGTGGCGGCGGCCGCCAGCGCTGCCCGCGCGGGCGCAAAGGTGTTTCTCGTCGCTCCGCATCCATACCTGGGCGACGACATGACCGCCACTCTCCGCCTCTGGTTGGAAAAGGGCGAAACGCCGGCTTCTTCCCTGGGTAAGCAGATTTTCAACGATCCGGCGCGCGATGGGCCGGGCCCCGATCCGAACCGGCTTCCGTTTACCTATGAAGCCTCGCTGCCCAGCGTCGGCCACAAAGACACAAACCCCACTTCCATATTGACCGATGGTGTTTTTGGAAATGCCGCGGACCACAGCGTGCAGTACAACGGCGATGTAGAAGTCACAGCCGACCTTGACTCGCCACAGGACATTCGACAGGTCCGAGTGGTGTTCTACGAGCGCTGTTATGAGGAGGGCGCGGGAAACTTCAAGCTCGACAGTATCGAGGTAGCCGCTGGCGACGACAAGCAGACTTGGCACAAGCTGGCCGTGCTCCGCAATGACGACCGAAGGCGCGATTACGCGACGCACGAATGCTTTGGCGTGGAGTCGCCGGTCTCGGCCAGGGCGCGTTATGTGAAGTTCTCCGTCAAGCAGGCGCGCGATGCCGAACGCATACTGCTGGGCGAGATCGAGATTGTCGGCCCGGCCAAACAGCCAGCGGTGGCGGCAGCGAGTTGTCCGCCCTGCAGGCCGTTTCATGTCAAGAAGACGCTTGACGACGTGCTTCTTTCCGCCGGCGTGCGGTTTCTCTACAGTTGCTATGCCACCGATGTCCTGCGCGACGAGGCGGGCAATGTCTGTGGAATCGTGATGGCGAATCGGGCAGGCCGGCAGGCGGCGATCGCGAAAGTCGTTATCGACGCTACCGACCGCGCGATGGTGGCACGGCTGGCTGGCGCCAAGTTCCGCCCGTACCCGGCGGGCAGCCACATCTTAAAGCGAGTGGTGATTGGCGGGCAGCCACACAGCGGGGCCGGTGTGAGTGTGCGCACGATCGATCCGCCGTTCCACGGCATGGGGTTTGTCGTTCCGGGCGAGAAGAAGCCAGATCCGCAGACCCCAGCCCCCTCGGTGTATCCGATCTACGAGTACATGCTCGCGTTGCCCATGGAGGACGGGAGTTGTCGCTCGTGGGCCGAGGCGGAGCAGCGGGCTCGCGCCATCACGTACGACCCCGGCCAGCAATTCACCTCTGACAATTTTTTCGAAATCCCTCCTGATCCGATGCATGGCAAAGCCGCCTCGTCGGGGCCATGGCGCGACGCACAGAACTTAGCGTTAGATGCCTTCCGCCCGGCCGGTGTCCCGCGACTATATGTGTTGGGTGGGTGCGCGGATGTCTCTCGGGCCCAGGCCGAGAAACTGCTCCGCCCGCTTGCTCTCATCGACGTGGGAACGCGCATCGGCGCGGCTGCGGCTGCGGAATCCGGGACGCTACCCGCGCCAAACAATGTCCGGTTGCCGGGCTCGACCGTACGTGAGGCTGCAATCGGCGAAATCCGCGAATCGCTGTCAGGGTTGCGCCCCGTCGAGAAATCACCCACGATTCGGCAGGGAGCGCGCGCATTGCCTGTCTTGGGATGGTACGACGTGGTGGTCGTGGGGGGGGGGACAGGAGGTGCGCCGGCTGGCATCGCCGCCGCCCGCCAGGGCGCGCGTACCCTGGTCATGGAGCATTTGCATGCCTTGGGCGGCGTCGGTACCGCGGGAGCGGTGAGCAGTTATTGCGAGGGCAACCGCGTCGGCTTTACCGCCAGCGTGATGGTTGGTCCGAAGAGCCATACTTGGCTGATCGAACAGAAAATCGAGTGGTGGCGCAGCAAACTGCGTGAAGCGGGCGCGGAAATCTGGCATGGAGTGATCAGTTGCGGTGCGCTGCTCGACCATAGCCGTATCCGAGGCGTCGTCGTCGCGACCGAACACGGTTGCGGCGTGGTGCTGGCCAAAGTGGTGATTGATGCGACCGGCAATGCTGACGTCGCGGCGGCCGCCGGCGCGGCATGTTCCTACACGGGTGCCAGCGAGTTGGCTATGCAAGGCACTGGGCTGCCGCCCCGCCTGCTCGGCACCAGCTACTGCAACACCGACTTCGCCATCACCGACGAGACCGATCTCTTGGACGTTTGGCATGTCTTCGTCTACGCCAAGCGCAAGTACCCGCAAGCGTTTGACCAGGGGCAGTTGGTCGATACTCGCGAGCGGCGCGCCGTCGTTGGCGATTGCACACTCACGGTGCTCGATGAAATCACTGCCCGTACATACCCCGATACGGTCATCCAGGCGCGCGGCGGCGTGTACGACAGCCACGGTTACACCGTGGATCCTTACCTACTGGTCACGCATCCGCAGACGCAGAAGCTGATTGTGAACATCCCCTATCGCTGCCTCTTACCCAAGAGTGTTGAAGGCATGCTCGTTACCGGTTTGGGCATCAGCGCTCACCGCGATGCTTCGCCGTTGTTCCGAATGCAGGCGGACGTTCAGAACGGGGGATACGCGGCCGGGGTCGCCGCAGCGATGGCCGCCAAAGCGGACGGATCCGTGCGGGACATCGACGTCAGGGCGCTGCAAAAGCATTTGGTGGAGATCGGGAACGTCTCCAAGGAGGTGCTGACGGATAGCGACTCGCATCCGATTCCGGCCGCCAAGATCGCGGCCGCCGTACAGAACCTGGCCACCGACGATCCGGCAGGCCTGGCTGTTGTCTTCGCCCAACCCGAGACTTCGCTGCCGCTGCTGCGCCAGGCGTACCGATCCGCCGAAAGTGCCTCCAAGCTGAGGTACGCGACTTTGTTGGCAGTGCTTCGAGATCGTATGGGCGTTGAAACGCTTCTCGATCACGTGCGGAGCACGGACCGGTGGGACCGCGGATGGAACTATAAGGGCATGGGCCAGTACGGCCGTTCGGTGAGTCCGCTGGACACGCAACTCGTAGCCCTCGGTCGGGCGGGCGACCGCGCCGCAGTGCCTGCCATCCTGGACAAGCTCAAACTGCTGTCAGCTAGTACCGCGTTCTCGCACCACCGGGCGGCTGGCCTCGCGCTCGAGTTGCTGCGCGACCCGGCAGCCGCGAAGCCGCTCGCGGATTTGCTGAATAAGCCGGGCATGTCCGGGCACTCCCACGGGACCATCCAGGCGGCCATCGAACAGGAAACGCCCGGCGGCTGCAATTCGGAACAAACGCGGCGCGAGTCGCTTCGCGAGCTGATGCTGGCACGAGCCCTTTTCCGTTGTGGCGACTACGAGGGACGCGGCCGCGAGATCCTCGAAACCTACACGCATGATTTGCGCGGCCACCTTGCTCGCCACGCTTGGGCCGTGCTCAAGGAGGGTAACGGCCACCGGGGAGTGTGACCACGCGAAGGTAATCGAGTGGTATTGGAGATCAACCAACCAGCGCTTCGTCTGAACCTGAGGCAGGCATCAGTTGCACAGCGGAAAGTAGGCGCGCATGCTGGAGCACTCTGCACGGACATGCGCACGATGCGCACGATGCGCGGGGTGTACATAGGAAAACAAAATGTCTCGCCGCTAGTGTTCTGAGTCATAAATTCGTTGCATAAGTTGGCCGTTCCCGGCTATACTGGCCCAACCTTCGAGGAGGTGGACCATGCGTACGGGTCGGCCGAAGAAACCAATCACTTTGCAGCCCGCCGA
>Ga0315277_10000542_pt1 | contig 59951 bp, 45 predicted proteins | sample YL17G05_15_MG_FD_203695 | JGI IMG/M metagenome (GOLD analysis project Ga0315277, IMG submission 203695) | Sediment microbial communities from Yellowstone Lake, YNP, Wyoming, USA - YL17G05_15 | ecosystem: Environmental > Aquatic > Freshwater > Lake > Sediment | place: USA: Wyoming | collected...
CTACGTAGAAGTACTTACACGGCATTATGAGTTATTCCCGGGTCAGATCAGAGGTGGAGTTATTCTGTTCACCGTTTCATGCAATTGCTCTGATTGCAGGTGGGAATATATCTGAGTCATTTCGATTGATGAGTGACCGAGGAGCTTCTGTATCTCATAAATGGAAACGCCATCTTGTACGAGCCACGTAGCAAACGTATGCCGCAAGGAGTGGAAATGAAGTTTTTTCTTCAGTCCTGTAGCCCTAACGTAGTCCGTGAACTTGTGTGAGAGATAACTCTCGTCAACTTTCACACCCTCGAAAGTGAAGACATACTCGCTGCCGTTCTTGCCGGACCTCTCGGATAATCGTTCCACGATCCATTCATTTAGAGGTATCATTCGCTGCTTTCCCCACTTTGACCTGAAGGTGGGAGTACTGTGGACGTGTGCCAGTTTGCGAGTGAGATCAACGTCGCTCCACTTCAGGTTGGCCACCTCTCCCCTACGCATGCCTGTCAGGAGGGTGAATGTCACCATTTCTTTAAACCAATCCTGGTCGATGGCCGCTAGGACCGCTTGAAATTCCTGTCGGGTGAAATAGATTGGCGGCAGTTCTGGGACGCGAACAAGCGGTACTCTGGTGAATGGATTGGTGTCCATCAGCTTCCAGCGCAGGGCATAGTTGAATATGGTGCGGAGGCTGCGGAGTTCGATGTTGACAGTGACAGGAGATTTCTTAGGGAGGGCTTGTGTCTTGTACAGGTCGACGTGTCTGGGCTCAAGAGAAGTCAAGGCACAGTCGCCCGCGATCGCCAGCAGGTTGCGCAGACAGACAATGAAAATGTCCGTTGAGGCGCGCGCATAATTGACGCGAGCATAAGTCAAAAACTCATCGATGAACGCCGATAGTTTCGTTGACTTGCGCTGTACTTCAGGGGGGTCTTCGAAGCTCCTGAGTAGTTTCAGTGCTTCAGATTTGCGTCCGGTCCTTGTCGATTTCCATTTTCTTCGACCGTCAACAGTAAAGAGGATATACCAGAAACCGTTCGGTCGTTTGAAAAGAGACAGGTTGGAAACGGTCATTACTAACCTCCACTGTTAGCAATGCCGTTAGCAAAAGTATGGAGGGAGAACTAAAACTGCAGTTTTTTGTCGGAACGGCGGGATTTGAACCCGCGACCCCTTGCACCCCAAGCAAGTGCGCTACCGGGCTGCGCTACGTTCCGGGTACATCCCCACCCCGCAATTTCTCATAGGTCGCACATAATATACAAAAAACATTCTGTGTCCACAATCAATGTAACATCTGTGCAGGATTGACGGGCAACCATTCCAGCCTCATCAATTGTTAGAGGCCCGCTTGTGCCTCCGGTCGAAAATCCAATATACTCACTAACCAACGAGGCTGCCCATTGCGGACAGCCCCGTTTTCTTTCCGATGGAATCCTTCGACACTGATTCAACTGCAAAGCCTACTGTGAACTCGCTGCATCAGCGAGGGCCTGGACTTGCGCCGCCGAGCATTCAGCCACGAATGTTCCGTTTCCGTCGTAGATGCGCATGCCTCCTTCGGATGTCATGGCGCATCGGGCAAGCAACTTCCCATTCACGTCCTTGACTACAGTTCCATCGTTTCGTTTCTCGAAGACGTACTGCAAGGTGCCTCCCTCTGTCATAGATGTCAATACCACCGTTCCGTCGGATTTCCTCAGCGTCAACGACGTCTTCTCATCGAGCGGCACGACTGTTTCGTTGGAGGATGATGAGGGATTTCTGCCGGTCCAGAATTCGATCGTGTTCAGAACAACGGCGTCGACAAATGCTGCAACGCCATAGACGGGGACAATGTTCATCACGAGAAATCCAAGCTCATTGACGAACTTATTGCCGAGCGTGCCGTTGAATTTGTGCACCTTCTTGACAAGGTTGAACGATCCATAGCAACCCCCGATCGAAGCGATCAAGACAGCGAGCGTGATCACCGAGATCCATCGCAAGAATTTTGTTTTCATAATGTTACCTCCAGGATGTGGGAAGTTGGGTGGGGGCAATCGCCGCGGCGAAGTGGAGCCCAGGGAAAGCCAACAACAATGCTATGAATCTCATAGTTGCCGCATGTTCCAGCAATTGCCTTGACCAGAATCACGGCACCCTGTTCTCGCCGGGTACCGGTGAATCCGGATGGCAATTGCAGGCCGACGGGAAAATTGCTATCTTGAAAACGCAAGATGGATCACTGAATCGTGCTGCCTGAAGGTAACGATGGAACTCAAAACCCGCAAGAAAATCATACTCGTCGGCGATAAGGTGCTGATTGCTCCTGATGCCGACGCGGAGCGCACGAACCACGGCCTCTATCTTCCTCCGGGAGTCAAGGAGAAAGAGAAAGTCAACAGCGGTATGGTCGTTCAGGTTGGTCCCGGGTATGCTGTTCCAAATCCTCATTTTCTCGACCAGGAACAGTGGTCGACTTCCCCGAAAGATCCTATCAAGTACATGCCCCTCCAGGCCGAGGAAGGAGACTTTGCTGTATTCCTGCGTGACTCCGGCATCGAAATCGAATACGACGAGCACAAGTATCTCATCGTCCCGCATTCGGCGATCCTGATGCTGATCCGCAGAAACGAATACGTCCAGGGCTTGGAACAATAGACCCCAGATGACGGGACAGGACCTTCGGTTGTTCAGCCACGAGAACCTTCTCGAGCAGCTCAACACGGCAGCGTATCGGAACGGATACTACGTTCTGGAATTCTACGCCGAAGATCGTAAACCCTCCTCGAAACCGACCGATACAATCGAAAAGTTCTACTTATACCCGTCTGGCGGCACGTTGAGAGACAACAATTTCCAGCTCGTTTTTTATGATTCCCGGTATGATACCTACCGGGGATTCAAACCTCCCCATCAGCGCCCGGTCTGACCCTCCGAAGGCCATCATGCTCCGGGAACGTTTCGGCCTGCCGATTGTTTTCATGGATACGACCTGTTAATTCAGCTCAAATGATTCTCGAAGGAGGAATTCCCATGTACGATATTCTCATTCAGCAAATGCGGACCGAGGTTACACGTGTGGGCGCTCAGGAACTCCGCACACCTGCTGATGTAGACACCGTGCTCCCGAGTTCAAAAGGAACAGTCCTGGTAGTTGTGAACTCCACGTGTGGCTGCGCAGCCGGAGCCGCGCGTCCCGCCCTCGCGAAAGCTCTGCAACACTCGAACGCCCCGGACAAAGTTGTTACTGTTTTTGCCGGGTTCGACAAGGAAGCAACAGCTCGTGCCCGGGAATACTTCACCCAACAACCTCCGTCATCGCCTTCGTTCGCGCTCTTGCGAGATGGACAATTTGTTCACATGGTTCACCGTTATCAGATCGAAGGGCATACGACAGATCAGGTAGCGGCGACGCTGACACAGGTGTTTGACCGGTTTTGCGTCCCGGAGATGAAACCAACAATCTGAAGAACCTGTCAAAGATACCCCAAAGCCCGGGCCGTTTGTGCGGCACGGGCTTTTTCGTTTGTGGGTGCACCTGAATCCCCAACGATTGAGGAACCAGCTTCACCGTGTGCGTGTTCTTCCAGAAGGCGTCACTTGATTCGAACGCTCCGCAAAAGCATGGACTTCGTTCCGTCGGCGGGTTACCACCAAACCAGTTTAACGAAAGGAGTGCAATCGAAATGAACACGCAGCTACCAGGAAGGCGCTATGTTGCCGCCATCGTCAACGGCGCTCTCTTTCTTGGCATGGTTTTCTATGCCACGTATGTTTTTGCGCATGCGAGTGGAATGACGGGGGTGACGCGCAAGAACGGAAACGGTTGCACGTGCCATGGAGCCAGTCCGACAACGGGCGTCACGGTGACCATCAATGGCCCGGCCGAGCTGGCCCCGAACCAAACCGGGGCGTACACAGTGACGATTCAGGGAGGTCCCGCTGTTCGTGCCGGGACGGATATAGCCGTCTCGGGCGGTACGCTGAGCTCATCGTCGTCTGCTTTGCAGATGATTGGAGACGAGCTAACGCATACCACGCCGCAGTCTTTCTCCAGTGGTACGGCAACATTTTCGTTCAGTTATACCGCTCCGGCGACACCCGGGACATACACCATCTACGCAAATGGGAATAGTGTGAACTTCAATGGGGGGAACTCGGGCGACCAGTGGAATTTTGCACCGGACAAAACAGTCACGGTGAAATCAACCTCGGCCGCCGAGGAGACTTCAGGCGTTCCGCATGAATTCTCTCTCGAACAAAACTACCCCAATCCGTTCAATCCTTCCACAGCAATCTCATTTCAAGTGATGCGGACTGGGCACATCTCACTCAGGGTCTATGATGTGCGCGGAGGTCTCGTCTCAACGCTCGTCGACGGTCAAAGGGATCCCGGCACCTATAACACGAATTTCCGCGCTGACGGACTGCCATCGGGTGTGTACTATTATAGTCTCGCTGCGGACGGAATGGTGATCCAGACGAAGAAAATGACACTTTTGAAGTAGCGCCGGGTTGCATCGGTCGGCGTGCCCGGGTAGCAGAAGCGCCAGGGCGCGGGTTCGGTTGGAAACGACGGGAGAATTCGGATTTCGTCAAAAGGAAAGGTCGCACGTGAGTGTAAAGCAAACATTTGGTTCACCGCTCAGTTCCGTTCTTGGAGCAACAATTGCCTTGGCGATGGTCGGCCTGATGGGGTGTGCCGACCTTGGGACTGATCCGTCCACCGCCACGCCGGCCTCGCAGAACCAGCCGCCGCAATCGGCCGATGTCTCATTTCAGAATCACATACGTCCGATCTTCCAATCGCACGGGTGTGTTGGCTGCCACGGGGGAAGTGGCGGACTCTCCTTGCAGACTGTTGCGCAACTTCTCCAGGGTGGAAGTCATGGAGCTGCAATCGTCGCGGGGAAAGCCGGGTCGAGCACCCTCATAGCAAAGCTCTCGCCGAACCCTCCGTTTGGAAGCCGAATGCCTGTCGGTGGACCGTACCTGCCCGATAGCACCATCCAGCTCATTGCCCAGTGGATCAATCAGGGTGCGAAAGACAATTGACCCGTTCATACAGTAGACCATTCCAGAATTCCTTGAGGTACCAGTGAAGAACAATGCTATACTCGTCTTGCTCGCTCTCTTCGTCGTGCTTTGCACGATTGAACTCGCCGCGCAGGAAGAAAACAAATCAAAAGAGAAGTCAAAATTGTCGTACGCCAAAGATGTGGCGCCAATTCTGGATCGATTCTGTGCAGGTTGCCACAACGCTGATGAAGAGCATCCGAGTCAGCTCTTTATGGAATCGTACGAATCCCTGATGAAGGGAGGCAACCACGGGAACGCTATCAAGCCCGGGAATTCCAAAGAGAGTCTTCTGATGCAGAAGATGAGCGCCGTGCCGCCGTTCGGTAAAGTCATGCCTCCTCCCAAGAAAAAAACCCCGACACCGGAGCAGGTGGAGATCATCCGTGCATGGATTGATCAAGGCGCAAAGAAGAACTAAGCTGAGAAACTCGAAATACCTGCCCGCCTCATTTGATTCTGGAGGGCAGGCGGGCGAAAACCGAAATTCCCGCCTGCCATTGAGGACCTCCCACGGCGGGCAGGCGAAGGAAATTCGAAATGCTGAACCTAAGAATCGAAATCTGAAAAGGAATGGGGCGTTTCGGGCTTCGACATTCAAGATTCTGAATTTGTTTAGGATTTCGAGTTTCGGATTTCGTATTTTGCATTGTAGATATGGGCGTCGGACTGATCACCACTATTCTCATTCATAAAATCAGGCCCCCCTTAAGCACGGGGAGTGAGAGACCGCCTGCGCTTGTGCTTCTGCATGGCCGGGGAACAAACGAGGATGACCTTCTCGGCCTGGTCGATTTTCTCGATCCGCGGTTCTTCATTATCAGCGCCCGGGCGCCATATCCCTTCCAGGACGGCTTCGGCGGGTACACTTGGTACGATCTTCCTCAAGTCGGTTCTCCTAACCTGAAGCAGTTTGATGAAAGCTACCGGAGACTCATTCAGTTTCTTGGCGACGTCAAGACCGGCTACCCTGTAGATGAGCATCGTTTGTTCCTGCTCGGATTCAGTATGGGGAGCGTCATGTCGTTTGCCGCTGCACTGACTGTCCCGGGTTTGGTTCGCGGAATCGTTGCCCACAGCGGCTATATCCCCGAAAACGCCAACCTCCGGTTTGCCTGGGATCGACTCAGTCGGCTCTCGGTTTTTGTGGCGCACGGCATTCACGATCCGGTCCTTTCAATCGACTATGGTCGCCGCGCACACGAGCTTCTGAAGAAATCAACCGCAGAGTACACTTACAAAGAGTACCCTATTCCTCACACGATCAGCGAACAGAGCCTTGCGGATCTCGCGGACTGGCTCCAGAAAAGGCTTGCTGTTCCAACTGATATGAAGTAGATTCATCCCACCGTTTCTGTTCCCGTTACTTCATCTACCTCCCCGCGTGTCAGTGAAAAAAAAGACTCGAAAGAAAACTGCCACCTCGGCGTTCGGAACGTCGGGCCGCATCAGTCACGACTCTTCCCGATTTTATAGAAGTCGTCTTTACGCGTCGGCAGCCGAAGAGAGGACCGCTCCAGGAGTTGACCGGGCACTGCCGAATGGCGTCGTGAACCGCCTCTTTCGGAAGAGCTCTGAATCGATGAGCGAGCTGCCCGACAATTCTGTCCATCTCATGGTTACTTCCCCGCCGTATAATGTCTCGAAAGAGTACGATGAGGACCTGACGCTCGATGAATACCGCGCGCTGCTGCGGCGTGTGTTGGCGGAGACGTACCGAGTGCTGGTCGATGGCGGCAGAGCTTGTGTCAATGTGGCGAATATCGGTCGCAAGCCGTATATACCGCTTCACGCCTTTCTGATTGAGGATATGATCGGCCTCGGATTCCTCATGCGAGGTGAGATTATCTGGAACAAGGCGGGGAGCGCGGGACCGTCCACAGCGTGGGGGAGCTGGAAATCTGCGACCAATCCCACATTGCGGGATGTCCATGAGTACATTCTGATATTTTCGAAATCCTCTTATGCCCGCTCGAGGGAAAACAAGAAAAATACCATAGGAAGGGACGAGTTCCTCGAGCTTACGAAGAGCATCTGGACATTTCCCTCCGAGTCGGCGCGGCGTATCGGTCATCCCGCCCCTTTTCCCGTCGAGCTTCCGCGCAGACTTATTGAGTTGTACAGCTTTGCAGGCGATGTCGTCCTCGATCCCTTTGCAGGCAGCGGCTCCACTTGTGTCGCCGCCCTGCAAACAAACAGGGTTTTTGTCGGTTACGAAAAAAATGGCCGGTATGTCAAGCTCGCAGAAAAGAGAATTCGTGCATTTCTTCGGGGGTAGATCTCTCGCCCGTCGTAAAGTATGATTGAGTGAAAAGAAGATTCGCTGTATATTTCTGCAAGACCAATCCCAACGTACTCCAATGGTTCAGCTCCTGATGAAAGCAAACATGAAAACTCATTACGCTGTTCTCCTGATCATCGTAAGCATGCTTCCGATGCTCGCTTCGTGTCAGCCCTCCGGCAAATCCGATTCCCCGGCTGCAGCCGCGCTCGATTCACTCAAAGCACGCTACGCGCCGGATGAGCGTGTGGCAGTGTTCCAGGTGAGCTATGGCCAGCAAGGGAGCGTTGCGGTCGCACGTGGTGAGGTTGACAATGCCGCTGCAAAAGGCGACGCATTGTTGGTGCTGCGGAGGATCCTGGGAGGTGAAGTACTGGACAGCATCAAGGTGCTTCCCGATCCCCAGCTTGGAGACAAGCGGTTTGGTATTGTTGCCGTGAGTGTCGGCAATGTGCGTACCAATCCACGCCATACAGCAGCGATGGGTACACAAGCCATGATGGGCATGGTCGCAAAGCTTCTGAAGAAGCAAGGTGGATGGTTTCTCGTTCAGTTGCCTGACCGGTATTTGGGATGGCTGGAGGAGAGTGCGATGAAGATCACGAACGAAGCCGGCGTGGAAGCATGGAGAAACGCTTCCAAAGTGATCGTGAGCTCCTACTTCACTATGGTGCGGGAACAAGCAAGCTCCACATCGCAGCCGGTGAGAGATGCGGTGGCCGGAACAGTCATGAAGCACCTCGGTACAAAGGGATCCTGGGTCTCTGTTGAGTTGCCTGATGGATGCATGGGCTATGTTGAAAGATCGAATGTTGAGGATTTCGCACATTGGAAGAAAACCCGGAAGCTGACGGCGGAGAACGTCGAGAAGACCGCAAAGAGTTTCCTCGGTGTTCCATACCTCTGGGGCGGAACGTCGCCAAAAGGGATGGATTGCTCCGGTTTCACGAAAACGGTGTACCGGCTCAACGGACTCGAGCTCAGCCGCGATACGGACCAGCAAGCTGAAAATGGGGACGATGTTGCAGCGGGCGAGGAATTTCAGAACCTGAAGAAGGGAGATCTTCTGTTCTTTGGGAGGAAGGGAACATCAGAAAAGCCCGAGCATATTTCCCACGTTGGCATCTACCTCGGGAACAGGGAGTTCATCCACACACCGGGCGGTTCTTGGGTCAAGTTCAACAGCTTTGACATGAACGCCGCCAACTACAACGAAGGACTTCGCAAGAGTTTTGTCCGCGCCCGGAGATATATCGGGTCTTCAAAAGTGCCTGAGGTCCTAGGCAACTGATTTTTTCGATTGCAGGGGGGACTGGACCGCCGTAGACAAATCCGAAAAACGAAGCAGTAAATCCGAAACAAATCCGAAGTCCCAATCTCGAAGCACAAGAGATCCGCAGGTTCGATCTATTTCAGAACTAGTCTCTGTACCGGGCGTTTTCTTGTTTTGTATTTTGCTTTTCGAACTTGTCTAGGATTTCAGATTTGAGATTTCGAGCTTTGAGAACAGGCTCCTCGCCTTTGCAGGAAAACTGCACTTACAACTTCTTCACCCCGATTCCCGGCCTGTCCGTCAGTGTCACTTTCCCGTCGATCACCTGAGTCCCATCGAACACGTCGTTGCTGATTAAGAGCGCCCCGTCGAGATCTGCGTAATCGACCATTGGGGAAAGGTGAGATGCTGCGGAAATCGCGCACGATGTCTCTGTCATGCATCCGAGCATGACTTTCATCCCGAGTGAGCGAGCGAGCACCAGCATCTTGTGTGCCTCGCGCATCCCCGTGCACTTCATGAGCTTGATGTTGATGCCCGAGTACACGCCGTGTGCCTTTTTCACGTCGGGAATCCGCTGGACGGCTTCGTCGCCAAACGTGGGGAGCGGACTTCGCTCGGTCAGCCATGCGTTGTCGTCCACCTGCTCTTTCGGCATCGGCTGTTCAACGAAGACCACGCCTTTCTCCTTCAGCCAATGGATCATGTCGAGGGCGAGAGATTTATCCTTCCATCCCTGGTTAACATCGACGGTGATCAGCTTGTCCGTGACAGACCGGATTGTTTCGATCATCATCCTGTCGGTGTCCCGGCCGAGTTTGACCTTAAGAACTTTGAACTCGGCGGCCTCTTTTGTTTTCTGGCGCACAACCTCTTCCTTGTCAATGCCGATGGTGAACGATGTATACGGCGTGGAGCTTTTCTTGAATCCCCAAATGTTGTACCACGGCTGGTTCATCAGCTTTCCGACGAGATCGTGGAGCGCGATGTCGACAGAGGCCTTGGCGGCCGGATTTCCCGGGGCAAGGGCATCGATGTCGTGCAGGATTGTTTCGAGCTCGTAAGGGCTCTCGTACGTGCTGAGATCCACTTTTGAGAGGAATGCGTTCGCGCTCTCGTGCGACTCCCCGAGGTACGGAGGCATGGAAGCTTCGCCATACCCGATAAATCCCTCATACTCGATTTCCGTAAGCACCACGGGAGTTGTCGTGCGAGAACTGGTGGCGATGGTGAACACGTGCTTTAACTCGAGCGTGTACGGGCGGAATCGAAATTTCATCCTGCCATCCCGGCGTCCGGGGGCACCGGAGTTGTCAGCGCGCAGTTCAGGGAGCGCGCCGGCGAAGGATGCACCAGCTAACAATGAAGTAGTCTTGAGAAACTCTCTGCGATTGCGATCCATGGGGGCTCCTGGTTTGCGGTGATTGCGTTGCATCACAAAGTAGGGAAAAGGGGACTCATTTTCAAAGCGCCCGCGTTGAACAACGGGAAGGGGCCGCGGCGGGAGTGCGGTCAATGGTTGACTTCTTCGATGTGTCTCTGTACCTTGGTGCAGCCCTAGGAGGCCGAGGTGGAGGGAGTATGAAAGCCAAGAAGAAGCAGATACTCGTTGTCGACGATGAGCCGGCATGGCTCAGGAGCATGGCAGCGGAGCTGCGAAGGGTAGGGTATCAGGTGAAGGAAGCGCGGAGCGCCTCGCAGGCGCTTTCACTCCTTGCAAAATTCCGACCCGACCTCATCGTCAGTGATCTGCGCATGCCGGACATGAACGGGTTCGATCTGCTCGACAAGATTCGTCACTCCCCCAATATCTCCGCAACTCCTGTAGTGTTCTTCTCCGCGATCGATGACTTCCACGCGAAGAAAATTGCCCGCGAGCTCGGTGCTACCGCGTGTCTGCTCAAGCCCTACGACAGGCAGGAGCTGGTCAGCATCCTCAAGCAATACCTTCCACGATAGCCCAATCACGTTCGAGGTCTGCGGAGCTTCGCTTGCTATTGAAGCACCGGCGTGGTATTTTTTTGTTGATTAAGGTCAACACCAGGCATGAAACTTTCCAAGATTTTCAAACTCCGGACATCCCTGGGCCCTGTTGAGCAGGCTCAGGTCGTCGCCTCTACGGCTGTGGTTGTGACCATGGCCACCATCGTGAGCATCCGCCTCTTCACGGTGGGCAAGACGATCGACTGGCTCCTCTTCGGAAGCATCATCACCACAGGCGTTTTCGGGTTCATCAATGTGTTCTTCACGCTGAAGTACGGTCAGCAGCTTGAAGAACAAAAGCGTGAGCTTCTTGCGTTGAACACGATTGCGGAAGCTGTGACCCGCTCGGTGGAAATCGACCTGCTTCTCCGGGAGGCTATTCGCGAAGTCCGGAGACTGCTCGAAGTCGACTTTGTCTGGATTTATCACGTGGAGGGAGGGAAACTGGTCTTGAGACAGTCGGATGGAGTCGTCCCGCCGCCGCAGCAAATCATAGAACCAAATGTTGATGTGGAGAACAGGGACATCCTTTGGGCCCGCATTCCCCGGACGAGGAGAAAAGCACGGAAGATTGGAGCCCAAACCGAGTGGGCGTTCGGTCCAATCGGGGCCTGGGGCTCAGTTCCAATCAAGGTGAAGGATCGATTCGCGGGTGTCCTTGTCGTCGCGAGCAGAGACCGCACCGCCATTTCTGAGAAACAACTGGGATTGCTCGGAGCATTCTCAAACCAGATCGGGGTTGCGCTCGAGAATGCCACACTCTTCGAGCAATTGAGGAATTCTGAAGAGCGGTACATGGATCTCTTTGAACATTCCCCGGACATGTACCACATCGTGAACAAAAAAGGAATCATCATTAGCTGCAACCAAACTGAGTCAGATCGGCTTGGCTATCGAAAAGATGAACTTGTAGGGCATTCACTTCTCACGATGTACCCTCCGTTATATCACGACAAGGCCCTGAAGCTCCTCACGGGGGTTTTCGAAGAAGACCTCAAAGTGTCCGGGCTTGAGGAACAGATCGTGACGAAGGCCGGTGAAGTCATTGACGTCAGCGTCAGTGCTTCGATCATCTACGATGAATCCCAGAAGCCGGCGTTGATCCGAGTTGCGGCGCGCGATATCACGGAGAAGAAGAAACTTGAGTCGAAAATCATGCACGCTCAACGAATCGACAGCATTGGAAATCTGGCCGGAGGCATAGCCCATGATTTCAACAATATCCTGACCTCGATACTCGGCTCCACGGCCATCATGAAGCGCAAGATGCGGAAGAGCAACGCGTGGTATCATTTTGCCGACATTATCGAGACTGCAGCCAAGCGCGGCGCGGGACTCACGCGTCAACTGCTGACATTTGCACGGAAGAGCACTCCCCAGTTCCGGCCCGTTCTCGTAAACGACATCATCGAGGAAACACTCCGGCTGTTCGAGCGAAGCATCGACAAGAGCATTTCCATCAATAAGGTGCTGAGCAATGACATTGCCATCATCAAGGGAGATGATGGGCAGATCCAGCAGGCGATTCTCAACCTCCTCATCAACGCGCGCGACGCCATGCCGAACGGCGGCGGGATCAAGATCAGCAGCCAGGTGGTCGTCCCGGATGTCCGTTCTGTGACGGTGTTTGGCGAGGCCCGCTCCGGCGAGTTTGCCTCGATCGTAATCAGCGATTCAGGTACAGGAATGAGTCAGGCCGTTCAACAGAGGATTTTTGAGCCATTTTTCACAACGAAGGAGAAAGGGACCGGGCTTGGTCTCTCCGTGGTGTATGGTGTGGTCAATTCCCACGGAGGATTCATCGCGGTGCAAAGCGATCCGGGTCGCGGATCCCAGTTTTCCATGTTTTTCCCGCTCTTAGCCGACCGGGAAAAATTCCAGCGAACGCTGAAGAATCAGCGGCTGCGGCGGGGAGACGAGCGAATTCTGGTGGTCGACGATGAGGAACATGTCAGTGAGCTCATCGGGCGCATGCTTGAGCAGCTCGGGTATAAACTTGAGGTGGTGGGAAGCGGTCGGGAAGCCCTGGAAATGGTAGCGAAGAAGACCCGGTTCGACGCTGTGATCCTGGACATGAACATGCCAACCATGAGCGGAAAAGAAACATTTGTGAAATTGAAAGAGGTGAAGCCGGACCTCAAGATTGTGGTATCGACGGGATACAGCAACGAGATGTTCGAGACTACTCCCATGTTCAGTCTTGTCGATGGTTTTCTGCAAAAGCCATACCAAATGGAAGAGCTGTCGAACGTACTGCGTGAAGTGTTTGATGGAAAACGGAACGACTTGTGAACAAGAGGTAGGTCTGCCGGTGTTCCCGACCGCATCACGGCAATGTCATTGCAACTCGGTGAAATTATCGGTACCATTTTGCGGGTACAGCAAGAACCTACCGCTTAAACAACCGCAAAGAGTAATCATCACCCGGGCAGTATGAACCTTGAGTCGTTTGGAGAGGAACTGCGGAAGCATCGCGAGCAACGGCAAATCTCTCTTGCTTCGATTTCCGAGATCACGCGCATCAGCGAAAAGATGCTCGAATCGATTGAAGCGGGGAAATTCTCCGTGGTGCCGCAGGCGTATATCCGCGCCTTTCTCCGTGCCTACGCGCGGGCGATCGGTCTCGATGGCGACGAAACGCTCCGGCGATACGACGCGGTCAACCAGGAAATCCGCACGGCAGCCGAAGCATGGGTGAATCGGGGGAAATCTTCACCGGCCAAGGCAGAACGGAGCGTCAATGATACTGTTGCCAAGGCCCCCTCCGTTTCAGTCTCTTCAATCTTGATTGCTGTGATTGCCCTCATCGCGGTGGCCGCTGTCATCTACCTCGCAAACCGCAGCGAGTCACTGCCGACACAGGAGCCTCTCGCCAAAGTGCCGTTCGACCAGGCTATCCGCGAATCGGAAGCAACCGTTTCCCAACCCGAACCGGTGCTGACTCCGCCGCCCGTGGTTCGAAGTGCAGCGATCGACAGCTTGCGCCTCGAAATGAGCACGACGGATTCGATCTGGCTCTCTATGACGATCGATGCGACGCGAAGGGGTGAGTACCTCTTTCCTCCCGGACGGGTACGAACCTGGGCAGCCAAAGAGCAGTTCGTCATCTCGATGGGGAATGCCGCAGCTGCCACATTTCGATTGAACGGGAAAGACCTCGGGGCTCTCGGGAAGCGCGGCGCCGTCGCGCGCAATATCGTCATCACCCAATCCGGCGTCCAGCCAACTCAATAACCGCAGCAGAATTTCTATGGCCGTGAGTGCGACCATCGTCAGGCGTCTGGAAAAACTTCGCGCGCAGCTGCGTGAGCACGACTACCGCTACTACGTCCTTGCTCAACCGACAATCTCCGACGAAGAATACGACCGGCTTTTCCGCGAGCTCCTCGAACTCGAACGCGCACATCCCGATCTTGTGACGGCCGACTCGCCGAGCCAGCGCGTCGGAGGGCAGCCGACGAAGGAATTCCCGACGGTGGTGTATGATGTGCCCATGCTGAGTTTGTCGAATACGTACAACGAGCAGGAAGTCCGGGACTTCGACCGGCGGGTTCGCACGATTCTCGGGGGAGATCCGTACCGCTATGTGTGCGAATTGAAAGTGGATGGTGTTGCCGTGAGTCTGGTCTATCGAAAATCGGTGATCGTGCGCGGAGCGACGCGCGGTGACGGCACGCAAGGGGATGACATCACGCAAAACCTGAAAACGATCCGCGCGGTACCATTGCGGCTCCTCGGAAAGAAGAAAGGGTTGGAGGAATTCGAGGTGCGAGGCGAAGTGTTTATGAAGCGGGACGACTTCCGGAGGATGAACGCTGAGCGCGAACTCGCCGGCGAGAAGCTTTTCATTAATCCGCGAAATTCTGCTGCTGGCACGCTCAAACTCCAGGACCCTAGAATTGTGGCGACACGACCGCTCAATTTCATCGCTTACTATCTGCGGGCCGACGGTGCCGGGCTGTCGAGTCATTATGAGAACCTGAAAACACTTCGTGTCCTTGGATTTCCAGTCAGCGAGCACACGCGGGATTGTCAGAACGTGGAATCGGTCGTCGAGTACTGGAAGGAGTGGGAAGCGCGCAGGGAGAGCCTTCCGTATGACATTGACGGCGTCGTCGTCAAGGTGGATTCGCTCCGCCAGCAGGAACAGTTGGGGACCATCTCTAAGAGCCCGCGGTGGGCGATTGCGTTCAAGTTCGTGGCCCGACAGGCGACCACCACATTGAAGGCGATCATTCTCCAGGTTGGACGAGTCGGAACCATTACCCCGGTCGCCGAACTTGAGCCGGTGTTCGTGGGCGGTTCGACCGTGTCGCGGGCAACGCTCCATAACGAAGACTACATCAAAGAGCTGGATATTCGCCCCGGAGACACCGTCGTTGTCGAAAAAGGGGGAGATGTCATCCCCAAGGTGAGCTCGATCGTCAGGGAACGGCGCAAGTCGGGAACGCGGCCCTTTGCCATGCCGGCGGAATGCCCGGAATGCGGATCGAGAATATCCCGACCGGACGGGGAGGCGAGCACGTATTGCGAAAACAGTGAATGTCCGGCGCAGATCAGGGCGCGCATTGAGCATTTCGCACACCGCGGTGCGATGGATATTGAAGGTCTGGGTGAGGCCGTCGTCGATCAACTGGTCGGCCTCGGTTTCCTGCACAACTATGCCGATCTCTATGAACTTTGTCGAAAGCGAGAAGCGCTGATCAATCTCGATCGATGGGGAGAGAAAAGCGTCAAGAACCTGCTGCAGGCCATTGAAGAGAGCAAGCGGCGTCCCTTCAGCCGGCTCCTGTTCGCCTTAGGGATCCGGCATGTAGGAACGAGTGTTGCTCAATTGATTGCGGATCGGTTCCAGTCCATGGAAAAGATCGAGAGCGCCACGTTTGAAGAACTCCAGGTCGTCGAAGGGATCGGGCCGCGTATCGCAGAAAGCATCAGGCGTTTCTTCGAGGACGAGCACAACAGGAAGATTGTCGACCGGCTGATGGATGCTGGCCTGCAATTCGAAGAGAGAAAAAAGAGCGTCACGCGTAAGACAATGTTGAGCGGAAAAACGGTTGTGTTGACCGGCACGCTTGCAGCATACGGACGCGAGGAAGCCAAAACGCTCATTGAGCAATTGGGCGGTCATGTTTCCTCGATCGTGAGCAGCAAAACCGACTACGTCATCGTAGGCGCGGACGCCGGTTCGAAGCTAGACAAAGCGAAGAAGCTTGGTGTTCAGACGCTCGACGAAAAGGAGTTCATCAAGCTTCTCAAATCCACTTAGGATCGCGCCCTTTGCGGTGCGCATCCTCATCAACCACGAAGAGCTTTCCCGTTCTCCGAAGACGTTGAAGGCAAGAGTCGCACGCGTTTATGTTTGAAAAGACGAGATTGAATATCGGCACATTGTACGCGCGGTTCCATTTTCGATCCGCGCGGGAACCGATTGTGCGCTTCACGGAAGCGATTTCGGAGGCGAGACGGCCCATTGTATTTTTGCCTGAATCCTCCAGCGAGGCATCGAGCATCGAACAGGTCCTGAAGTTCCTCGCTGAACGGTTTCACACGAGCAAGGTTACGCTCGTTGCACGGAAGGAGATTGTTTCGTCCTTGCCCGATCATCGGGGATTCAATCTCCTGACGTTCACGGCTGAAGAACTCAACGCGTGGTTCCTTCCCCGGGGTGATTTGCTTCGAAAGATGAAAAAGAGTACATTCGATGTAGCGTTGGACCTGAATGTGCGTTTCGCTCTGCCAAGCTCCTATCTGTGCCGCGCATCGGCGGCACCGCTGCGGATCGGGTTCGTCAAACCATACGCTGATAGTTTCTACAATTTTCAGATCCAAACCGGGCAATCGAATAATCTCACTCTCGTCTACTCACAGTTGTTGAAGTGCATCGAAATGTTTTAGCTGCAACGTACTGAAGTTTCACGCGGCGGGTCGCTATGGCAAGAGGAGGACGCAATGCAATTTGAAGTGAAGAAAAACGGTGATGCGACGATTCTCAAGATCAAGGAGCGCAAACTCGACGCCAGCGTCTCGCCGGAGCTCAAAGGAGAATTCCTCGTTCTGTGCAATCGCCAAACCAAGAATCTTGTCATCGACCTGAGTGACGTAGAGTTCTGTGACAGCAGCGGGCTCAGCGCCCTCCTGATCGCCGAACGTAAAATGAGAGAGAATGGAGGAATCGTGAAGCTCGCGGGACTCCAGAAGAAAGTTCTATCCCTTATCCGCATTTCCCGCCTTGACCGGGCCTTCCGGATCCATGATACGGTTGCAAAGGCTTTGCGGGCGTGAGACCGATGCCCTTGTTCTGATTCACGTATGCTGTTTCGTCGCCCCGCATCAACCACATCGTTACCCTCAGGGAGTGCATCGTGGGATTCCACACCGTAGACTATGTCATTCTCTTTCTTTACCTGGTCGGTGTTGCTGTGTTGGGGATTCTGCGGGGCGGAAAACAATCGAGCACCCGTGACTACTTTCTGGGCAAGGACGCAATTCCCTGGTGGGTGGTCTGCTTCTCGATCGTCTCTGCCGAAACAAGCACACTGACCTTCATCAGCATCCCCGGTCTCGCCTACGTCACGAACTGCAATTTTCTTCAGGTCACCTTCGGCTACCTCCTGGGCCGCATCGTCATCAGTTTCGTTTTCCTGCCGGCCTACTACAAAGGCGAACTCTCTACAGCATACGCTCTGCTGGAAACTCGCTTCGGCGCCAAGACTCGCAGCTTTGCCTCGCTGGTCTTTCTCTTCACACGACTCGCCGCCGAAGGCGTGCGTCTCTTCGCGGGAGCAATTCCGCTCAAGTTCATCCTTGATATTGATTATCCCACCGCCATCATGATCATCGCCGCCGTGGCCCTGCTCTATACCTATATCGGCGGTGTGAGGGGTGTGCTCTGGGTCGATGCGCTCCAAATGGTCATCTACCTGGGTGGTGCGATTGTCTCAGCAATACTTCTGATTTCAACATCGGACGGAGGGTGGACGGCGATTACGCAGAAAGCGATGGAGTTGGGCAAATTCCAGGTATTCAATCTTGGATTCGGCCCGGATTTCTGGGGCACACCGTACACACTGGTCGGAGGAATCCTAGGAGGAACATTCCTCTCGATGGCATCTCACGGCACGGATCAGCTGATCGTTCAGAGAGTCCTGACAGCCAAGTCGCTGGCCGCGAGCCGGAAAGCGATGATCGGAAGCGGGGTGATCGTTGTCTTTCAGTTTGCCCTCTTTCTGACGGTTGGCCTCCTTCTTTACGGTTACTACGATGGCGCATCCGTGGCCCAGCTTGGCCTCGTTCGTGCCGACGAGATCTTTCCAAGGTTCGTGACGCAGGGACTTCCCTCCGGTGTGGCAGGGTTCGTCATTGCAGGCCTCACAGCAGTATCCTTGTCCACGCTCGCGGGCTCAATGACCTCCATGGCTTCCTCGACGGTGCTCGATCTCTACAAGCCGTACTTCGGAAAGGGCATGAGCCCGGAACGCGAGCTGAAACTCTCCCGCCTGGTCACAGTCGGATGGGCAGTGATGCTTGTCGGCTCAGCGTTTTTCTTCATGAACACGACTCAGACGGTTGTCGAGCTGGCGTTGAGCATTGCGTCATTCACGTACGGCGGTTTGCTCGGCACGTTCCTGCTGGGCGTCCTCTTCAAGAAGCCCACACAGGAGGATGCGCTCGCAGGATTCGTTGCAGGTATCTTCATCATGATCACCGTGATCGCGCTAAATCTGGTGGCATGGACATGGTTCACTCTCATCGGTGTCATTGCTACGCTCATCGTCGGGAATGTTCTGAGCATGCTTACCAAGCGATCTTCGGCATAGACGAAGCGCTGGGGGAAAACATCGGGATGAAGAAGACGCGCCGCCTCGTGCGGCCTAAGACCGATGGAGAAGACCGGAATATCGATCGCGAGATCCACCGGTACTTCGATTTCCTTCGGCTCGAGAAAGGGCTCACACAGCATTCTGTTCATTCCTACCAGTTCGACCTGGCAAAGTACCGGTCTTTTCTGGCCGGCCGCAGCATCGACACTGCCTGCGCCGTGAGCGAAGACCATCTCAGCGAATTCCTCAAAACGCTCGCCCAGCAGCACCTTTCACCACGGAGTGTCGCACGAATTCTTTCGGCTGTGCGCGGGTTTCATCGCTTCCTCGTGGGGGAGGGGCTGCACGATGATGATCCGACCGAAAACATCGACGCACCGAAGCGTTCCCATCATCTCCCCGGTGTTCTTTCCGTCGCAGAAATCGAATCAATTCTTCAACAGCCCGATACTCGTGAGCAACTCGGCAGGCGGGACCGTGCCATTCTTGAGCTTCTCTATGCAACCGGGGTCCGCGTCTCCGAGCTGACGAACCTGAAACAATCCGATCTGATGTTCGAATCCGATCTCATTCTGGTCTTTGGGAAGGGCTCGAAGGAGCGGCTCGTCCCCATCGGGAGTTCTGCGGTTAGGTGGGTGAGGAAATATCAGCGGGAGGTTCGGCTCCATCTTGTCAGGAGCGGGAAGTCCCACGATGTGCTGTTCCTGAATTATCGGGGCGGGAAACTCTCTCGGGCAGCAATACGCGACATGATCGTGAAATATGCCCGCATGGCAGGTATTAAGAAGAAGGTTCATCCTCACACATTCCGGCACTCTTTCGCAACCCACCTTCTGGAGGGGGGCGCTGATCTCCGGGCTGTGCAAGAAATGCTCGGACACTCTGATATCTCAACGACTCAAATCTACACGCACGTCGACCGCGAGTACCTCAAAGAGGTACATCGCACCTTTCACCCAAGAGGCTAAAGTCCTCCTGAGAGTATTGCTTCCGGGGGGTCCCTGACGCGGCTAAAGGGGAGACGGGGGGAGTGGCTGCTGCTCTCTTTTGAACAGACCAACAATCTGCATTATGACGGCGAAAAGAAGATAGCCCATTGCGGACGCGATTCCGCCATTCAGCGCTCCCATCGTGATGGAGCCGAACCTGGACGGACGCTGTGTGACGCGGTCAGTCATTGTATGTTCCCGACCCCCTTTGTTTCTCTCCCATTCTCCAGCTTCACAAAAGGATGTCCCAGCTTGAGTTTCTTGCCAATTTTTGCTAAATAGGAGGCGTCGAACTCCCGCAAGCGCCCATCGTCCGCTCCTGGCGGGCAACCTGCGGGAGTTTTTGTCTTGAAGGTGTCGGAAAAAATCCGTCTGGGCCGGTTTGCCGGAGCATTGGAATGGAGAGAAGCGGCTTGGACCAGGCGGTTTTCCTCAGATGGCTCAATGCCGGAATTTTCTCTCAGGATAAAGTGAATTCCCAGCGTCGTATTCTCGCACTCGCAGAAGGTAGGTTCAGTCCGCTGAAATCGAAGACCGCTAATGGCGCCATCGCCTACTTGCCTGGCGAAGTCGTTGGTGTTGTGGACAGCACGAAAGCGGGTCTGACGGCACATCAGGTGTTAGGATACGGTGGACCGATCCCGATTGTGCGAGATCTTGAAGACGGACTGAGTCTCAAGCCGACGCATCTCCTGATCGGTATCGCCCCGAGCGGAGGCTATTTGCCGGATTCCTGGCGGGACATAATCCGTGGGGCGCTTAGAGCCCGGCTTCACGTGTTGAGCGGTCTCCATACGATCCTGTCCGACGATCCCGAATTCGTTCAGTTGGCGCGGGAACACAGTGCAACCATCACAGACTATCGCAGGATTCTTCCCGAGTCGGAAGTCGTAGCGAAAGGTACTTGGCGAACCAGAAACGCCAACGTGATTCTGACGATTGGTACGGACTGCAACATCGGGAAGATGACAACGATCCTGGAGGTTCACAAGGACCTTGTGAAGCGAGGATTGAAGTCTGATTTTGTGGCAACAGGACAGACCGGCATGTTGATTCGCGGTCGGGGGGTCGCAGTCGATTCCCTGGTCGGTGACTACATCGCCGGCGCCATTGAACATGAGATTGACCGTTCTGTGGAAGAAGGGTACGAGTACATTCTCGTTGAAGGCCAGGGAGCGCTTACGCACATGGGGTATTCCGGCGTTACACTTGGGCTTATCCACGGAACGATGCCGGATGCGATGATTCTCTGTCACCAGCCGACGCGGCTGAAAGATGATTACGGGCTAACGCTCCCCGACTTTAAGAGAATCATCGAGCTGCATGAGGCCATGGTCAAGTTCTTCCAGGACACGAAGGTGATCGCGATCGGTCTCAACTCCGTGGGGCTTTCGGATGAGGAATCGCTGGCGGCGGCAGAACAAATCAGCAGGGCAACGGGGCTTCCGGCTGTCGACGCGTTCCGCTTCGGGCCATCGAAGCTGACGGAAGCTGTCATTAATTACTTTGCACCAACATCCTGATCGGGACGAGGAAGGGAAATCGTGGACGCATTTCGCTACCAGGACAACGAGCTCTACTGTGAAGACCTGCCGCTGAAGGAATTGGTGGAAGAGTTCGGAACACCCCTCTATGTCTATAGCAGGAATCAAATCCTTCACAACTTCAGGATGGTGGAGGCGCCTCTTGCGGGCCTCGACCATTGTGTGTGCTATGCACTGAAGGCCAACGCGAACCCTGCACTGCTGAAGGTGCTTGCCCAGGAAGGGAGCGGGGCCGACGTTGTCTCGGGAGGAGAGCTCCAACTGGCTCTGAACGCGGGATTCGGACCGGAGAAAATCACATTTGCCGGAGTCGGAAAGCGTGACGATGAAATCGAATTCGCCCTGCGGACGGGCGTTTTCGCGATCAATGCAGAATCGTCGCAGGAACTCCAGGCCATTTCGCGCATTGCGTACCGTTTGGGAAAAACTGCGCGGCTAGCGCTGAGAATTAATCCAGACATTGATGCTCAGAGCCATCCGTACATTACGACGGGGCTGAAGCAAAACAAGTTCGGCATACCGGGTGAAGAGGCAATTGCCGTGTTCAAGTATGCGGCATCACTTCCCAATATCGCACCCATCGGTGTCCATACACATATCGGTTCGCAGATCACGAGAGCAGAGCCGTTTGTCGAAGCCGCGACGTTCCTGTCCGGGTTGACGCGATCCTTGCGGGAAGCCGGATTCCCCATTACGCACATCGATTTAGGGGGCGGATTTGGCGTTCAGTATGTCAACGCCATCGTGCAGGAAGGATTGCCCCAGGAAGCCGAGGGTGCCTTACCGCCGCCGCTGAACCAGTTCATCGAGGCGGTGTTGCCCGTGCTGCGAGAGAGCGGCTGCTCAGTCTGGATTGAACCCGGAAGGTCGATTGTTGCGAACGCCGGTGTGCTGCTCACACGTGTTCTCTACACAAAAGAGAATGGTGCGAAGAAGTTCGTTGTCGTCGATGCGGGGATGAATGACCTCCTCAGACCGAGCCTCTACAGTGCCTACCATCAGATCGTCCCTCTCTCCTTGCAGACCTATGAGCACGAGAAGGTCGATGTCGTCGGCCCGATCTGCGAGACAGGCGATTTCCTGGCGCGGGAACGGACAATGCCAAAGTCGAAGCGAGATGATTACCTGGCGGTCATGACTGCCGGCGCATACGGGTTTTCGCTCTCATCGAACTACAACGCCCGGCTACGGCCTGCGGAGATCCTTGTGAATGGCGAAAAGATCCGCATCGTCAGAAAGCGGGAAACGATCGATGATTTGCTCAATTGATTTCTGAGGAGAGAAAGGCAGTGACGAAACTGTACGATGTAGCCGTCGTCGGTGCGACGGGCTTGGTCGGAAGAAAAATGATCCAGGTGCTGGAGGAGCGCAGGTTCCCCGTGAACCGTCTCGTGCCTCTTGCTTCGGAGCGATCGGTGGGAAAGGATGTGCAGTTCAACGGCAAGACCTTCAAAGTGCAAAAACTTGAGCCGCACCAATTTCAAGGTGTTCACGTCGCCTTGTTCTCTGCAGGGGCGAGTGTGAGCAGAGAGTTCGCGCCGCACGCAGTGAAAGCGGGAACGGTTGTCATCGATAACAGCAGCGCGTTCCGCATGGATGAGGGCACGCCGTTGGTGGTGCCCGAAGTGAACCGGCACCAAATCTTTCGCCACAAGGGAATTATTGCGAATCCGAACTGCTCGACGATCCAGATGGTGGTCGTCCTGAAACCTCTGCATGACAGGTTTGGGATCAAGCGAGTCGTCGTCTCAACGTACCAATCGGTGACTGGAGCGGGCCAGCGGGCGGTTGTGCAGCTGGAGGATGAACTCGCCGGTCGTCCGCTACGCGAAAAGAAATTTCCCCATCAGATTGCCTTCAATTGTCTTCCGCACATCGATGTCTTTCTGGACGATGGCTACACCAAGGAAGAAGTCAAGATGAAGCTGGAGACGAAGAAGATTATGGAAGCGGACATCGAAGTGACCGCAACGACGGTACGGGTGCCGGTCATGGGAGGGCATAGTGAGTCAGTCAACATCGAGTTCGAGAAACCCTGCACGGTTGCCGGTGTGCGCGAGCTGCTCCTCAACGCCCCGGGAATCATCGTTCAGGACGAACCTGCGAAGAATGTCTATCCCATGCCACTCAATTCGTACGACAGGGACGAGGTGTTTGTAGGGAGAATCAGAAAAGACGATACAATTCCAAGCGGCATCAATCTCTGGATAGTGTCCGATAATATCCGCAAAGGCGCCGCAACGAATGCGGTTCAGATCGCCGAAGCGCTCATCGCTGGATCATGATTAACGGTGAGAAGAAGGATCATATGATACGACGACAACTCCTGGTTTTCATTCTTTTTTCAGCGCTCCTCCTGGTCGCCGGTTGTGGCAAGAAGGGTGACCGATCACCGGGGAACGCCCGCTCCTACTCGTTCACGGGACAGGTCATGGCCATAGACCCCCCCTCGAAGCAAATCACGATTGCCCACGGAGACATTCCACACTTCATGAAGGCGATGACGATGCCTTTCGTGGTGAAAGACACGAGCCTTTTCCGGGGTATCGAGATCGGCGATTCCGTGCGCGGTGTGATCGTTGTGCAAAAACCCGAAGTCTTGCTTGACAGTCTGGCACTCATCTCGAAAATGTAACAAACCCCCACTCGGCGCCCGCAGCAGGGTGTTCGCCAACTACCCAAGAGAAACACGTGAAGCTCGATTTTCGTGAACGGTTGAGACGCGGTCCTATTCTCTGTGACGGGGCGATGGGGACTCTGCTCGATTTGTACGGGTATGCGGACCGTCCCCACGAGATCAATAATCTCAAAAATCCGGATATTGTCGCACGTGTGCATCAAGAGTACATTGATGCCGGCGCTGAAATCATCGAGACGAATACCTTCTCAGCCAATCGCTTCCGGCTCTCGCAATTCCACCTCCAGGATCGCCTCAAAGAGATCAACAGAGCTGCAGTCGAAATTGCGCACCGCGTGGCGGGTGAGAATGTCTATGTCGCCGGATCCGTTGGTCCTACAGGAAAGCTGCTCGAGCCAATCGGCAAAGTCAGGCTCTCGGAGGCCCGGGACGCGTTCAAGGAGCAGATTGAAATCCTGCTTGCGGGTGGGGTCGATCTCCTCATCCTCGAAACGTTTGTCAGCCTCCATGAGCTCGACGAGGCAATCACGGCTGCAAGAGAGCTGACGAAGATCCCGATCGTCGCACAGAAGGCATTTGCTGAAGACGGCAGCATTCTGTCGGGAACCTTCCCGCTCGAAGTTGTCGAGCATCTCCTTGGCCGCGGCGTGGACGTAGTCGGAGCCAACTGCACTGTCGGCCCTCAGCGGATGTTTAGCATTATTCGAACGATGTACAAGGATGGCGTAATCCTCGCTGCTCAACCCGCCGCAGGCATCCCGACACTGCAAGACGGCCGGTCTGTCTACCATACCACACCGGAGTATCTCGCGACGTACGCGCGTGAGTTGGTTCAGTCGGGCGTGACGCTTATCGGCGCCTGCTGCGGATCGACGCCGGCGCATATCAGGGCCATGCGCAAGGTGCTGGACGAATTGTCAGTTCAGCCGGCCATTGCCGTAACAAGGGCGAGGATGGGATCTGAGGGTGGCGAAAAGGTTGTTGCGATAGAGGAGCCGGAAACTGAACCAGACAGCCGCTCGAGCTTTGCCCGCAGCATCGGCAAGAAGTTTCTGGTGACCGCGGAGCTGGATGTCCCGCGTGGCATAGACATGTCATCCGTGATCGAAGGAGCGAAGTACCTTCACCGTCACGGTGTTGATGCCATCAATATCACTGATGGTGCGCGTGCGCGTTTGCGCATGAGCGCCATGGCGCTCTCCGCGTTGATGCAGCAAGAAGTGGGAATGGAAGCGATGACGCATCTGACAGCGCGCGATCGCAACCTGATCGGACTCCAATCGGAGCTCCTCGGAGCACATGCGTTGGGGTTGCGAAACATTCTCTGCATTACCGGAGACCCGACCAGCATCGGCGACTATCCGCATGCCACATCGGTGTTCGACGTGGATTCCATCGGACTCATCCGCGCGGTCCGGGCCATGAACGAGGGGCATGACCTGATGAGAAATACTATCAACCAGAAAACTTCTTTCTTGATTGCCTGCGCCGCGAATCCGAAGGCCGGTGACATGGATCGCGAGATTGACAGGCTGGCAAAAAAGATTGATGCGGGCGCTGATATTATCTTCACACAGCCGATCTACGAGATGCAGACGCTGGAGCAATTCATCAGGTGCATCGAGAAGTGGCACAAACCGGTGATGCTCGGGCTCCTGCCGTTGAGAAGCTACCGTCACGCGGAGTTTCTGCACAACGAGATCCCCGGAATGGCAATTCCGGAGAGCATTCGCGAGGCACTTCGGACAGCAGGGGAGAAGGGGGCCGCTGTCGGTGTGCGGCTCACACAGGATTTTCTCAAAGAAGCGCGGCATCTTGTGTCGGGCGCATATCTCATGCCGCCGTTCAAACGGTACGATGTTGTGCCGCAAGTGCTTGAGGTGATTCGGTGAGGAAGCGGTCAGCAGTCAGCAATCAGCGGTTGAAGCTGTTGGCTGAGACCTAGCCCGTCACAACTGTCCACTATTCACGATTTACGGTTCACGGGTTACGGTTCACTGTTCACATCACCCCGCGATTTCCAGGATCGAATCTGCAAATCCAGTTTCGATTGGCGTTTTCACCCTGTTTCCAATATTCTCCTTGCTTTTCCTTCGTTGATTCGCAATATTTCTGCGAATATTCTCCTGGTTCAGAAACCTCGGATACGCTTGCAAGCGCATGTTCCTCGCCCCTCTTCTTGCCACTCATCTTGCTATGTTCCCCGCCGCCGGGCATTCCGTTCTCGGCCAGCAGCAGCCTGATTCGACGAAAGTCCTGACAGCTGTTCGCACGGGTGAGCCGATCAAGATTGACGGCGAGCTATCAGAACCGGTCTGGCAGCGGCCCGGAGAGACAGAGCTCATTCAGCGGCTTCCCGATGAGGGTGCCCCGGCCTCGGAGAAAACCGAATTGTGGATAGCGTACGATGCAAACGCCCTGTATGTGGGCGTGAAGATGTACGACAGTCATCCTGACTCAATTGTCGGCCGCCTCGCACGCCGGGACGAGGACTCTGAGTCAGACCAAATCGCAATTGGCATTGATGCCGCGCATGACAAGAGAAATGCGCTATACTTCATCGTTAATCCCGCGGGTGCGATTAGTGACGGGACGTTTTCCAATGATGTCGACACGGACGGAAGCTGGGACGGTGTCTGGAACGTCGGTGTAAGCACAGCGAGCTGGGGATGGTGCGCGGAGTTCAGGATCCCCTTTTCCCAACTCCGGTTTGCCGAACGGGATCGCTACATCTGGGGATTTGAAATTCTCAGAGAAATCCAGCGGCGGAACGAAGAGTCGTACCTCGTATTCTATCCCCGCACGGATCGGGTGCGTGTCTCGCGCTTTCCTGTACTTCTGGGCATCGAGGGGATCAAGCCGCCGGCCAGAGTTGAACTTCTACCTTACGCAGCAGCGACGGGAAAATTTCTCCGGGAACCCGAAGTTGCTCCCTTCAACAAAGGAAGATCTGACCCCTTCCAGACCAAGCGCAATTTTCCTGCCGATCTTGGCCTCGACGCAAAAGTCGGTCTTTCTGGTGACGTAACGCTCGATCTATCTCTCAACCCCGATTTTGCCCAGGTCGAGGTAGATCCTGCCGTCGTCAACCTCACGGCATATGAAACGTACTTTCAGGAGAAGCGACCCTTCTTCATTGAAGGAGCCAACATCATGCGTTTCGGCAGGGGCGGCGCAGCTTTGTTGCAGGACTTCGACTGGTCTGATCCCAAATTCTTCTATAGCAGACGCATCGGCCGCGCGCCGCGGGGATCGGTCGCGCATGACGGCTTCCTCGATGTCCCGGATAGAACGACGATTCTGGGGGCGGCGAAAATAAGCGGCAAGTTCGCCGATTCATGGTCGTTCGCGGCGTTGAGCGCGTTGACCGACCGGGAATATGGCGAGGTTGATTCCGCCGGTGTTCGATTCAAGGACGAAATCGAACCGCTGACATTTTACAGCGTTGTGCGGACGCTGAAAGAATTCAACGACTCCCGCCAGGCGATCGGAGTGCTCGGCACGGTCGTTGAGCGGAACATCCGGGATGACAGGACGGGCGGTCTCCTGAACCACCGTGCCGCATCGCTTGGCGTCGATGGTTGGTCGTTCCTCGATGAAAAGAAAGTCTGGGTGCTCACAGGTTGGGCAGGAGCTTCACACGTCTCCGGGAGTGCCGACAGGATCACGAGGCTCCAACAATCCCCAGCCCATTATTTCCAGCGCCCCGATGCCTCCTACCTGAAGGTCGATACTGCTGCGACATCCATGTCTGGTTGGGCCTCCCGCGTCTGGTTGGACAAAGTGAGCGGCAACTGGATCTTCAATGCGGCGATCGGCGCAATCAATCCGACGTTCGAAACCAATGACGTCGGGTTTCTCACACGGGCCGACTACATCAACGGGCATATCTATCTTGGCTATGAATGGTATGAGCCGGAGGGATTGTTTCGCACCAAAGCGCTCACCGGTGCATTCGTGAAGGGTTACAATTTCGGCGGAAATGCACTCGGCGAGACGTACGAGCTTTTTCTCTCAGCCCAATTCATGAATTACTGGAGTTGCAATCTCAGCCTGGCCTACAACGGCGAATCGTATGATGATCAGCGGACCCGCGGAGGTCCTTTGATGAAATCGCTGAGCAGCCAAAGCGCGTATCTTACTGTGGGAAGTGACTCAAGGAAGGATCTCTATGGCTCTCTGAGTATGAGTGCGGGAAAGGGTGAATCGGGCGCATGGCTCGCCACCACAGGGCTTCACCTGAACTGGAAGGCGTTACGCACGCTGAACGCAAGTATCAGCCTTGATTTTTCGCGCGTCCACTCTGCATCTCAGTACATCACCGAGGTGAGCGATCCCTTTGCCAGCGCCACGTACGGTGCAAGATATGTTTTTGGCGTCCTCGATCAGAAACAGCTGTCCACATCCCTTCGGATCAACTGGACCTTCACACCGACTCTGAGTTTTCAACTATACGTGCAGCCGCTTCTCTCCACAGGGGCGTACTCGGGTATCATGGACCTCGCTCGGCCCGGCACGTTCACATTCAACAGGTATGGCGAACGCGGGTCGACCATGACGTTTTCAGACGGCCATTACTCCATAGATCCGGACGGCCCCGCCGGGAAGGCATCGAGTTTCGACCTTCCGAATCCTGACTTCAATTTCAAGTCGGTGCGCGCTAACGCCGTTTTTCGATGGGAATATTCACCGGGGTCGACGCTGTATTTTGTGTGGACGAACGAGAAGGTGAATTACGAGAGCAGGGGGGATTTTTCGTTCAGGAGAGATTTCGATCACCTGTTCCGGACTGCCCCGGATAACGTCTATTCGATTAAATTGACCTACTGGTTCAATCCGTGACAATCCTCATGGGCACGCCTCTCCAGTAACTCCTCAAGTTCATCAGCCTGAAGTATCATCATGGTGATCTGTATTCCATTCTCCTGTTACTTCTCATGAAACACAAAACGCCAGGAGATCTCTCATGGCGTTTTGGCCAAGCTGCACAAATCTTTGTTCTCTACTGAGTCTTCTTTGTGATCGTGACAGCGAACTGCGGGTCGTCCCAGACCGAGAGGAAATCGGGGTCGAGGATCTCCGGAAAACTGTATTCGATGGCGACGGCCTTCCCCAATTCTCCCAGGGCTGCTGCTTTGTTTCTCTGAATTGCGTACACGCGTGCACTCCAGTAGTGCACCCTGGCCGATGAAGGTTCTAAGGTCACCGCCCGTTGCATGAGTCGCACCGCCGTTTGCGGACTTTTCGCGCGTCGAGCTTGCAGCAATGCATAATACGCAAACGTCGTATAGCTCTTCGGGTCCTGTGCGACAATGCGATCGGCGAGTTGGGATCCCTGGTCGAAATTCGCGACGGATTCGTCGAGTTTGCCTTTCAGCTGATATGCCCGCCCTATCCAGTAATGCAGAATGACCTTCTTCGGGTCGTCTGCGCCATCCATCATCTGCTGGCAAAACGATATCATCTTGTCTTCCTGGTCCAAATTGGCCCAGGCTCGAAACTTGAATCCCACCGTCAGAAGCGAATCGGGGGCACCAAGTCGAGTGGCTTGATCAAAGAGCTGAGAAGCGTCTTCATACTGCATTTTGAAAAGCTGCACGATCCCTTTTATTCGCGGGGACTCGAAATATGCAGGGTCGTTCTTCTGAGCCGCCGAGGCATATTCCATGGCTTCGTCAGCTTTTCCCTCGATCAGCGACAACAGCGCGAGCTCGCGATTCCCGGCGGGAATTCCGGGTTGTATGCTGAGGGCCTTCTGTATCTCAGTTCGTGCCTTGGTGAACTGCTGTGTCTTAAGGAAGGCCTCTCCGAGTACCACATGCGCCTGTGCATTGTTAGGATCTGCGCTGACCGCCGCCTGAGCGAGAACTGCTGCCTCGGAGAGAAGGGCGTGGTCACGGTCGCCGCCTCTCCTGTACTGTTCCAGTAATGCGAGGGCAAGCGTTCCCCGCGCCGTCAACATGAGAGAATCCTGCAACATTGCATCGCGAAGACTCGCTATGCTCTGCCCGAGCGGCTCCAGCCCCGGTTGTATCGTCAGTGCGAGACCGCGAAGGTAGGCCGTAACAGCTCCTGCGTTTTCTGAAAATCGCGGTACGGCACGCTCGGCAATTTCAGTCCCCAGTGATTTCATCAAGGCCGCGTTCGTCTGCGCTGCCAGGGCCCCAAGGTCTCGCACATCACCTTGCAGTGCAGTCTCCCATACCGTTTTTCCTTCCGCCAATTCGACGCATGCAGCGTTGAGCGAAACCGTTGTGCCGCTCAGTGACAGAGATCCGCGGACCACGTGGCTAATGCCGAGTGTTGCCTCAAGTTGCTGAGTACTGGAGCCGTTGATGCTGATCGTGCGCGAACTTGTAGGGGCCATTACGGTCATCCCATCGACCCGGCCAATCTCTTCGGAAACAAATATAGAGAAAGCCTCTCCCAAAAGGCGATCTTCCACCTGCGCCGTGGCAAACGGAAGGACTGCAATTCCTGACGGTTTCCTCAGCGGTCCTTGTGTGAGAAGGTAGACCGCCGCTGCTGCAATCACCAGCACCACGCCGGCTGCAATTCCAATGTGACGCCGGGATTTCGGTTTCTCCTGTATTTCCTTACGAGTCGCGGCCCTCTGGAGTGCGGCAGCTGCCAGTTCATCTGCGCGTTGGCGCTCAATCTGAGCAGCTTCTTCGCGGACGCGATCTTCTTCCGCCTGGGTTTCCTGTCGCTGCCGTTCGAGGCGCGCATCCTCCGCAAGCTGAACCTGTTTCTCGATTCGCTTCGCCTGCTCGTTGTTGGGCTCGAGAGTGTAGACCTCCTGGAGGGCATTGAGCGCTTCGGCGTATTGCTCCTGATCGACGTACTGAAGTGCCACATCGAGGACTTTCTGAATACGCTGCTTCCGCTCCTCTTCCTTCCGGAGTTTTTCTTCCTTTACACGGCGCTTCCGTTGTTCCTCATCGAGTTGTGCGCGGCGCTCCTCGATCTGAATGATCAACATCTGCGCTTCATAGTGGATCTGAACAATCTTGTAGATTTCCTTGATTTCGTCTTCGGCTTTGGCTATCTGGTCAGCCTGGAAGTACTCCAGCGCCTTTGCGTAGTGGGCGCCCGCCCGTTCCCGTTTCTCAGCTTCTTCCCGTCCTTTTTCCTCGTCGATTTTTTGCCGCGCGACCTCGACTCGCTTCGCTTCTTCCTCCTCTTGCTTGGAAGCCTGCTCTGCGCGTTTTCGCGTTGGGATTCGTTTCGCGGACTCCGAAGGAGTCGACAGCTCTGGTATCGACTCGAGAAGAATCTCGAAGACTTCGACGGGCTCCGCGATATTCTTCAGGTCGGTCATGCCGATGCTGAATACCTTAATCGGTATCTTGTTCTTCACCTGATTGTAGATTTCCGCAGAGATGCAGATGCGGGTAGCTTCGGTGATCGCCTGAATTCGGGCAGCAATGTTGACGCCATCACCGTAAATGTCGTTCCCTACTTTGATGACGTCTCCGAGGTGGACCCCAACCCTGATTTGCACACTCTCGAATTCTGATTTCCCCTTATTGTATTCCCAGAACCGTTCCTGGGCCTCGATTGCACACTGCACCGCATTCACGGCGCTTGAGAAGTCGACCATGAACGAATCGCCGAGCGACTTAATGATGACGCCGCGGTGCTTCGCCACGACTTCCCGCATCATGTCGTCATGGGTTTTAAGCACCTCCATTGCGGCAGCCTCATTTTCACCCATCTTCTTTGAAAAATCCTTGACGTCGGTGAACATGATTGCCGCAAGTTTGCGGGTGCCGCCTTCAGAATCCGAGGCCATTGTCAGTGCGCTGTAATAATAAAAGTTGCGAATGTACGGAGGAGGGACGACAGAAGTTCGCGTCCACCAATCGTTTTATCAACCCGGCCGGGAACTCTCCCCTTGGGGCCGGCTTGAGGAACTTCCTAGTTCACAGCAATAGGAAGATATTCACTCATCATCGGAATGTCAATATGAGACATTTCTGGTAAGGATTGAGTCGACGCAGAGTTGGAATACCGGTTGCGGCAGTGGAAGTTCTCGCTACGGGGCAAGGTAGTACTTTCGCAGGTATTCTGCGACCATTCGGTCAGTGTTGTAAACCGGAATGAGGCTGAGCATTGAGTTGCGGATCCGCTTGATCCAGGTGGTGGGCACACCCTGAGCGTTCCTTTGGTAAAACTCGGGAACGATCTGCTCTGCAAGAGTCTGGTAAAGTTGTTCCGCGTCATGTTCGTCCTGGGCCTCAAGATTCGATTCTGACGAATCGTCTCCAATTTGCCAGCCATTGGCGCCTTGGTAGGCCTCTCGCCACCAGCCGTCCATGATGCTGAGATTCAGCCCGCCGTGGATCACAATTTTCTGGCCGCTCGTTCCGCTTGCTTCGAGCGGTCGACGGGGTGTGTTTAACCAGACGTCGGCGCCGGCAACGAGCGATCTAGCCACGTTCATGTCGTAGTTCTCGATGAACACGACCTTGCCGATCAATTGCGGATGATGCGAAATTTCTGCTATTGTTTGAAGGAATCGCTTTCCCTCATTGTCACGAGGATGAGCTTTTCCGGCAAATACAAACTGAATGGGTCGTTTGTCGTCGTTGATGAGGGAGATGATCCGCTCGAGGTTGCGGAAGACGAGAGGGGCTCGCTTGTAGGTCGCGAACCGGCGTGCAAAACAAACTGTCAGTGCATCAGGGGAAAGAGCATGATCAACGAATCGCGAAAAATCTCCCTCGGCACGCGAATGTTGCATTCGCAGACGACGCCGGGCAAACTCGACGAGATCTCGCCGCAGTCCGTACCGCATCGCCCATAGCTCTTCATCCGAGGCCAGGTCGCCGTTCTCCAGCTTGGCCCAGAAATGAGGATCCATCAACTTCGCCGTCCAATCGACGCCGAGCCGCTTGTTCCAGAATTCGTGTGCCTTCGCTGTTGCCCAACTTGGTGTGTGGATGCCGTTCGTAATATGGCCGATGGGGACAGAGGCAGCGTCTTCCGCTGCGAAGAGATCTTTCCACATTTCTCTGCTGACAAGTCCGTGCAACTCACTGACGCCGTTTGCAGCGCGGGACATTTTCAGCGCGAGTACCGTCATGGTAAATAACTCCTGCTGATCCGCAGGATTGCTCTGGCCGTAGGCCATCAACTCATCCTGGCTCAGCCCCGTTTCGCCCCAGAATCTCCCGAGCACATGATGAAGCAGCTCGCTGCTGAAACGGTCGTGCCCGGCCGGAACAGGCGTGTGCGTTGTGAAGATGCATCGATCGGCAACACGCTTTTGGGCTTCCTGAATGTCTGCTCCCTCTTTTATCTGGTGGCGCAGAAGCTCAAGGGTCAGGAACGCCGAATGCCCCTCGTTCATATGGAAGACCGACGGTTCAATGCCGAGCGAGCGCAGCAAACGGACTCCGCCGATCCCCAGGACAATCTCCTGCCCGATTCTGGTGTCGACATCACCGCCATAAACATGAGCTGTGAGCCCCTGAAAATGCTGATCGTTTTCCGGAAGGTTGGTGTCGAGGAGGTATATCACGGCGCGTCCGACCCGCAACCGCCACGCTTGAAAGAACACCATGCTGTGGCCGATCTCGACGGTGTTCAGGAGTCTGCCGCCCTCCTCGCTCGTGACGAGCTCGAGCGGCAGATGCACTGGGTCGGCCAGAGGGTACGATTCCTGCTGCCACCCATCAGGATCCACATGCTGCTGGAAATAGCCGTTCCGATAGAAAAGGCTGATGCCGACAAAGGGGATGCCGAGGTCACTCGCCGATTTAGTGTGATCGCCTGAGAGAACGCCAAGTCCGCCGGAGTAAATCGGGAGGGACTCGTGGAGTCCGAATTCGGCACTGAAGTATGCGACGGGATTCTTCAGATGTCTCGCATGGCAGGATGCCCATGTGTCCGCGGTCTGCATGTACGTCTCGAACTCTTCCAGAACTCGATGGACCTTTTTCTGGAAATCGGAATCGTGCAGCCGCGCTGCGAGCTCTGTATGAGACACCTCGCGCAATACTTCGACTGCGTTGTGGTTCGAGCGCTCCCAGATCAGCGGCGAGAGTTCACTGAAGATTTCCTGGGCCTGGGGATTCCAGGTCCACCAGAGATTGCGGGAAAGTATTTGAAGTCGTTCGGCGAAAGGTCGGTTATTGCTGTGGCTCACGAAAAAGCAGATCGAAATTGGTGATAGTTAACTGCTGAATAGTAGTGTTACAACATGTAAGAATATTAAGAAATTGCCTGAAATTCCAGGAGCTTTTTGCACTCATCTGCATGATTCCCGTGATGCGGTCTGCGGTGACTCGCTTGGAACGATTTCGGAGGAAGGTGGCGCGAAGGGGGCGTGCCTGAGGAAATTCGCAAACCCGGGCGAGTGGTCGGTTGTCGAATAGTGATGTGTGATTCTCGATGTATGGATTACGGCCGCCACCGGCGAAGCCTCAGCGAGTTCGACACAACACTCACAGAGCTCATCGCCATCGCTCCGGCGGCAAACATCGGATTGAGATATCCGAGGGCGGCCACGGGGATGCCGATGGTATTATAGACGAACGCCCAGAACAAATTCTGCTTAATGCTGAGCATAGTGCGTTTCGAGAGTCTTATGGCTTCCACAACCCCGGCGAGGTCGCTCTGCATAAGCGTTATGTCCGCTGCCTCCATCGCAACGTCGGTCCCCGAGCCCATGGCGATGCTAACGTCGGCCTGAGCCAGCGCGGGAGCATCGTTGACGCCGTCGCCGACCATTGCGACCACCCGCCCGCCGGTCTGAAGACGTTTCACGTGATTGGATTTCTCGTGGGGCAGCACCCCAGCGATGACGGAATCGATCCCAACCTGCGTGGCAATTGCCCGGGCCGTCGCAGGGTTGTCTCCGGTGATCAGGACGACGTCATACCACATTCCTTTCAGCTTTCCGATCACTTCACGGGAGGTGGGCTTCACAACGTCGCCGATACCGATGACTCCGGCAAGCGTGCCATTGATCGCCACAAAGATCGGGGTCTTGCCCTGACCGGAAAGTGCATCGACAATCGTGTCTGCGGCACTCGCGCTCACCGCGCCGGATTCCATTATTCCGTTATTCCCAACCAGCACACTTTGCCCACCCACCATCCCACGCACTCCCCACCCCGTATCCGATTCGAATGAAGCGGCCTCGAGATCTTCCATCTGCATTGTGCGCGCGTAGTCAACGACAGCTTTCCCCAACGGATGCTCGGACTTGTTCTCCAGGGCAGCAGCGCGTTGGATGATTTGTCGCTCGTCAAACCCGTTAAAGGCGAAAACGTCGGTGACCACCGGTTTTCCCTCGGTCACAGTCCCTGTCTTATCAAACACAATGGTTTGAACTTTCTGAGCCCGCTCCAGACTCTGTGCGTTCTTGATGAGAATTCCGCGTGTTGCTCCAAGACCGGTACCAACCATGATTGCGGTTGGTGTTGCAAGTCCCAACGCGCATGGACAGGCAATGATCAGGACCGCGATGAAATTCACCATCGCCCCTGTGAAGGGCAATCCGCCAATAATGTACCATGACAGGAATGTCAGAACGGAAATCCCAATAACGACCGGCACAAAGACGCCGGCGATCTTGTCGGCAAGGGCCTGTATGGGCGCTTTCGATCCCTGCGCCTCCTCGACCAGCCGCGCGATGTGCGCAATGACAGTGTCTTTTCCGACAGCTGTTGCCCTGAATTCGATACTTCCATTCCTGTTGATCGTCCCGCCGATCACCTTTCTGCCCGGTGCCTTTTCGACGGGAAGGCTTTCTCCGGTGACGAGCGATTCATCGATCGAAGTGCTGCCGTTCGTGACGAGTCCATCGACCGGAATCCTCTCTCCCGGTCGGACAACGATAATGTCGTTCACAACGATCTCGCTCACCCCGATCTCAAATTCCTTTCCATCCCGTAAAATGTGTGCGGTCTTCGGTTGAAGGTTTAGAAGCTTCTGGAGGGCGTCGGTTGTTTTTCTCTTTGCTCGGGCTTCGAGGAGTCTTCCCAGAAGGATCAACGTTGTGATCGCGGCCGCGGTATCGAAATAAATATTGTTGGCCGCTGCTGCATCCGGAAGCCACTCAGGGAAAAGAACCACCAGCGCGCTGAAGGCGTATGCCGTGCCGGTACCGACCGCAACAAGAGTGTTCATGTCCGCTGTGAAGTGTTTTGCCTGCTTCCAGGCCGACTCGAAGAAGCGTCTGCCGGGCAGGAACATCACGATGGTTGAGAGGAGGAAAAGGATCTTGTTTACCTCTTCCATAGAGAGGGGCGACCAGCGCATGAACCAATCTGTCATGCTGATCATGCTGACGGCCATGATCGGCGCGCTCAACACGACGCTGAGCAGAAAATCGGATTGTGTCTTCCGACATGCTCGCTCCTGATGATTGTCCTGCGACGCGCCCTCGGTCGTAAAGGAGGTATTAAGCGCAGACAGCGATTCGGGTACGAGGAGCTTGTACCCCGCTTCTTCCACCGCGACCGCCAGAGCGGTGAGGTTAGTCTTGTCGGCATCAAAGGAAAAGGTCACGCGCTCAGACGCGAGATTGACGGCAGCCTGCCGGACTCCATCGACGCGCGTGAGCGTTTTTTCAACTCGCGCCACACAGCTGGCGCATGTCATTCCTTCCACCGGAAGCATCACTGTTCTGATTTCTTGCATTCCCATCCGATCATTACCGTGTGAGTCTGTAACCTGCTTCTTCTACGGCCTTCGCAATACGTTCCAACGGTACGGCGGCCTCATCGATTTGTATGCGTGCTTTTCCGACCTCTACCGATTCTACCGTCAGGCCGTTCAACTTGCTCAGTTCTTTCTTGACCGCCATGACGCAGTGGCCACAGCTCATTCCTTCAATTGTGAGATCGATCGTCTTCATAGCAATTTCCTTCTTCATGATTTGCAAAGAGTAAATTCTGGTTGAGGAAAAGATACCACAAGGCCAGAGGAAAGACGTTACAGAATCTTGAAAAAGTGTAACAATTATGAGTGCCTGGTGTGTGGGTCGATAAACTCGTAATCCGAAACACGAAATCTCGAACAAATTCAAAGCATGAAGCACGAATAGCCGATTTCAGCAACTATGTGCCGTTTTGCGACATTCGTGTTTCCCTCGGGTTGAGGATTTCACGAAGAGCCGAAGAACGATTGATTCCTGATCTTCTTAGCCCGCGACTTTATCGATTGGTTTTCTGACGTTGCCGGTCAGCTTTTTGAAGGAGGTAGGCGTGAAGCCAGTGACGGATTTGAATTGGTTCGAAAGATGCTGAACACTGCTGTAGCCAAGCTTGTAGGCAATTTCGCTCAGCGTCAATTCTCCGTACTTCAGGAGCTCTTTCGCCCGTTCAACCCGTTGTAGGATGATGTATTGCTCAATCGTGATATTCTCGATAGAAGAAAAGAGTGTGCTGAGGTAGTGATAATCGAGGCCAAGCTTGTTGCTCAGGTACTCCGATTGTCTGGTCTTCTGGTTTCTGCCCTCACCACGCTCGCGCACCAGTTTGAGCACTGCAAGCTTGAGTTGCTCGATTGTCCTGGCTTTCCGGTCCTCGATGAGTTCGAAGCCGTTTTCTTCAAGCACGTTGGAAATCCGCTGCATCGGGAGTATGCTCGCCATTCCCGCGACGACAACTTCACCGAGCGTGACATTCCGGACGTCGAGCTTGAGTCGTTTCAGCTCCTCGCTCACTACGCGGATGCAACGATCGCAGACCATATTTCTGACATAGAGCGTCGTAGTTGCGAGATCTCCCAGCCGTTTCTTCTGTGGGGTCATGGGTTTCACGTGCTTTGTGGAAAAAGAAAAGCACGGGCAGTCTTCCTTGACTGTGCCGTGCCTTCGAATTTTGCGTCAACAATGAGAGATCGAGACCTACTACCAGCGGCGGGGCGCGTTGCGTACGCTGCGAACAGTGTCGCGGGCAATAAGGAGCTCTTCGTTCGTCGGGATGACAAAGAGCTTGATTTTTCCGGTGGACGCACCCATCTCACCTTCTTTCCCTCCAAACAACTGTCCGTTCGCGTTCTCATCAATCTCGATGCCGAGGTTTCCCAGGCCCGCGCAAATGCGCTGGCGAATCTGCGGCGAGTTCTCGCCGATGCCGCCTGTGAAAACAAGGGCATCGGCTCCGCCCATCTCCGCGAGGTAAGCGCCGATGTACTTCTTTACCCGTATACAGAAAATGTCGATGGCAAGTTTCGAGCGCCGATCCTGATGTTCCTGCTCCTCTGCGAGCAGATCGCGCATGTCGTTCGTCAAGCCTGAAATACCAAGAAGGCCCGACTGCTTGTTCAACAGGGCATCGATCTCGTTGAGGGACATTGCCTCTTTGTGACTGAGGAATTCGATGATCGAAGGATCAATGTCCCCGCCGCGGGTCCCCATAACGAGGCCTTCCAGCGGGGTCAGGCCCATGGAAGTATCCAAGGACATCCCGTCTTTGATGGCGGTCGCCGAGCAGCCATTGCCCAGATGCAGCGTGATGATATTGGTGTTCTCGAGATCTTTCCCGGTCAGCTGGCGATACCGGTAAGCGACATACCGGTGAGACGTGCCATGAAATCCGTAACGGCGGATCTTGTGGCGCCTGTAGAGCTGGTAGGGAAGCGCATAGAGGTACGAAGTCTCGGGCATCGTCGAATGGAAGCCTGTGTCGAATACTGCAACCTGCGGCACACCGGGGCCGAGAAGGTCCCGGGCCGCGTAAATACCTTTGAGGTTCGCGGGATTGTGGAGCGGCGCAAGATCGATGCAGTCTTCGATGCCCCGAATGACGGACTCATCGATGATGACAGACTTGGTGAATTTCTCAGCGCCGTGGACAACCCGGTGACCGACGGCGTGAATGTCGGCCAGGGAGCGGATGCCAGGCACGTGCGAGTCGGCAGAGATGATCCATCGAATGACATGGTCGAGGGCGACGCGGTGATCGCGCAGGGCGAGCGCCTGTTTCAGCGCAGGTTTCCCTGTCGCCTGCAGCGAGACGAGAGACTGTCCGCCGATGCGTTCAACGAGACCTTTTGCTTTTTGGTTATCCTCATTCTTCTCGATGATGTCAAGATCCGTTTCGATAATCTGGAATTTCAGTGAGGAGCTTCCGCAGTTCAGAACTAGGATATTCATAGTCGTCGAGTGAGGTCTAGTGATGAAACCGCCGACCGCCAAGCGATGTTCGCGGTATGAGAGTTAGTAATCAGACGTCACAACCAAACACGGTACGTAAATCGAAGCTACAAGTTTATTGCTGGAAACTCAAGCAGCCCTATTTCACTTTTAGTGATTTTTGAGGTATCTTCTCAACAATAACACTGCGCGTTTTGAATGAAGAAATTCACTCTCAAGCAGCTTCCCTCTGACAACCTGCATCTTGTTCACCCGCAGCGTTTCAGAATCGATTATAAGAAAGAGCTGAACGCCGCACAGTACGAGGCGGTAACGTCGGCGAACGGTCCGCACCTGATCATTGCAGGTGCCGGAACAGGCAAGACGCGTACGGTGGTGTATCGCGTTGCGTATCTTGTGGAGCTCGGGGTCAAGCCTGACAACATTCTCCTGCTTACGTTTACCCGCAAGGCGGCGCAGGATATGATGCGCCGTGCCGCGATCCTGCTTGACAGCCGCTGCGAGCAAATCTCAGGCGGGACATTCCATTCCTTTGCCAACAGTGTCCTTCGACGCTACGCCGCGAGAATCGGATACGAAGCGAATTTCACGATTCTCGATCAAGGGGACGCGGAAGACGTAGTCAATCTCATCAGGACGCGGCTTAAGTTCGACTCGAGGGAGAAACGCTTCCCGAGGAAGGAAGCACTGTATGACCTGTATAGCCGGGCTGTCAACACGATGACGCCGACGAAGGAGCTCCTGGCAATCGACTATCCGCAATACCTTGAACAGGAGGCCGACATTCAACTCGTTCATACGAACTATGTTCAGTACAAACGAGCGAACAACCTGATGGATTACGATGACCTCCTTGTGAATTTCGCCCTGCTCCTGAAGCAGGATGAAGGGATTCGTGCGGTGCTATCGGATCGCTACAAATATGTTATGGTGGATGAGTATCAGGACACGAATCGTGTCCAGGCCGAGCTCGTCAAGCTTCTGTCGTACAGGCACCGGAACATCATGGTTGTCGGTGATGATGCCCAATGTATTTATTCGTTCCGCGGCTCTACCATCAGAAACATCATGACATTTCCCGAAGAGTTTCCTGACTGCAAAATCGTGAAGCTGGAGGAGAATTTCCGGAGCACGCAGCCGATTTTGAATTTGGCCAACGAAATTCTGAAGAAAGGAAGTGTTGGAGGCTAGACGTGAGAAGGACATGAGTAGGCCGTGGCGGTAAACCGTAAACCGTGAACAGTGAGAAGCGGGCGGTAAAAAGTGAAAAGTAAAGAGTTGTGAGCTTTCAGCTGACCGCTGAGTGCTGATCGTTGCCTCTGACTCCTGAATTCTGACTCCCCCTCGACTCGTCCCGAAAAGCGGGACTTGCTCGGGGTGTACTGAATTCTGACTTCCACATTCTTTTATGTACTACAAAGAACTCTACACACGCCGCACCGGCGGCAGCATGCCTCAGCTGGTCTCGACAGAGAACGAGAACATGCAGTCACGGTACGTGGTCCAGAAGATTCTCGAGCTGCGCGAACAGGGCGTGCCCCTAGAAGAAATTGCCGTCCTCTTTCGGTCGTCGTTCCTCTCCTTCGATCTCGAAATTGAGCTCACGAAAGCGAATATCCCCTTTGTCAAGTTCGGCGGGTACAAATTTGTTGAGACTTCCCATGTGAAGGATGTGGTTTCGTACCTGCGCGTCCTTGAAAATCCCCGGGATGTCGTCTCCTGGAATCGCATTCTGTTGCTCGTCGATGGAGTCGGGCCGCGCACGGCGGAGAAAGTTATCGACGACATTCTGAAACATCGTGTGGCAGCGTCTCCGGAAGGTCAGGCGCTGCCGACGACGAAATTCTGGATGCAGTTCAATGACTATGCGGAAAATGTCCAGAAGCTCTTCGATGTTCTCAAGCAGGCTTCATCGCACAACCTCGCGCCGGCTGAGAAGACCTATCAGATTCTGCAATACTACGAACCAATCCTCCGCGGACGGTACGACGATCATCAGAAACGAAAAAAGGATCTCGAGATGTTTCAGAACATCACCGAGCGTTACAAGGACGTCGATACGCTCCTGACTGATCTCGCGCTCGAGCCCCCGAATGAGAGCATCGTCGATGTGGAATCTCCTGGTCCGGAAGACGAGTTCCTGACTCTGTCAACCATCCATAGCGCGAAAGGACTGGAATGGAATTCTGTCTTTATTATCTATGCGCTTGAAGGACGCTTTCCGACGATGCGCTCTGTGGCGAGCGACGAGGAGATCGAAGAGGAGCGACGGCTCATGTACGTCGCATGCACACGAGCCAAGGATAACCTCTTCATCACATATCCGATGAATGTTTACGATCGGGAAAGCGGCCTCATCCTCACCAAGCCATCACGATTCATTCAGGGAATCGGTGACCATCTGCTCGAACAATGGGTGGTAGAATAGGTGTCACGCCGAGTAACGCAACGAGCTTTAGACAGAGCTTCTTGTGGGAACCGGCACCGCCCTATTCTGCTTGCACGCCCTAAGTGCTCATCAAGGCGGCGGGTGCTCGATACACCGATGCGCAAAAAACCTCTATGACTGACCATCTCTATCTCGACCGAAACGAAAACCTGTACGGGCCGGCTCCCGCGTGTTTTGCGGCGCTTCAGAAAATCGGAGCCGAAGAGCTCAGCGTCTATCCCCGAGATTTCCTACGGGGAGTGAAGAGCCGTCTCTCTGAGCGGCTTGCGCGGGAGCTCAAGATCCCCGAGGAGCATATTCTTCTGAGCGAGGGGAGTGAAGACATGCTCAAGCAGGCAGTGCACTGTTACCTCGGCCCCGGTGAAAAAATCCTCTGCCCGGAACAATCGTGGTGGTACTATCGGAAAGTTGCCTCGGAGGTTGGAGGCGAAACGATCACCTACGCGCTACGAGAGAAGGACGATAGGTACTCTTACGACGTAGAGCAAATGCTCTCGCTCTACCGGAAAGAATCTCCCCGCGTTGTTCTGATTGCTTCTCCGAACAACCCTACCGGCAATTCATTTCCTGACGATGATTTGAAAAGACTGGCAGAAGCGTTTCGCGAGAGTATTGTCGTTCTCGATGAAGCGTATTGGGGCTTCTCCGATTCGTCCAACGAGCACATCGCCGCGTTGGTCGCGCACTACCGCAACATCCTGGTCCTCAGGACATTTTCGAAGTATTTCGCCCTTGCCGGGGCGCGGATAGCGTTCGCGGCAGTCGGGGCGAGCCTCAGCCGGCTGACGAAGTTCTCTTCGCGCTATCTCGGTTACAATCGGATTTCGGAAGCGCTTGCACTCGCCGCCCTTGATTCGCCCGAGTACTATGAGTCCATCCGCCGCCAGATGTGCGAAGATCGGCGGGAATTCTACGACTTCTTCTCCGATCTGAGCGGGTGGAGGTGCTTCAAATCGAACGCGAATTTCGTTTTGGTGAAAATCCCTCCCGAAGTGAAAAATCATCTCCCATTGTTCCTCGGTGACCGGAATATTCACATCAAGTTCTTCTCCGAGCCGGAATTCGCCGACTGTGTCAGAATCACGCTTGGGACGAAGGAGCAAAATCGTCTGTTGCTTTCGGCGCTTCGAGATTTTCTTCAATCAAGACGTCCGCGCGGAGGTGCCGCGTGAGGTGTGTAATCCTCGCAGCGGGAATGGCAACCCGGCTGGGATCACGAACCGGCGGCAAGCCCAAATGCCTCCTGCCCGTCGGCGGCAAACCTATCCTTCAACGGATCATTGAAAACGTTTCGGCCGCCGGCGTCGGGGAGATCATTGTTGTGCTCGGATATAACGCGGAGTCAGTGCGCCTGTTCGCGAAACAACGATTTCCGTTTCATCGCATACGGTTTGCCGTCAATCCGCGCTACGAGTCGACGAACAACGCTTTTTCCCTGCTGATGGCCCGGGAGTACATCGTGGGCGAACGGCAGAAGGGAACCGCGTCCCAGGAGCTTCTCCTTCTTGATGCAGACATTGTTTTCTCCCCGCTTCTGCTGCCGGCTCTCTTGGATCATCCATCGTCGGACAAGATTGCCATCAGAGTCCAGGGGAAGCACGACGAAGAAGAAGTGCGTGTGGACGTTGATTCGTCCGGGCGCATCCGCCGCATTGGTAAAACGATTCCACTCTCAGATTCGGGCGGCGAATCAATAGGCATTGAAACGTTCTCGGCTTCGACTGTGCGTCGCCTCTTCGAAATACTCGAACAACGTGTGCGAACTGGCAAAGGGAGAGAGGAGTACTACGAGGAGGCGTTTCAGGCATTGCTGGACGAAGGCGTTGAGATGCGTGCAGTGGATGTCAGCGGCTATCCGTCCATCGAAATTGACACACCAGAAGATCTCGATGTTGCAGAGGCAATCATTGCGCCGCAAATCGATCGATCTCCACACTCCTCAAAGCAGTGAGTTCGAGAAATGACCGATTATGAATACCGGAAGACGCTGAAATCCAGCCTCTCGGATGAGTTGATCAATACCTATTTGCTTCGCCCTGTCGCAGGATTGATCGTCTCGGTATTGTACAAGACTTCCGTCACGCCGAATCAGGTGACGCTTGCGTCAACAGTTGCTGGCCTGGTCGCCGCGGCATTCTACCTGAATAACGAAGCCGTGACGACTGCCGTCGCCGGGTTGATGGTAACGTTGAAAGATGTGCTGGATTCTGCAGACGGCCAGCTTGCAAGGGCCAAGGGGCAATACACGCGAACGGGACGTTTTCTGGATTCCATCGGAGATTTCGTTGTTGATCTCGCCATTTTTGCGGCAATCGGCTGGATACTCTACAAAGCTTCGAGTGACGTCTGGATGCTTGTTCTGGCAATGCTCGGGTTTATTGGGATCACACTGCGAGTTTCGTACCATGTATTCTATCAGACGTCGTTCCTGCACATCGAGGAACGGTATGTCAACAACCGGGTCACCGAAGAGATAACAGAGGATGATCTGGCTGGAGATCCCCTCGCGCTCACACTCCAGCGTATCTTCCAGTTCCTCTATGGCTGGCAGGATCGTTTGATGCTCCGGATTGACTCCTGGTGCAGGGGAAAATGCTCGGATCGTGAGTTTCTTCTCCGCTGGTATTCCGATGTAGCCGGACTGAGGATCTCGGGTCTGATCGGCATCGGAACAGAGCTCTTTCTGCTGATGATCTGCTCTCTTCTTGATGAACTACGTCTCTATCTCTTTCTCAATCTTCTGTTGATGAATGGAATCGTTTTCTTCTCTATCTTCTATCGTCGGGTGTTTCTATTTCCATCTCTTGCATCGAAAGGCTCACTATGAAGAACTTCTTTGTTGTTCTTGCCTCACTCTTCATCGCCAGCAGCTTGCTTGCTCAAGCTCCCGGAGAACGGGGTGATCGTTATCTTCTTCCCAACGGTTGGTGGCTCTCACCCGCGGGAGAGCAAATCCGCCTCGGTGATTTTCCGATGAACGCGGCTCTCTCGGAAGACGAGGCATACCTCGCTGTCACACACGGAGGCCAGTCAAAAGCACAGTTGATGCTGGTCGATGTGAAGCAGAAGAAAGTCACGCAGACAATTACCCTTAAGGACAGCTGGCAAGGGATCGCCTTCAAGGGATCGACGCTCTTTGTCTCCGGCGGATACCAAAACTGTGTGTACACGTTTCAACTGGCGAACGGTACACTCACGCCGGGGGACACGGTCAAGTTGATTGACGGGAACCCCAAGTACATTGGGGTGGCCGCGGGGCTCGATGTCCGTGCAAATGTTCTTGCAGTCGTTTTCCGCGCAGACAGCACGCTCCGGCTCTATGACCTGACGACAAAACAGCAAACCGTCGTGAGGTTGGGCGGCATGCCATATTCATGCGCATTCGACCCGAATGGTCAACTCCTTGTGTCAATCTGGAGCTCCAGGAAAGTCATGGTCTTCAACGGGAACAAGAAACTCTACGAGATCAAGACGGGGGATCACCCGAATGAGATCACGTTGTCGAAGGACGGTCACTATGCGTATGTCGCGTGTTCGAATGAGAACACCGTCTCGGTGATCGATCTGAAGGAAAAGAAGTCGGTGGCTTCCGTCTCGACGGCGATCCATCCCGACGCGCCGGAAGGTTCAACCACGAACTCGGTATGCGTCGCGCCGGATCAGAGGACTATTCTTGCGGCCAACGCGGATAATAACTCGTTGACAGTTGTCGATGTTCACAATCCTTCGCGCCCAAGACCGGTCGGATTTATCCCGGTGGGGTGGTACCCAACCAAAGTCCTGATGCTGAAGGACAAGACGGTGCTTGTCCTGAATGGAAAAGGGGGCCGCTCGTTCGCCAATCCGCAGCGACAATACATCGGGAGCCTCATGGAGGGCTCTCTGTCGGTCATTCCGTACCCCGGAGAGAAAGAACTGAGTGAGTATTCACAGCGGGTGTTTGAGAACACTCCCTACAAGCAAGCGGGACTCCTGCAGACATCGTACGACGGCGAAAGCGTGATACCCAAGAAAGTGGGACAGCCCTCGCCGATCAAGCACATCCTCTACATCATCAAGGAAAATCGCACGTACGATCAAGTGTTTGGCGACATGCCCGAGGGGAATGGAGATACCTCGCTCTGTCTCTTTGGCGAATCGGTGTCGCCCAACCATCACAAGCTGGCGCGCGCGTTCGTTCTCTTCGACAATTTCTATGTCAACTCAGAGGTCAGCGCTGACGGCCACAACTGGTCCATGGCGGCTTACGCAACGGACTACATTGAGAAGACATGGCCGACTCAGTACGGAGGCCGCGGCGGTGACTATGATTTCGAGGGAACCGAGCCCACGGGGAGACCGAAAGCTGGATATCTCTGGACAGCGTGCGCCCGGAAAGGCGTCTCCTTCAGGATGTACGGAGAATTCATCGATGCAGCGGATGCTAAAGGAACACCGGCGAAACCGCGGGATCCTGCAATCGGCAAGAATTTCTCACCGACCTACCGGGGGTGGGATCTGGACTACTCCGACGTCGACAGGTTCAAAGCCTGGGAAAAAGAGTTCTCCGAATACGAGAAGAACGGAAAGCTCCCGCAATTGAGCATCATGCATCTGCCCAATGATCACACGGCCGGCACGCGGCGCGGAACTCTCACACCAAAGGCCTACGTCGCACAGAACGACTATGCGCTGGGTCTCATCGTGGAACGGATCTCGCAAAGCCCGTACTGGAAAGAGATGGCCATTTTTGTCGTCGAAGACGACGCACAGAATGGTCCTGATCATGTTGATGCGCATCGTTCCGTCGGACTCGTGATCAGTCCCTTTACGCAACGCAAGGTTGTTGATCATACCCTTTATAGCACGGCCTCGATGCTGCGAACCATGGAACTCATTCTCGGTGTACCTCCCATGAGCCAGTACGACGCTGCGGCCACGCCGATGTTCGGTGCATTTACGACGGAGGCAAATCTCAAACCCTTCACGGTGGAAAGTCCTCGGATCGATCTGAACGAGAAAAACAAGTCGGGGAGTGTCGGTCAGGCGTTGATGGAGAAATTCAATCTTCGTCGCGAGGATGCGGCGCCAGATCGCCTGTTTAACGAAATAATCTGGCAATCGATCAAAGGAACGCCTATGCCGGCGCCACGCTATTCAATTTTTTCGAGGGCGTCGGGCAGCGATGAGGACGATGATTAGGTGAGAGTCAGCGGTGCAGGGGAATTTCCTCAGAAACGATGAAACAAGAAGGGGCTGTGCAGTGCAACAGCCCCTTATTTCTTTCTGGTCATTTGAGATAGTCTCTTGAACCGCTTGAGCTTCCCCTTGATCGTTGCGAGGAGGGTTTCGTCGGAGAAGGGCTTGGTGAGATAGTCATCGACGCCGAGTTCCTTGCCGGTCCGAATCAACACTTCGTCCGTCAGGCCGCTTAGAAAAATGAAAGGGACCTTTTGCAGATGGTCCATCTCTCTGATCTTCTCGTAAAACGTAAAACCGCCCATCGTTGAGGTTTCGAGATTGATGTCGGAGATGATCATGTCCGGAACATTGTCTTTCAGAAATCGAAACGCGTCATCCGAGGTGGAGAACGGCCGGACATTGAAATTGGCCTCCCGGAGCGTCTCGGTGACGATGTTCAGGAACTTGAGATCGTCATCGATGATGATGAGCGTCGATCGCTGTGCTCCGGCACGGGATTCCCAGAGGATCTCCGCCTCGAGCGCATCGGACTCTTCCGGGGAAACCTGAAATCGCTTGCGTAGATCGGAGAGCTCCGTTGGATGCTCCGGCGCAATTGCCCCGGATGACCACGCCTCACGAAACGACTGCAGGTACGATTCGGACTGTGCTTCTTTCGTTAGCTTGTCGTGTTCGTCCTGTGTCACGCCGTGCTTTATCCGGAACTCCCTCAATTGCGTCTCTTCATAAGCAGTGAGTGCGCCGTCTTCCCAGGCCTTGACGAGTTTCTGGCGATATTGCGCGAGGGCGTCGTCATGAGGTATCTTCTCCGAGGCGGGTTTCTTGAGCTGCTCTTCTGTCTTGCGCAATTCCGCTTCAGCTTCCCGAAGCTGGGTTTCGAGGTCTTCCAGTGAGGTTTTTTCCTGCGCAGGCGGCGGTGGGGCCGGCTTGGCACGCCGGATCACCGGTTTCGGCGGCGGTGGGGCCGGTTCTTCCGGCAGAAGTTGGCGGCGAAGCAATTCCTCGTTCGCTCTCTTCCGCGCTTCCTCGTCCCGGCGCAACGCGGCTTCTTCGGCCTCTTTGCGCGTCAGTTCCTCCTGAGCATGCTTCTCGTGTTCTTCCTTAAGGTAGGTGAGACGTTCTTCGTAGGCAAAGATATATACGTTCCGGGGATCAATCTCCTTGGCGAAGATAATTTCCCTCATGGCCTGATCGATATCAGCCGCCCTGATGAGCCGGTCGACCCGCTTCAGGATCTCGCTCACCTTCTTCTTGATGTCGTCTCGAGGAGTAAGTTCAGCCATAACGCCGAGAGGGGATAGAGAAATTCAATCAAAAATTAAAGAACGATTGAGGCAAATGCAAGATTCGTGAAACTCCACGCCATCGGTTGTGCGGGTGTGACGACTGTTGTTGTTTCTGTACGATGCTCGCGACCACTTTCATGCATTTTGCCTTGGCATCGTCCCTGCAAAAATCCGCTGTCTGAAAACGACATTCGAGTTTCGTTCCTCGTGCATTGAATTCGTTCAACCTGTCGCGCTCTACTGCCTGCCTGCCGTCAGGCAGGGATCCCGTGCCGCGGGACCCGCCCCGTTGGTACCGAAAGGCAGGCGAGGATTTCGACTCCGTGATTTCGGATTTCTCTGTGTCCCCGGCTGCGCGTTCTACTGCGCCATTTCCACGACCGAGAGGAACGTCAGCCGCGCAATATCCTCGAGGATTTCGGGCGTGATATGGTCGATCTTGTCCTGGGTGGTGTGGTAGGTTGCCACCGGGACGGGAGGAGCACCGAACGTGCCAATGCCGATCGTTGGGATATGTGCCCAGAGGAAGTGTGCTGCGTCCTGTCGTGGCCGCGCGAGATTCGCCGTCGTATCGGCGATGATCGATCTGTGAATGTACTTCGCGTTGTTCCGCTCCACCACCTTCCAAAGCTGCGGGTAATTCTTGCCGGCCCCCACAGCCAGTTTCTCCCCGCGTCCAATGCTCTCCAAATTGATGAACGCCTTCACATTCGCATTCGGTACAGACGGATGGGCAAGGTAGTACTCCGACCCTTTGACGCCTTGTTCCTCTGCGCCAAAGAGGAGGAAGAGCACGGATCGGTTGAGGACGGACGGGATCTTCGCGATGGCTTCTGCCGTGCCGAGCGCGACTGCGACGCCAGAAGCATTGTCGTTCGCTCCCGGCATCAGTAAATGGTTCTTGCCGACATGATCGAGATGCGCGCCGACGATGATAACCTCGTTCTTGAGCACAGGGTCGGAACCCTCGATGTAGCCGATGACATTCCTGGCAATCCCATCCGGGTGATGTTCTGTCGCGCAGCGCATGGTGACGGTCTTACCCGTTGAGAATGAAGCTGGCGAAAGGTTTCTACGAATTTGCTGCATGAGCGTATCCCGGTTTTTCCCTGTTGCGATAAAGATATCCTGAATCACGGTTCTCCCGACATACGACACGACAAGGCCTTTGATGAAGACGCAATTCGGATTGACTATGTGGTAGTTGTACAGAACACCGGCGGCACCATGGGAGAAAGCATTCTTCATCTTGTAGTCGTGGAAGGAATACGGCCGCCACTGCTTGAAGAGATCAGGTTGGCGATCAGGAGAGACCGGTATTTCCGGTTCCATCATCACAATTTTCCCTTTCACATCAACGCCGCGGTAATCGTCATAGCCGAGCTCGGGGGCGGTTGCCCCGTATCCGACATACACCACCTCTGCCGTGACGCTTCCAGCATCGGAGGTTGAGCCGGGATAGTAATCAGCCTCGTAACGATACGATTTGGTCAACGTATCTTTTTTGCTGATGGGAATGCGGAGCGTCACCTCGCCGCCATCGAGCACGAGCGTGTACGGATTTGGGAACTCCTGGAAAAATAAGCCATGGTCGCCCAGTGGTTTGACATTCCATCGCTTCAGTAAGTCTGCCGCCCACTGCGCCGCCTTGTTGTACGACGGCGTCCCCGTAAGCCGCCCTTCATAGTTCTCAGATGCCAACTCCCGTACGTACTCAAGGAGTGTATGGCTGGAGATGGAATGCATAATGCTCACCACTCTCTCTTCAGAGGGCGAGTGGGGGGCTGACGATGGTTCCTGCCCGACGACTGTCGCCGAAATGGCGGCGATGCATGCCAGGAGTGCCAGGGACAGACTCCGTAACTTGTTCATGGTGAGATCCTTGCGTAAGAAAAGAGATGGTCGCGGGAAACGCGAGTCCAATTCTCCTCACTTTTTCGGTGAAACTCAACACCTATCGACCATTCTTGTTTGTCGCCCAAACTCTCCATACTTTCTGCACAATCTCTCACGATGCTTCTCTGAGTCCTCCGACCCTGCAACGCCGGCCGTGGGGTGCACTTAACTCATACAGAAGGAGCGCGGTCATGAAGCTCATTCTCAGACTTCTCTTCCTCACGTTCGTTCCGCTGATTGCTTTCTCCCAAACCAATGTCGATCGCCTCGTCATAGCTCTCGACTCACTGACGTTGTCGTCGTTCAATGACTGGAAGGTCAGCCCGGATCTCAAAACCTTCCGTCCGTCCGGTGACCCGACACAGCCTGGCTACGATGATTCCGGCTGGGCGACGCTGAAACTCAATCAGAGCATCTACCCGGATTCCTGCTGGATCAGGAAAGAGATTGCTCTCCCGGCAAAAATTCTCGGCAAGCCCGTCACCGGCGCGATGAAGTTCCTTCTTTCGGTAGATGATTATGGATACCTCTGGGTTAACGGTATCAACAAGGGTCATTTTCCGTGGGACGGTGAGTTTGAGTTAACGGGCGATGCGAAACCGGGCGACCGGATCCTGATCGTCATCAAAGCAATAAACACCGGCGGACCATTGAGGCTCCTTCGAGCCCAGGTTGTTTCGGAGGAGATTAAACCGCTCAGGTCGATGATCGAGAATTTCTCGCTCAGCGTGCGCGTCGGCCAGAAACTGCTGAGTTTCGACACGTACCAGACAAGTTCCAACCGTCGTGTGGACCCCGGAACGGACAAATCGACGTTCGACCAAGCGGAGAAAAAGCGTCTTAATGATTTGCTACAAGCGACTGCTGCCAGCGTCGACCTTCGTCCGCTGATTGACGGTCCGCTGGAGAAATTCGAGACCTCGCTTGCCGGGGTGCGGGCCAACCTTAAGCCCATCGATGCCTATGCGAAACGTTTCACGCTCTATTTCAATTCCAATGCACATATCGATGCAGCGTGGCTTTGGAGGTGGAAGGAGACGGTTGAGGTGTGCAAGAATACGTTCGCTTCGGTGATGAATATGTTTCAGGCGCGTCCGGACTTCACGTACACACAAAGCTCGGCGGCGTACTACGACTGGATGGAGAAGCTCTATCCCGATCTGTTTGCACGGATGAAGGAGCGTATCAAAGAAGGTCGTTGGGAAGTAATCGGCGGGATGTGGATCGAGCCGGACTGCAATCTGATCAGCGGTGAGTCATGGGCGCGTCAGCTGCTCTACGCGAAGCGATATTTCCGCCAGAAGCTCGGCGTGGATGTCAAGATTGGCTGGAATCCCGACTCGTTTGGCTACAACTGGAATATGCCGCAGTTCTATCTCAACGCAGGGATTGACGCCTTCATCACCCAGAAGATCGGCTGGAACGACACCAACGTTTTTCCTCACCGCCTCTTTTGGTGGGAAGGACCGGACGGTTCGCGCGTGCTGAGCTATTTCCCGTTCGACTATGTGAATCAAGTCAAAAACGGATATCAGCTCGTCGATTGGCTTCGGCAGTTTGAGGCAAACACCGGATTGACGAAGATGATGGTATTGTTCGGCGTGGGCGATCACGGCGGCGGACCTTCTCTTGAGATGCTCGATCGCATAGATCAGTTCAAATCGCTTGACATCTTCCCTACCATCGAGTTCGGGAATGCCGCGTCCTATCTCCAGTGGATCAAAAAGCACGACTTGAGCACCTTGCCCGTGTGGAAAGACGAACTCTATCTGGAATACCACCAGGGAACGTACACCACGCAGGCGAACATGAAGAAGTCCAACCGCTCCGACGAAGTTCTGATGACCAATGCCGAGAAGTTCTCGAGCTTGGCCGCTCTCTTTGGCGGACGATACAATTCCGGCGCGCTTGAAAAAGCATGGAAGGGGGTGCTCTTCAACCAGTTCCACGACATCCTCCCCGGCTCGAGTATTCGTGAGGTGTACATCGATGCGGCCGAAACTCATCAAAAGGCCTCGGAAATCGGAAAGTTTGAACTTGGCAGTTCGCTGCAATACCTCGCGAATCATGTCAACACCCTGAAAATGCGGGGGACTATGCCGGTGGTTGTGTTCAACTCTCTTTCGTGGGATCGAACGGATATTCTGAGAGTTTCGCTCCCGCGGGGGGACGAAGCGGCGTATGCGGTCTTCGACGAGAACAACAAGGAAATCCCCTCACAGATACTTCAGGCAGGAGAGTATCAAAGAGCCATCATGTTCCTGGCCCGCGATGTGCGTTCTCTCGGTTACAGGACGTATCAGTTGAAAAGGCAAAAACCTGTGGAGGTTAAGAACGGGCTCAGCGTCAGCAGTGAAACCATCGGGAATGAATTTTTCACGGTGGCGCTTGATCCGGCGACTGGTTGGGTGAGGAGTGTCTTCGACAAGCGGTGCGGCATAGAAGTCCTGAGCGGAGAGGCGAACAAGCTCCAGCTGCTGGCCGATTACCCGACGGAGTATGATGCGTGGAATGTGGGCCTGACGGGTGTCGAATATCCATCGACGTTCAGGAAGATTGAAGTCGTTGAGCAGGGTCCCGTGAGGGCCATCCTGCGTGTCTATCGGGATTATCTCAAGCCGGGCGTGCGGAAAGACTATCCGACGGAGGATTTTCCGAGCTCCTTCTTCACGCAAGATATTATTCTGTATGATGGAGTCGATCGCATTGATTTCAAGACCGATGTCGATTGGTGGGAGGACAAAACCTTTTTGAAGGTGGCTTTCCCGCTTGCTGTCAACGACACCGTGGCGACGTACGAGATTCCGTACGGTACGATTCAGCGGTCGACGCAGATGCGAGACAGCTGGGAAAAAGCGAAGGTGGAGGTGCCGGCGCGTTTGTGGGCTGACATTTCTCAGAAAGAGTATGGCATCAGCCTGCTGAACAATTCCAAATACGGATATGATATCAAAGGTAATGTCATCCGGCTCTCGTTGCTTCGCTCTCCGAAGTCACCGGATCCAACGGCGGATCGAGGTAAACACTCGATCGAATACGCTCTCTATCCGCATGCGGGATCATGGCGTGAAGCAAATACTGTCCGCCGCGGATACGAATTCAACTATCCGTTGATCGGAGAAGTGACAGATGCTCACAAGGGAGATTTCGCACAACAGCAGTCGTTTGTTCAACTGTCACCTTCGAATCTGGTACTAACGGCATTCAAGAAAGCCGAAGACGGGAATGGCTGGATCGTTCAGTGGTATGACGCGAAAGGTGAGGAATCGGAAGCAGTAGTATCGTTTCCACGTCAGCCGAGGCGCGTGACGTTTTCAAATTTCTTGGAAGAAGAAGGCGCCTCAATCCCGGTCGAGAAAAATTCTGTACGCGTGAAGACAAAGAAATCTTCGGTAGTGACGCTTAAAGTAAGCTTCTGACTTTCTACAAACACTAAGACCCGTCAGGTTTTGAAAACCTGACGGGTCTATACCGTCTTAGTCCGCTGGCGCCGTCACTGCCATCAGGACGATGCAGGCAGGTTTCCTTCAGGCGTCTACTTGCCGAGGTTCCAGGCATGGGCACTCGATTATCCGAGCGCCAAGACCTTCTTCTCCACGCGCAAGATGGTCCTTCTGAAACAAGCCAGAACGAAATGCGTCTTCTGCGTTATGTATCCTCTTGGGAGTAATTCCTAGATCTATGTCTGATAGGACGCTATCCTGTTTCTTCGGGAATCGTGTTTTCTGCCCCGGAAAGACAGGAGATCTCGCGCTTGCGTCTCATTGTGAAACCACTAGATTGTTCGGTGCTAAACCTTTTGCAGCGAGAGCTGTCATACCTGGCATGAGCCGCAGCTCGTTTTCCCGCCAGACTGCGTGACGGTGGTCAATGAATGCGAGTCGGCGGGATGCGACATTGAATCAGTCATAGTAAACTTCAACTATCGGCGGAGGCACTCCGCCGAAATACCTTTTTCAAAGTAGGGAAGGGGGAAGATGCGATGATACGAAAAGGACTAATTGTCATTGTGCTGATCGCAGTCTGCGGACTGATCGGCAGCTCGGTTACCGTGGCACAGCCATCGTTGTATTCGTTCACGCTCAGCGCATCGGTGGGCTATGAAGGAAAAGTGGAGCTGAAGTGGTCTCGGTTGCCTGGCGACTCTGTTCGCTACTATCTCGTCTACAGAGCCTCCCTGCCGAATGCATTGACCTTCAGCCGGATCGATTCCACAACGTCGACATCGAAAGTGGACATGCCGCCTGCGAGCTCCGTTCCGCCTGTCTACCTCTACTATGTCGAGGCGAAAATGAAAGGCGGGAGCACACTCCGCAGCAACACGGTGACGGTGTTGTTCTATGTGGTGCCAAAAATTGATGTCGTCAGGATTACTTCCGAACCGGTCAAGATGGGCAAAACCGGCGTGCTCTATACCTATCAGGTTCGTGCGCTCTCCTCCGATTCCACCGCGAAATTCAAATATGAGCTGTCGTCGCGACCGTCAGGAATGGCCATCGACTCCACAGGACTCATCAAGTGGATGCCGGAGAAGAAAGGGATCTTCAGTGTTTTCGTGACAGTGTTTTCGAGCAAAGGGGGCAAGGCGAGTCAGCAATTCTATGTGACAGTGACTGGCCCGACAGGCACGATTGCCGGTGTCGTGAAAGACACGACCGGCAAACCTATTCCGAAAGTGACAATTCGCCTTTACGGACAGAATACGATAGACCATTTTGAGTACAACGCCACCACTGATACGCTCGGCAAATACTCGATCGCCAAGATTGATTTCGGAACGTATCTCGTGCGTGCCGTCCCGATGAAGGGGGACTACCTCGAACAATGGTACGACGGTGCGACCACGACAGCTGGCGCGAAACCTGTTTCTGTGAAGGACACAGTGCTCGTGACGGTGAATTTCAAGCTGAAGTCAAAGGTTGTCATTCCGATCTTCACGGTCAGCGGTACTGTGACGGATAACTTGAAGAAACCTCTGAAGAACGCGGTCGTTGCGTTTACGGTTTCGTCCTTCGGATTCAATTCGTCGCGCCCCACTGACGATGACTGGTCCGGAGATGGCGACAATCGCGATCTTTTCGATCTGGGTCAGGTCTGGGCAATGGTCCTCGGCGCCCCGAACGGAATGCTGGGATCGAGCGTCGCGGGCATGGGAAGCGACGGTTTCTCAGATTTCCGCCTGGATGGCAACTCCACGTATGTGATGAAAGCGAAGGTCGATTCGCTGGGTCGCTATTCACTGAAACTGCCGCAAGGATCATACATCGCTCAAGCCGAAGCGTCTGGCTACTACAGGATGTTCTACAACAACCGGAGCGATCTGCTTTCTGCAGACATCATTAAGCTCACGGCGAACACCGAGAACATCAACTTTGCTTTGAAGCCAATACTCCCCGTGGCGTATGGTAAGATCACCGGCTCGGTTGTCGATTCCGTGAGCCGCGGCGGTGTTGTCTCGCGAATCATTGGCTATCGGTTCCTCGTCAACGGCAAAGATACGCTCATCACCCCGCGGGCCTACGTTACAGATACCGACTCCGTCGGTGTCTACACGCTTGCCAACCTGCCACCAGGTGATTACATCGTTCTTGCGCTTCCGCTCGGACACTACGTTCCGTCATACTATTCCGTGAGCGGTCCCACCAAGGAATGGCGCAAAGCGACAAAGGTGAATGTCAACGGGACGACCGTTACGGGAATCACGATCTACGTCGTGCCGATGCTGAAATCTGCCACCGGCTACTCGGCGATTCGCGGAAGCGTTCTCTCTGCGACGAGGCCCGGTTCGCTCGGAAAGCTCAGTGAGGCACTTGGAGTTGAAGGATCATTGGTGTACGCAGTCGAAAGCACGACTGGACAGGTCGCGGGATATGGCGTGACGAACACCGATGGCTCATTCACGATTGCGGAGCTTGCACCCGGAACGTATATGGTGACGGTCGACAAGCTCGACTATTCGGCGGCATCAGCATCGGCATCACCAACCTATGATTCTGTAACCGGTGCAGCAGTCACGTCGACGGTAGCACCCCTCGTCATCGATGCCGTTGTCACGGCGATTGAGTCAAACCCGGTTGTGCCTGTGGAATTCGGACTTGAACAGAACTACCCGAATCCGTTCAACCCGTCGACGCAGATTCTCTTCTCGATGCCGCAAGCCGGGAAAGTATCGCTCACGATTTACAATTTACTGGGTCAGAAGATCATGACACTGGTGGATGGCACACTTGCGGCCGGGACGCACACCGTATCCTGGAACGGGCGTGATGCACGAGGCGTTCAACTGCCCTCCGGAGTTTACTTCTACTCGTTGAAGACGTCGAACTTCACTGCGACGAAGAGAATGATTCTCATGAAATAAGCACTCCCGAACCCAAGGAAGAGGGTATTCGTCCAGAAGACGGATACCCTTTTTTTATTCATGAAAGAAGCAGCACACCCGCCTGCCGTCATGATTCATTGGGGCGGGCCTCGAACAAATCGGGGCAAGCAGGCAGACAACACAGATGAAACTAATTCCCACTGAATAGATCTTCTGCGGGAGTCTGTACCATCTCGTGTTCTCTTCAAAGGTGCATTCGCCTCGTTCACGAGGTGTTTATTTCGACCTGAATTTTCCGTAGCTTCGTCCTGCTATGAACTCAGACGGCCCAAAGAGCGTCATTGGTGTAGATCTTGGAGGCACGACCATCAAGGCCGGAGTCGTTTCTGCCGGTGGTTCGATCCTCTATCAGAACAAGTTTCCTACACTGGCGGATCGTGGACCGGCTGTCGTCGTCCAGCAGATCGCAACGGCGATACGTGATGCGATAAAACAGGCGGGGAGAACAGGGACGGAAGGCATCGGCATCGGCGCGCCGGGGGTCGTCGATGACGAAGGAGTTGTGAAGGCGCCTCCGAATTTCGCGGACTGGGATGTCGTCCCCTTGAAATTGGAAATCTCAAAGCTCTTCCGTGGAACGCTCATCGGTGTCGAAAATGACGCGAACGCTGCAGCGATCGCAGAATCAAAATTCGGTGCGGGCGTCGACCACCCGAACTTTCTCTTCGTCATCTGGGGAACCGGCGTTGGCGGAGGAATCATCCTGGATCGCAAGATCTTTCGCGGCCCGACGGGTGGCGCTGGCGAGATCGGCCACATCTCGATCGATTACAAGGGTCCTCAATGCAACTGCGGGAATGTTGGCTGCGTCGAAGCATTCGTTGGGCAGCGGTACCTCTCCCAGCGGTCTGCGCAAAAACTACAGAATCATCCGGAGTCGCGCATCCTTCAGCTCGTCGGTGGCGACTTTTCGAAGATTGAACCCGTCTATATATCACAAGCCGCCCACGAGGGAGATTCCGTTGCGCGGGAGATGCTCATCGAAGCCGGAGAGCTCCTCGGCGTCGGGCTTGCCAGTGTGATGAATATTATGGATCTGAGAGTCAGTATTATCGGGGGAGGGATTTCGGCCGCGGGTGATTTCGTGATGCAGGCCGTGCAGGAATCCGTGATACGACATGTGTTGAAACCGCTTCGGAATGAGATTCGAGTCCTCCCGGCAAAGCTCGGCAACAATGCCGGCCTCCTGGGCGCCGCTGGCTTGGTGATGTGAGGCAGGGGACGTGGGATGAATCTCCCTTCCATTCGTATATTCGCACTTCTGCTGCTCATTGCTCTGCTCCTGCCTTCCGCATTTCTGCAGGCACAAACGACTCCGCTTGCCATTCAAGACACAAGTCAGCTCGCTACGGCGCCGCGCGATACAGTCCGCTCGGGCCAGGCAGGTGTCGATACCGTTGTTACCTACACGGCGAGAGATTCGATTATCTATTCCATGAGCACGAGGTACATGAACCTGTATGGAAAAAGCGAGCTATCGTACCGCACGATTGGCCTCAAAGCAGAGCGGGTCGATGTGAATTGGGACAGCGCGACGCTCAGAGCGCACGGTGTGCCCGACACCTCCTCAAAAGCCGTGGCGAAGACGATCGGTGCACCGGTGCTTGTTGACGGAGGTGAAACGTATCACGGTGTCGGGATCGGTTATAATTTCCGCACGCAGAAAGGAAAAATCAATATCGGTGATACCGAGATCGAGCAGGGGTACTATCACGGCGAGGCAATCAAGAAGGTGGACAAGGACGTTCTCTTCGTGGCCGGCGGACGATATACCACATGCGACGCAGAACATCCGCACTACTACTTCTACAGCCCGAAGATGAAGGTAACCCTCCGCGAACAAATTGTCGCGGAACCTGTTTACTTCTGCGTCGCCGATATACCGATTTTCGCATTGCCCTTCGGGGTTTTTCCCAACCAGTCGGGAAGGCGCTCGGGAATCATCGCCCCCGCCTATGGCGAAGATGCCCGCAGGGGGCGGTTTCTGAGCCATTTCGGTTACTATTGGGCTATCAGTGACTATCTGGACCTTTCGTCGACGTTTGACTGGTTCACGCGCGGCGGGTGGCTGAACCGGTCGGTGCTTCACTACGCAGTCCGGTACGATTTCACCGGATCCGTCGAAGCGAACTATACGAATCTTCACACCGGGGAAAGCAGCGATCCCGCGCGCACGGAGCAGAAGGACTACAATATCCGGATCTATCACAACCAGCAGATCAATCCAACGACACGCTTCGACGTTAACTTCACGTTCTCTTCAGGCACGTTTTTTCGAAACATCAGCTCCAATCTTGACGAAATCCTGCGACAGAACATTGTCTCGAATGCTACGATTTCAAAAGCCTGGGAGGAAAGTAATCGGAGCCTGACCGTCAATGTCTACCGCGATCAGAACCTCGTGACCAAGGATGTCGAAGAACGGCTCCCGTCGTTTTCATTCAACCAGGGTCAGTTCTTTCCGTTCCGGAGATCTTCCAGGTCGACCCGTTCGTCGGCCGAGGGCGGTGCCGAGTACAGTTGGTATGAGATGATCGGGATGAGTTACAGTGCTCAGGGACAGCTGAACCGGTCGAAGCGCTATGAAGTTCTGAAAAGCGCGGCTGACCCGACTCTCGATAGCACGACCATCGAGCACTTCAACGAGCGGGCCGGCATGAACCACCAACTGAGCATCACCGCATCTCCGAAGGCGGGCTATTTCACCATCGCGCCGTTCCTGAGCTACAATGAAAAATGGTATACGAAAAGCGTCGAGCGGGACAGCAAGGGCGAGCGCGAGATCAACGGCTTTCGCGCGGTGCGGACTTTTTCTACCGGACTTTCGGCCTCGACGCGGTTCTTTGGAATCGTTCAACCACAGGTCTTCGGCGTGACTTCGATCCGGCACACAGTAACACCAAACCTGACGTTGAGCTATCAGCCCGATTTCTCGGATGCGCGGTTCGGCTACTTCGGAACCTACGTCGATACGACCGGCCACACCGTACGCTACAACAAGTATGAACGCGAAATCTATGGCGGGGCTTCTGCAGGCCGGCAGGAGATGGTGAGTCTCTCCGTGGGAAACCTGTTCGAGATGAAGGTCCGCTCGAACGATAGTCTGCAGCAGGAAAAGAAGATTCAGTTGCTGAACATTGGTGCGGCGATGTCCTACAACCTCGCGGCCGACAGTCTCCGCCTCTCTCAGCTCAACCTTTCGTATCGAACGGAGATCGGCAACCTCCTGAGTCTCAGCGCGGGGACGACGCACGATTTCTATGTTTTCGACGAGGCCGCGGGGACGCGCGTCAACAAATTCCTCTGGTCCACTGGCAAGTACCTGCCCGATCTGACAAGCGTGTCCCTCTCGCTCTCGACGACACTCAGCGGAGAGAAGAAACAGAAGCAACCTTCGACATCGGGCGTGCCGGAGAATGTAGTCCGCGAGCAGGAACAAGCGTCGGGGCAGGTCGGCCCGCAGGCGCCGGGTCGCTCGTACACCGGTCTCTTTGAACAGGAGACGCCGGATTTCAGCATTCCGTGGAACCTTACGCTCAGCTACACATTTTCCCAGAGTCAGGCGGATCCGCGGCAGAAGTACCGGAGCTCATCGGTCAATGCTTCGCTGTCGTTCAATCTCACGGAGAAATGGAGATTCACCAGCAGCGGCAGCTATGATTTTGTCAGGAAGGAGTTTGCCGCTCCGAGCGTGAATGTCTACCGCGACCTCCATTGCTGGGAAATGAACTTCACGTGGTTCCCGGTTGGATTCTACCGCGGCTACAGGGTCGAGATTCGCCTCAAGGCCCCGCAGCTGCAGGATCTGAAGATTACGAAACAGGGAAGTGCGCGGGGAACGTATTATTAGCGCAGATAGAGCCGGTGGGGTGAATGGTTAATTGGTGAGTGGTTAGTTGGTGGATGACTCGTAAGCAAAGATGGTTGACGATCGAACCAATTAACTAATTAACGGTTGGGTGACAAATAAAAGCAGTACACCCAGATTTCAATAGTTGTTTGAGTTTTTGTTCTTTGACAACGTATCTTGAAGCATCAACTTTGATTGACAAAGGAACG